>Ga0209793_1000778_pt1 | contig 27728 bp, 22 predicted proteins | sample EBPBio122009_DNA_FD_185863 | JGI IMG/M metagenome (GOLD analysis project Ga0209793, IMG submission 185863) | Wastewater treatment Type I Accumulibacter community from EBPR Bioreactor in Madison, WI, USA - Reactor 1_2/2/2009_ DNA (SPAdes) (version 2) | ecosystem: Engineered > Bioreactor > EBPR >... | reverse complement strand
TGTAGCCGAATGACGCTCCGCGCTCGGTCGTCAGCACATTGGCGTTGCCCGATCCGGTGATCTTTGCGACAACGTTTTTCATGTCCCAGGGCGCGAGAAACTGCCCCTTCTTCACATTGACTACCTTGCCGGTGCGGGCAGCGGCCACCAGCATGTCGGTCTGGCGCGACAGGAATGCCGGGATCTGCAGCACGTCGGCGACCTCGGCGACGATGGCGCACTGTTCCTCGGTGTGGACGTCGGTGAGGATCGGCAGGCCGAACTCCTTGCGCAGGTCGGCGAAGATCGGAAGCGAGGCGTCGAGCCCGGCGCCGCGCGTCGCTCCGAGCGACGTGCGGTTGGCCTTGTCGTAGCTGGATTTGTAGACAAGGCCGATGCCGAGGCGGGTGGTCATCTCCTTCAGCGCGCCGGCCATGTCGAAGGCATGCTGACGCGATTCAAGCTGGCAGGGACCGGCTATGAGCGATAGCGGCGCGTCGTTGGCGAAAGTCACATTGCCCACGGTGACCGTGTGGTTCGGCTTGGTCATTCGGTTGCCTCGAAAATGAATGCGACGCCCTGGCCTGGGGCCGGCGGCGCGACGATCTGGCCTTCCCGGCGCCGAAAATCAACCGCCGCGCGCCGGAGCAGGTTTTCCACGATATGGAGGTCGGCGACCGTGAATGCAATCGCGGCGATCGTCGCCGCGCCCAAACAGTCGCCGCCGTCGCCGAGCGTGACCGCCGCTCCGCCCACCTTCGGCTCGCCATGACCGGATTCCGACGCCAGTGCAACAAGCCCGAGATAGGCGGCGGCGCCGGGCGCCAGGACGATGCGCGCCACCGACGACGCGCCGTTGGGATGCGCGGTCAGGGCGGATAGGTCGACTTTTGGCGCGTTCATGCGCTCGCAGCTGAACACAAAAGCGTCGGCGATGTCGGCGCTGGCGGCAAACGCCAGCCGGAAGGTGGCGACGTCGCTTTTCCCGGCAGCGTCGACGAAGGGCCGCGAGAAGGTCAGCATCTCGCCTGTCGCGACGCCGGCGGCGGCAAAGCGGCGATGGTCGTCCGGTGCGTCTTCGGTCGACACCACAATGGCGGATGCGCCCTCCTCGCCGATCATCTGCCTGAAGACGCGATCGCGGACGACAAAGACATTGCCGGCGCCGATCGCCGCCGCCGTCTCGGCCGGGTCGACGACCGCCAGCGGTTCGAGATAGGAATTGTCGGCGAGATAGACGCAGCAATTGGCGGTGCCGAAGGGATGGCGGCCGTCTGGCGCAACCACAAAGCCGAGCGCACCCAGCCGCCGCCGCGCGACCGCAAGGTCGGCGACCGGCAATACGAGGTGGTCGAGCTGTCTCGTCAAGGCTGGTTCAATTCCGTCGGGAGCTAGTGATTGTCGCGCGGAACGCCCTGGGTGTGGGCGACGTCGCGATATTTGACCGCCGGCTTCAGCACCATGCCTTCCGACAGCTGGTCAACCATGCCGCGCTGGATCTCCTGCCACGGCGTCTGGCTCTGCGGATAGTCGTAGCCGCCCTTGTTCTTCAGCTCGGCGCGGCGGCGCTTGATCTCGTCGTCGGTGACAAGAATGTCGGCCGTGCCCTTGCGCAGGTCGATGCGCACCCGGTCGCCGGTGCGCAAAAGCGCCAGCCCGCCGCCGACCGCCGCTTCCGGCGAGGCGTTGAGGATCGAGGGGCTGCCCGACGTGCCCGACTGCCGGCCGTCGCCGATGCAGGGCAGCGAGGTGACGCCTTGCCGGATCAGATAGGCGGGCGGCTGCATGTTGACGACCTCGGCGGCGCCCGGATAGCCGACCGGCCCGGTCCCGCGCATGAACAGGATGGTGTTTTCCGTGATGCCGAGCGCCGGATCGTCGATCTGCGCGTGATATTGCTCCGGCCCGTCAAAGACAAATGCGACGCCTTCGAACGCGTCGGGGTCTTTCGGATTCGACAGGTAGCGTCCGCGGAATTCGTCGGAAATGACGCTGGTCTTCATGATCGCCGAATCGAACAGATTGCCCTTGAGGTTGATGAACCCGGCGTCCTTGCGCATCGGCTCGGCGACGCTCTTGATGACGTTGCGGTCGGTCACCTCGGCGTCGGCGCAGTTGTCGCCGATGGTCCTGCCGTTGACGGTCAGCGCGCCCGGGTGCGGCAGCAGGCCGGCGGCCATCAGCTCGTTCACGACCCCCGGCACGCCGCCGGCATGATGATAATCCTCTCCGAGATATTCGCCGGCGGGCTGCAGGTTGACCAGCAGCGGCACGCGGTGGCCGATCGCCTGCCAGTCGTCATTGTCGAGCGACACGCCGAGATGGCGGGCGATGGCGTTGAGGTGGACCGGCGCGTTGGTCGATCCGCCGATGGCAGAATTGACGACAATCGCATTTTCGAAGGCTTTACGGGTCATCACGTCAGACGGTTTCAGGTCTTCCCGCACCATGTCGACGATGCGCTGTCCGGTCCGGTAGGCGATCTGCCCGCGTTCGCGGTACGGCGCCGGGATTGCCGCCGAACCGGGCAGTTGCATGCCGAGCGCCTCGGCCAGGCTGTTCATGGTGGTGGCGGTGCCCATGGTGTTGCAATAGCCGACAGACGGGGCCGATGACGAGACGATGTCCATGAACTGCTCGTAGTCGATGTCGCCGGCGGCCAGCCGTTCGCGCGACTTCCACACGACCGTGCCGGAACCGGTGCGCTCGCCATTGTGCCAGCCGTTGAGCATTGGCCCGACCGACAGTGCGATCGCCGGAATGTTGACGGTGGCGGCCGCCATCAGCAGCGCCGGCGTGGTCTTGTCGCATCCGATGGTCAGCACCACGCCGTCGAGCGGATAGCCGTAGAGCACTTCCACCAGACCGAGATAGGCCAGGTTGCGGTCCAGAGACGCGGTCGGCCGCTTGCCGGTTTCCTGGATCGGATGCACCGGAAATTCCATGGTCAGGCCGCCGGCGGAGGTGATGCCGTCGCGCACGCGTTTCGCCAGTTCGATGTGGTGGCGATTGCACGGCGACAGGTCGGAACCGGTCTGGGCGATGCCGATGATCGGTTTGCCGGACTGCAACTCCTCGCGCGTCAGTCCGTAGTTCAGATAGCGCTCCAGATAGAGGGCGGTCATGCCGGGATCGGCCGGATTGTCGAACCACATCTGCGATCTGAGTTTTGTGGTCACCTTGCCGCCAGCCATCTCATCCTCCAGGTTTGCGGCCAAAGGGGTACGGCATCGACCGTGCGTCCGCAAGCCGCATTGGACCTTCGTAAGGGGGCGGACTTTGGTGCGATAGACAAATCGGCAGCCGTTTTGTAGCCCTTATCCAGGCAATCGGAGGATCCATCATGGCTGTGGATATGCAAGGCGAGGAGCGCATCGGCGCCTCCATCGACAAGGTTTGGGAGGCGCTGAACGACCCGGCGATGCTCAAGGCCTGTATTCCCGGCTGCGAGTCGCTGGAGAAGAAGTCGGACAAGGATCTGGCAGCGACTGTCGCCCTGAAGATCGGCCCGATCACGGCGCGCTTTAACGGCGAGGTCGAGCTGCAAAACCTCAAGCCGCCCCACTCCTACACCATTGCCGGCGAAGGCAAGGGCGGCATCGCCGGCTTCGCCAAGGGTGGCGCGGACGTAACGCTGAAGGAGGACGGGCCTGACGCGACGATCCTGGTCTACGTCGCCAAGGCCGAAGTCGGCGGCAAGATCGCCCAGCTTGGCAGCCGGCTGATCCAGTCGACGTCGAAGAAGCTGGCGGCGCAGTTCTTCTCGGAATTCAGCAAGAAGGTCAGCGTCGGCTGAGTTTCACCCGGCGCAGTTCCGATCAAACCAGCCTGCTCTGGTCGACCGCGGCCGAAATAAAGCTCGCAAACAGCGGGTGCGGTTCGAACGGACGCGACTTCAGTTCCGGGTGATACTGCACACCGATGAACCAGGGATGGTCGGCGTATTCGACCGTCTCGGGCAATACGCCGTCGGGCGACATGCCGGAAAACACCAGACCCGCCTGTTCCAGCCGATCCTTGTAGTCGACATTGACTTCGTAGCGGTGGCGGTGACGCTCGAAAATGTCGGTGTCGCCGTAGATTTCAGCGATCTTGGTGTCCGGCCTGAGCTTGGCCTCGTAGGCGCCCAGCCGCATCGTGCCGCCAAGATCGCCGGCTTCCCGCCGCTTCTCGTGCATGTTGCCCTTCAGCCATTCGGTCATCAGGCCGACCACCGGCTCTTTCGCCGGGCCGAATTCGGTCGACGAGGCGTCTTCGATGCCGGCGAGCGAACGGGCGGCCTCGATGCAGGCCATCTGCATGCCGAAGCAGATGCCGAAATACGGCACCTTTCGCTCCCTGGCGAATTTCGCGGCCAGGATCTTGCCTTCCGAACCCCGCTCGCCGAAACCGCCCGGCACGAGAATGCCATGCACTTTCTCCAGGAACGGCGCCGGGTCCTCGCGCTCGAACACCTCGCTCTCGATCCAGTCGAGCTTGACGCGCACCTTGTTGGCCATGCCGCCATGCGCCAGCGCCTCGATCAGCGATTTGTAGGCATCTTTCAGCCCGGTATATTTTCCAACGACGGCGATCGTCACCTCGCCTTCGGGATTGTGGATCAGGCGCGACACGTCCTGCCAGCGTTCCATGCGCGGCTTGGGCGCGGGATCGATGCCGAAGGCCGCCAGAACCTCGGAATCGAGCCCTTCCTTGTGATAGGCCATCGGCACGTCGTAGATGTGGGCGACGTCCAGCGCCTGGATGACGGCGCTCTCGCGGACGTTGCAGAACAGCGACAGCTTGCGGCGCTCTTCCTTGGGGATCTGCCTGTCGGCGCGCACGAGAAGGATGTCGGGCGCGATGCCGATCGAACGCAGTTCCTTGACCGAATGCTGCGTCGGCTTGGTCTTCAGCTCGCCGGCGGCCGGAATATAGGGCATCAGAGTCAGGTGGATGTAGACCGCCTGGCCGCGCGGCAATTCGTTGCCGAGCTGGCGGATGGCTTCAAGGAACGGCATCGCCTCGATGTCGCCGACCGTGCCGCCGATCTCGCACAGCACGAAGTCGTAGTCTTCATTGCCGGAGCGGATGAAGTTCTTGATCTCGTCGGTGACGTGCGGGATCACCTGCACGGTTGCGCCAAGATAGTCGCCTCGCCGCTCCTTCTCGATGATGTTCTGGTAGATGCGGCCGGTGGTGATGTTGTCCTGCTTGTTCGCCGAACGGCCGGTAAAGCGCTCGTAGTGCCCGAGATCGAGATCGGTCTCGGCGCCGTCATCGGTCACAAACACCTCGCCATGCTGATACGGCGACATGGTGCCGGGATCGACATTGAGATAGGGGTCGAGCTTCCTGATGCGGCAACGATAGCCACGCGCCTGCAACAGTGCTCCAAGAGCCGCTGCGGCGATGCCTTTGCCAAGAGAGGAAACCACGCCGCCGGTGATGAATACATATCGCGCCATGGGAATCACCGCATAACGCCGAGCGCCTGATTCCGCCAGTCAAAAATCAGCCCTCAACAACCATCCACCGATTATCAAAAAGGGCCGGCGCAGAGGCCGGCCCTTCGGAAACAATCATTCCGGTTTCCGGGAACCGGAATGCACGGTCCTAGAGAACGATGATGTCGGCGCCCATCGAGACGCGGCCATACAGATCCATCACATGCTCGTTGATCATGCGGAAGCAGCCATTCGACGAATTGGTCCCGATCGTCCAGGGCTGAGTGGTGCCGTGAATGCGGATATGGGTGTCACGCTTGCCCTGAAAGAGATAGATGGCGCGCGCGCCCAGCGGATTGTCCGGCCCGCCGTCCATACCGTCCTTGTACTGGCCGTATTTTTTCGGCTCGCGTTTCTGCATGTCTTCGGTCGGAATCCAGCGCGGCCATTCCTGCTTGTCGCCGACCTTGCCGGAGCCCTTGAATTCGAGCCCCTCGCGACCGACCGCGATCGCATAGCGGCGGGCCTTGCCGGACGATTCGATCAGATAGAGACGCCGCTCGGCGGTGTTCACGACGATCGTGCCGCGTTTGTAATTGCTCGAATAGTCGACCAGGCGCGGCATCAGTTCCTCCTTGGGAACGAACCGCTTGGCGCCCTTCCTGGCCTCCGTCTGTTGCAGAAAACGGTCGCGACGCTCGGTTTCGGGCAACATGCGGACCTGGCCGCCGCCGAACATGCCGCCAAACAGCGTCGGTTCCCGCTTGATGTCGCTGCGCAGCTCAATCGGGCGGTTGTCGTTGAGCGACGCCAGCGTCACCTCCTCCTCCATCGAGGCCGCGGGCTTTTCGGGCTGGCGCCTGGTCATGCCCGCGGTCATTTTTTTGGCCTTGGGGTCGATCGTGGCCGGCTTGTCGGCCTTGTCCTTGATCGGACCACCAAACAGAACGGCGAACAGGCCGGGCTTGCGCGCCGGTTCCGGCTCGGCCTTCACGACCTCTTTCTTGACTTTCCTGTCGTCTTTCTTGGCCACCTTCCTAGTGGTCTTGTTCTGCGCCTTCTTGACGGGTTTCTTCTGCGGATCCGTCTTTACGATAGGCGTCCGATTGTCCGAATTCGACGTTTGGGCCGCTGCCGGGCCAAGCGCGAGGAGCGCGGCGGCAGAAGCAAACAAGACCAGATTGCGCAGTTTCATTGTGTCACCCCGATGCGATGCCAGAACGACAGAAGCAACCGCCCGCAGAATGCTACGGACCGCCGCTGTGTTTGGTTCGCCTATATATCGAAATTGCCCTGCCGCCCTCAAGCGGGACCAAGCATGCTACGCCATCACAAGACCGTTGACGGCACTCGCAAAATGACAATGTGCGGCGGCTGTGGCGCGCTTGCAACAAGCGCGCCGCCGCTACCATTACTGGCTGCTGGGGACGGTCGCCGGCGCGACCGGCTGGGGCGCGGCCGGAGCTGCGCCGCCGCTAGCCGGGGCGATCGGCTCAAGCGGAGCAATCGGCACCGCTTGGCCCGACGGCGCGGGCGGCGCGTCGGAGGTTGCGGGCGCGGCCGGCTGCTGCGCCCCGGAACCGCCGAGCTGATTGAGAATGCCGCCACCGCCTGGAACCGCCGGCTGGCTCGACGGCGCGGCGGCAGGCGCGCGATCGAGAATGTCGGTGGTGCTTTCGCCGTAGCGAGCCATGATGCCCAATGCCAGCGAGGTTGCGAAAAACGCCGCCGCCAGAATCGCAGTGGTGCGCGTCAGCGCGTTGGCCGCGCCACGAGCGGTCATGAAGCCGGAGCCGCCGCCAATGCCAAGTCCGCCGCCTTCCGACCGCTGCAGCAGCACCACGCCGACGAGCGCGAGCACGATCATGAGATGGACGACGATGACAACGGTTTCCATGGGCGAACCTGGCTAGATTGGGCCGGGCTAGTGCGCCAGCGGCCTGGGACGCGGGTCAATACACGCCTTTAGGCGATATTCCAACCCTGATTGCCTCCAATATGGGGACTCGCGACCTGATCGCAAGCTGTCGGTCCAAAGCTCAAGCGATGGACTGATACGCCTCGGCGATGCCGATGAAATCCGCCGCCTTCAGGCTCGCGCCGCCGACCAGCGCGCCGTCGACATTGTTGACGCCAAGGAGTTCGACCGCGTTGGACGGCTTGACCGAACCGCCATAGAGGATGCGCATCGTAGCGGCGCGATCGCCGACGATCTTGTGCAGTTCCGACCGGATATGCGCATGCGCCTTGGCGACGTCCTGCGCCGTCGGCGTCAACCCGGTGCCGATCGCCCACACCGGCTCATAGGCGACGATGGCGTTGTGCGATCCCGCGTCGCCGGGAACCGAGCCCTGCAGCTGTCGGGCCAGGACGCCCAACGTCTCGCCCTTTTCGCGCTGCTCACGCGTCTCGCCGATGCAGACGATCGCAACCAGACCGGCGCGCCAGGCGGCCTCGCACTTCGCCCGCACGACCGCATCGGTTTCATGGTGATCGGTCCGGCGCTCGGAATGACCAACGATAACATGGCTGGCGCCGGCGTCTTTCAGCATGGGCGCGGAAATATCGCCGGTGTGCGCGCCCTGATCGGCTGCATGGCAGTCCTCTCCGCCGGCCTTGACCGGGGTCTTTTTCAGAATGTCGGCGGCGCGTGACAATAAAGTCGCCGGCACGCAGATCAGGGCTTCCGTTTCTGCGTCCAGGCCCGCAAGAAAGGAATGGCCGATCAATTGCAGCTCCGGCAAAGATGCTGAAGTGCCATTCATTTTCCAGTTGCCGGCGACGAGTGGTCTGATTCCTGGCGTCATCTTGAGGCGCTCCGCTGGTTCTGGGCCATCTGCCCGGCGTCACTACCAAAATGCGGCCATAAAGCAATCGACACTGCCGGCGAACGGCGCTATTCCCGACAATCATTCGATCTTGGAGTTCAGATGCTCGAAACATTGCGAAAGGCTGCTGGCACCTGGGTGGCCAAATTGCTGCTTGGTCTCCTGGTCGTGAGCTTCGCCGTCTGGGGCATCTCCGGCACCATGCTGACCGGAAGCGGCGGCAACAATGTGCTCACCGCCGGCGGCACCAGCGTGTCGATCTCGGATTATCGGCTTGCCTATGACCGTCAGGTCCAAGTGATGTCGCAGCAAGTGGGGCAGCGGCTGACCCGCGAACAGGCGACGATGCTCGGCATCGACAACCAGGTGCTGGCGCAGCTTTCGGCGGGTGCGGTGCTCGATGAGCAAGCCAGCCGGATCGGGCTGGGCGTATCGAAGGACAAGATCGCCGAACTGACGCGCGAGGACCCGGCGTTCCGCGGTTCATCGGGCCAGTTCGACCGGATGCAGTTTGAATATGTGCTGCGCCAGGTCGGCATGCGCCCCGAAGACTATATCCGCAATCGCGAGCAGGTCGCGGTGCGCCAGCAGATCGTGGAAGCGGTCTCCGACGGGATGAAAGCGCCGGACACGTTCCTGCGCGCTGTCGCGCTCTATCAGGGCGAAAACCGCACCATTGACTACGTCACCTTGCCGATGTCGATCATCGCGCCGGTCGCGGCGCCGGGCGACGATGTGCTGAAAACCTGGTTCGAGCAGAACAAGACGAGATACGCGGCGCCGGAATACCGCAAGATTCAATACATCAAGCTCGAGCCGGCCGATATCGCCGACCCGTCCGCCATCACCGACGAAGAGGTGGCGAAGGACTACGAAGCCGGCAAGAAGCGATACACCACGCCGGAATCGCGGACGATTGAGCAACTGGTTTTCGCCAACGATACCGACGCCGAAGCGGCCGTTGCCGCGATCAAGAGCGGTTCGACCTTCGATTCGCTGGTGACGGCGCAGGGCAAGACCATGGCCGACGTGCTGCTGGGCACATTCGAAAAAGGCAAGGTGACGGACCCGGCAATCGGCGAAGCCGCATTCGGGCTGGCGCTGAATACGCCGAGCGGCATCGTCAATGGCGCATTCGGCCCTGTCATCCTGCGGGTTACCGACATCAAGCCCGAGGTGGTCAAGACGCTGGACGAGGTGAAGGACCAGATCCGCAAGGATATCGCGCTGCATCAGGCGAGCACTCAACTGCTCGACGTACACGACCGCTACGAAGACGCGCGCGCCGCCGGCTCGACGCTTGCGGAGGCCGCCGCCAGCCTCAAGCTCAAGGTCGACACCGTCGAGGCCGTCGATCGCAACGCCCAGGCGCCCGACGGAGCCGTCATCTCGAATATTCCCGCATCCGCCGACATGCTGCGCGCCGCGTTCGAAACGGAAGCGAATATCGAGAACCCGGCAATCAATATCGGCGCTGCCGGATTCGTCTTCTACGAAGTCGCTTCCATCACTCCGGCGCGCGATCGCACCCTGGACGAAGTCAAGGTCAAGGCGACTGCCGACTGGATCGCCGACGAGACCGAGCGACTTTTCTCGACCAAGGCGGCGGAACTGGAGAAACGCTTGCGCGACCGCAACGATCTCGACGCCATTGCGACCGAACTGGGCCTGACAAAGCAGACTAAACGCGGCCTCAAGCGGGGCGCGGACGACGCAGATCTTGGCGCGGCCGGCGTCACCGCCGTCTTCGCGGTGGCCGAGGGAGGCGTCGGCAGCGCGGTTGCGCCCGACAACAAGTCGCGCAATCTGTTCAAAGTGACTGAAGTGTTCGAACCCACCGGCGCCAGCGCCGACTCGGTGCCGCCGGAGAGCCAACAGGCGTTCGCGTCTGGCATGGCCGACGATCTGCTGGACCAGCACGTCGCCAGGCTCCAGACCGAGTATCGCGTCACCACCAATCCGAAGGCGATCCAGCAAGCCCTGAGCTTCTGACGGACATGCGATGAGCGAGCTGAAAGTCTATATCGCCAAGGTCGCATCGGGCGCGCCGCTGAGCTTCGACGAGGCCCGCCAGGCGTTCGACATCGTGATGTCGGGCGACGCGACGCCGTCGCAGATCGGCGGTTTTCTGATGGCGATGCGGGTGCGCGGCGAAACCGTCGACGAGATTTCCGGCGCCGTCGCCACGATGCGGGACAAGATGACCCGGGTGGTTGCGCCAGCCAATGCGGTCGACATTGTCGGCACTGGCGGCGACGGCTCACACAGCGTCAACATCTCCACAGCGTCGGCCTTCGTCATCACCGGCGCCGGCGTGCCGGTGGCAAAGCACGGCAATCGCGGCCTGTCCTCGCAAACCGGCGCGTCGGACGTGCTGACGGCGCTCGGCATCCGCATCGAACTGCCGCCGGAGACGATCGCAGAGTGCATTGCGGACGCGGGCATCGGCTTCATGTTCGCCCCGTCGCATCATCCGGCCATGAAATATGTCGGGCCCTCGCGCGTCGAACTTGGCACCCGCACGATTTTCAACCTGCTTGGACCGCTGTCCAACCCGGCAGGCGTTCGCCGCCAGATGGTCGGCGTGTTCTCGCCGGAATGGGTCGCACCGATCGCCCATGCCCTGAACGGACTGGGCGCCGAACATGTCTGGGTGGTTCACGGCGACGGTTTCGACGAGATCACGACGACCGGCGAAACCAGGGTCGCCGAGTTGAAAGACGGGATGGTCCGCGAATTCACGATTACGCCCGATCAGTTCGGGCTCAAGCGTTACGCCAGGGCGGAACTCGCCGGCGGCGACGCCGCCTACAATGCTGCGGCGCTGCGCGACGTGTTGCGGGGCAAGCCCGGCGCCTACCGCGACACGGTGCTGATGAATGCCGGCGCCGGGCTGGTGGTCGGCGGCGCGGCGGCAAACCTCGCGGATGGCATCGCCCTCGCCGCAAGGTCGATCGACAGCGGCGCAGCGACGACCGCGCTTGAGCGGCTGGTGGAGGTGTCGAACCGATGACCGACATCCTGCGCAAGATCGAAGCCTACAAACGCGACGAGATCGCCGCCGCCAAAGCTTCCGTTTCGCTTGCCGACCTGAAGGCGAGGATCGCCGACCAGGAGCCGCCGCGCGGTTTCGCCAGGGCGCTGCGGGCCGCGCAATCCGACGGCCGTTTCGGACTGATCGCCGAGATCAAGAAGGCCAGTCCGTCGAAGGGCCTGATCCGGCCCGATTTTGATCCGCCGGCGCTGGCGCGCGCCTATGCGCAAGGCGGCGCGGCCTGCCTGTCGGTGCTCACCGACGCCCCGTCCTTCCAGGGTGCGCCGCATTTTCTGACCGAGGCGCGCGCGGCCTGCGACTTGCCGGCGCTGCGCAAGGATTTTCTGTTCGAGCCCTATCAGGTCTTCGAGGCCCGCGCCTGGGGCGCCGATGCGATCCTGATCATCATGGCGAGCGTCGACGACGAAACCGCGCGGTCGCTGCAGGACACCGCTTGTGAGCTCGGCATGGACGCGCTCGTGGAGGTGCATGACGAGGCCGAGACCGAGCGGGCGCTAAAACTGTCGTCGCAGCTGATCGGCGTGAACAACCGCAATCTCCGTACCTTCGAAGTGTCGCTGGCGACGTCCGAACGGCTGGCGCCGATGATCGGCAGCGACCGGCTGCCGGTCGGCGAGAGCGGCATCTTCAGCCATGACGACTGCGAACGGCTGGCCGCCTGCGGCATCAACACCTTCCTCGTCGGCGAGAGCCTGATGCGCCAGCGCGACGTCGCGGCGGCGACGAGGGCGCTGCTGACCGGCTCGGTCGCACGGGCCGCCGAATAAGGTGGGCGGGCTGACGCATATCGGCGCCGACGGCGCCGCGAACATGGTCGATGTCGGCGACAAGTCGCAAACCGAACGCGTCGCGGTCGCCGAGGGCGCGGTCGTCATGAAGCGGGCTACGCTGGACATGATCATGGCCGGCGACGCCAAGAAGGGCGACGTGATCGGCACGGCGCGCATCGCCGCGATCATGGCCGCGAAACGCACCCATGAGTTGATCCCGCTTTGCCATCCACTGATGCTGACGAAAGTCAGCGTCGAGATCGAACCGGACGCCGCCCTGCCCGGCCTGCGCGTCACGGCGCTGGCCAAGACGACGGGAAAGACCGGCGTCGAAATGGAGGCGCTGACCGCGGTTTCGGTCGCCTGCCTGACCATCTATGACATGGCCAAGGCGGCCGATCGCGAGATGGAATTGACCGGGATCCGGCTGGTGGAAAAGTCCGGCGGCAAATCGGGCGACTATCGCCGGGCCGGCGTGTGACGATGGCGCTGCTGCCGGTCGCCGAAGCCAAAGCGAGGCTGCTGGACGGCGCAAATCACCTGCCCGCAGAAACCGTCCGGATCGCCGACGCTGCCGGCCGTGTGCTGGCAACCGGCCTGAAGGCGCTTCGCACCCAGCCGCCATTCGACGCATCCGCCATGGACGGCTACGCGGTGCGCGCCGCCGATCTCGCCGCAACTCCTGTGACGCTGAATGTGATCGGAGAGGTAGCGGCCGGCCAGGTCTTCGATCGTGCGGTCGGCGCGGGCGAATCGGTGCGCATCTTCACCGGCGCGCCAATGCCCGACGGCGCCGACGCGGTGCTGATCCAGGAGAATGCGCGCGTTCTGTCGGCTGACCGCATCGAGGCGCTAGGGTCGCTGGCAACGGGCCGCAACGTTCGCCTGCAAGGGCTTGATTTCAAAAAGGACATGGTGATCCTGCCGGCCGGCCGCATGCTCGACCCGGCAGCATTGTCGCTTGCCGCCGCTGCCAATCATGCCGAGCTGGAGGTGGTGCGGCGACCGCTGGTCGCGATCCTGGCCACCGGCGACGAACTGCTGCCGCCAGGCAGCGCGCCGGCGCCCGGCAAGATCATCGCCTCGAACTATTTCGGCGTCGCGGCGATTGCTGCCAGCGCCGGCGCGACCGTGCTCGACCTCGGCATCGTTGGCGACGACCGGGCGCTGATCGCGCAGGCGGTGCAACGCGCTGTCTTAGCCGGCGCGGATGTGATGGTGACGCTGGGTGGCGCATCGGTAGGCGATCACGACCTGGTCCAGGGCGTGATGACCGATGCCGGCATGGCGCTGGGTTTCTGGAAGATCGCGATGCGGCCTGGCAAACCGCTGATGTTTGGCCGGCTCGGCGGGCTCAAGGTGCTTGGCCTGCCCGGCAATCCCGTCGCCAGCTTGATCTGTTCGCATCTCTTCCTGGCGCCGCTGGTTGCGCGGCTCGGCGGCCGATCCTACCGGCTGGACGAGCGAACCGCGCGGCTGGCGGTGGCGATGGAGGCGAACGACCAGCGCCAGGACTATGTACGCGCATCGGTCGAACAGAGCGGCGGCGTGCTCGTTGCAACGCCGTTTTCGCTCCAGGACTCGTCGATGCTGCGGACATTGTCCGACGCAAACGCGCTGATCGTGCGCGACCCCTTCGCCGTGGCGGCAAGCATCGGCGACGATTGCCGGGTCATCCTGCTGCGCGCGCCCGAAATGCCGAACGAACGGTAAACGAATTCATTAAACTTTAACTGGTTGCGGAACACATATCGAACAGATAGTGTTCGTTCTGGGTTTGTTTACCGATGATTCCCCGGAGGCAATATGCTGACGCGCAAGCAACATGAGCTGCTGATGTTCATTCACGAACGGATGAAGGAATCGGGCATTCCTCCCTCGTTCGATGAAATGAAGGACGCGCTCGACCTTGCGTCGAAATCCGGCATTCACCGGCTGATCACGGCGCTGGAGGAGCGCGGCTTCATCCGCCGCCTGCCGAACCGGGCGCGGGCGCTGGAGGTGATCAAGCTGCCCGAGACGATGTCCGCCAGCATCGGCGGGCCGAAGAAATTCTCGCCGAGCGTCATCCAGGGCAGCCTCGGACGCCGGCCTGAGCCCGCGCCTGCGCCGGTCGCGGGCAATGACGCCGGCAGCGTCGTTTCCATCCCGGTGATGGGCCGCATCGCCGCTGGCGTGCCGATCGATGCGATCCAGCACCAGACGCACATGATTTCGGTGCCGCCGGAGATGTTGTCGGGCGGCGAGCACTACGCGCTCGAGGTCAAGGGCGATTCGATGATCGATGCCGGCATTTTCGACGGCGACACGGTGATCATCCGCAACGCCAGCAACGCCACGCCCGGCGATATCGTCGTGGCGCTCGTCGACGACGAGGAGGCGACGCTGAAGCGGTTTCGCCGCAAGGGTGCGTCGATTGCGCTGGAAGCGGCGAATCCAGCGTATGAGACGCGGATTTTCGGGCCCGACCGGATCAAGGTGCAGGGCAAGCTGGTCGGACTGATCCGGCGCTACTGAAGTTTGGCTGCTGGTGTCGCGGCGGCCGGCGCGCCGGACGGCCGGCCGGGTGTCGGCCCGCGTGACGCGGCTGTGCGCTTCGATTGCGGCACATACGGCGGCATGCCGCGCGCGGCGCGCGAAAAGCGCCGGTGGTCGTGCCATGGCCGCGCAATTTTCGGCAGTGCAAACACGACCTCGCCTCCCCGCCTGATCTCGACGCTTCCTCGAAGCGCGAGCTGTTGTGCGGTAACGACCCGGGTCGGCGAATGCGGACAGGGATTGGCCGACGTCGCGTCCTCGATGACGATGACATCCACCTTGCCGCAGGCGGTTTCCGCGCGCGCCATGTCGCGCGCATGGGCGACAGTCAGACCCGTCCGGGTCGCTACGCACAGCCCGTCGCGGCAGGCAAAGCCTGTGGAAACGGCGAACAGCGCGGCGTCGTCAGCCACTTCCGCCGGCTTGACGATGTCCGCCGCCATCATGGCGCGCCGCCAGTCCTTGATGATGAACGGATTGGGGCGGCTGCGGTTGACGCTGGCGCGCCCGTCGCCCATCCGCACCGCGATCAGCCTGGCGTCCTCGCTGACGAACGCCAGCGGCAAGGTCCGCCACGTCAGGCTTGCGATGCCGAGGACGACGAGCGGGATCGCGGTCGCCCGCCACGCCAATGTCGTCGCCAGTGTGAGCGGAACCAGCGCCATGGCCAACAGGATGATGGTGGCCGCCGGCACCGCGCCGATGGCATCGATCGGGGTCCTGGCGGCAAGCCAGGCGGCGATCGCGATCATCCATTCAAGGCCCGTCCCCATCACCCAGAACGCGGGTCCGTCCAACTGCAATGGGATCAACAGTACGCCCAGGACCGCGAATGGCATCACCATCACCGAGACGATCGGCATCGTCAGCAGATTTGCCGGAAGGCCGAGCGGCGACACCCGTTGAAAATGCCAGGCGCCAAATATGCCGGTGGCCGAGCCTGCGATCAGCGCCGTCGCCGCCAAACCGGCGGCGTAAACGAACGAGTTGCGAATCAGGCGGGGCGCGATGCCGGAGCGGGTCGGGCGAACCGTCGCCGCAGCGTTGCGGCGTTCCTGCCACCAGGCGTAGGCTGCGATCAGCGCGGCGGTGGCGGCGAACGACATCTGGAAGCTTGGCCCCGCCGCCTCGTGGGGCGCGAGCGCGAGGATGACAAGCGCCGCGACCGCCAGATTGCGCATGGTGAGCGCGGCGTGATCAAACAGCATCGCCGCCAGCATGATTGCGATCATCAGAAAGCTGCGCTGGGCGGCGATCGCTGCGCCGGAAATCAGCAAATAGATGGCGACGGCGACCAATGCGCCGGCGGCCGCGAATTTGCGCACCGGATAGTTCGACGCAAAGGCCGGGAACAGCGCGAAGCCGAAACGCATGGCGCCGATGACGACGCCGGCGACCAGCGCCATGTGCAGCCCCGAGATCGACAGCACATGCGCAAGACCGGTGATGCGCAAAACTTCATTGGTCTGTTCGGGAATGCCGGCGCGCGCGCCCGCGATCAGCGCGGCGGCGATCTCGCCCGCTTCGCCGTCGATCCTGTCCCTCACCCGCTTAGCCAGTGCGTTACGCATGTTTTCGACCGCATAGGACACCGCGTCGAGCATGCCCGGCTCACTGGCCGGATGGGTCGACTGCGTCGGATCGCGCAGGAAAAAGCCGGTTGCGCCGATGCCGTCGAAATAGTTTTCGAAAGCAAAATCATATCCGCCCGGCCGCAAAGGTCCCAAAGGCTGGCTCAGCCTTGCAACTCCGGTCACGATCGAGCCCGGTTGCACTCCGGCCTGCGTCTTGCGTGCGGTCAATCGGACCCGGTCCGGCTGATAGCGCAGTTTCGGCCGTTCGGTCGCCAGCACCGCAAGCGTCAGCCGCACGCGCCCGCTCTTGCGATGCTCGACCTGTTCGACCCGGCCCGTCAACCGCGTCGTGATCTCGCCGCCGATGACGCGGGTCGCCACGCGCCAGGTCTCGATCTTGGCGGCGAGCGCGCCGGAGAACAACAGCGTTGCGGAGATCGCCACGGCGCCGAGCACCGCCCGATGCCGGGCAAACCATGCGACGATCAGCGAAAGCGCGGCGGGCGCGAGCACCAGCGGCCAGCCGGGCTGGAACGGTGCCGAGAAGAAGACAAGGCCGCCGATGCAAAGCATGACCGGCGCGAGCAGGAACATCGCGCCGCGATCCGCCTCCAGCATCGACGCCGTGGCGAACGCCCGAACGGCCCGGCGAAGCTGCGCCGGTCCGACACGCGCGACCCGGCTGCGGCTTTGCGACCCAAGCGGCCAGTTCGAATCGGGCGACGGATATTCGTCAGGGACGGCCTCGGCCTGCGCAACCAGGTCGACCAGCAAAAGGTGTTCCTGCGCCTCCTCCTGCGTCTGCAGTCGCTTCATGGTGACCCCAAAACTTGCACCACCTGCACGGCATGCTACATGAACGCCGACAAAAGACCACCGGCGCGGTCCGCGCCCTCCTCCGGAAACAGCCATGACCAAACCAATCATCACCCGGTTCGCGCCGTCGCCGACGGGCTATCTCCATATCGGCGGAGCCCGCACCGCGCTGTTCAACTGGCTCTATTCCCGGAACATGGGCGGCAAGATGCTGTTGCGCATCGAGGACACGGATCGCGAACGGTCGACCGACGCTGCAACCGCCGCAATCCTTGAGGGACTGGCCTGGCTCGGCCTGACCTGGGACGGCGAACCGATCTCGCAATACGGGCGCGTTGATCGGCACCGCGAGGTCGCCGAGGAACTGGTGCGCCTGGGCAAGGCCTACTACGCTTATGAAACGCCGGAAGAACTGGCCGACATGCGCGAGAGAGCCAAGGCCGAGGGCCGCCCTCCCCGCTATGACGGCTCGTGGCGCGACCGCGATCCATCACAGGCGCCGGCGGGCGTGAAAGGCGCGATCCGCATCAAGGCGCCGCGCGACGGCGAGACGCTGGTGCGCGACCGTGTCCAGGGCGAAGTTCGGTTTCCCAACAAGGACCTCGACGATTTCATCATCCTGCGGTCCGATGGCAATCCGACCTATATGCACGCGGTCGTCGTCGACGACCACGACATGGCCGTCACCCATGTCATTCGCGGCGACGATCATTTGACCAACACCGCGCGTCAGATGGTCATCTACGACGCCATGGGGTGGGACGTGCCGGTGTGGGCGCATATCCCGCTGATCCACGGGGCCGATGGCGCGAAGCTGTCAAAACGCCACGGCGCGCTCGGCGTCGAGGCGTATCGCGCGATGGGCTACCTGCCCAACGCCTTGCTCAATTATCTCGCGCGTCTTGGCTGGAGCCATGGCGACGACGAGGTGATGTCGATCGAGGACATGATCGCCTGGTTCGACATCGACGACGTCAACAAGGGCGCGGCGCGCTTCGACTTCGCAAAACTGGAGGCGCTGAACGGTGTTTGGATGCGCCGCACCGGCGATGCGGAGTTGACGGACGCGCTGATCGAGACGCTGCCCTATCTCGAGGGCGGGCCGAAGATGCTCGAGGCGCTGGACGATCGCAAACGCGCCCAGCTTCGCACCGCGATGCCCGGCCTCAAGGAGCGGGCCAAGACATTGGTGGAACTGGCCGACAGCGCCGGCTACCTGTTCGCCGTGCGTCCCATTGCGCCTGACGACAAGGCCGCCGCCCTGCTGGATCGCGACGGCAAGGCGGTCCTCGCCAAGGCGCATGCGGCGCTGTCGGGGGTTTCGGACTGGTCGGCGGCGTCGACCGAAGCCGCGGTCAGGGATGTGTCCGAAGCCGCCGGCGTCAAGCTTGGCAAGGTGGCGCAGCCGCTGCGCGCCGCATTGACGGGCCGCTCGACGTCGCCCGGCGTCTTCGACGTTCTGGCTGTGCTGGGAAGGGAGGAATCGCTTGGTCGCATCGCCGATCAGATCGGCTGATCCGACGCGGATGTTGCAGTTGCTCAGACGCTTCGATACAGTCGCAAAGTCTTTCACCAAGACGGTTTTCCAGCTGTCGCGGTCTGCCCGCGCTTTTCGCTGGACCGACCGTCTTCGGCAGTGCAGCATCGACCTAAGTCAGCTTGGCACCTCCCCCCAAATGCGTTAGCAAGTGCCGGGCTTATTCTGGGGTGCACGGGGTCCGTCCCGCGCCGGATCGGCGGTTCCGCCTGAAATTTTGATTGGAGTAGCTATGACGAACAGAACTGCGAAACTCGAATTTGGTGGAAAATCGATCGATCTGAACGTTCGCAGCGGAACGTTGGGCCCGGACGTCATCGACATCGGCGCGCTCTACAAGGAAACCGGCGCGTTCACCTACGATCCCGGCTTCACCTCGACGGCTTCATGCGATTCCGAGATCACCTTCATCGACGGCGACGAAGGCGTGCTGCTGCATCGCGGCTATCCGATCGAGCAGTTGGCCGAGCATGGCGACTTCCTGGAAGTGTGCTACCTGCTGCTCTACGGCGAGCTGCCGACCAAGGCGCAGAAGGAAGACTTCGACAATCGCGTCACGCGCCACACCATGGTGCACGAGCAGATGGCGTGGTTCTTCCGCGGTTTCCGCCGCGACGCCCATCCGATGGCGGTGATGTGCGGCGTGGTCGGCGCGCTGTCGGCCTTCTATCACGACTCGACCGACATCTCCGACCCGCAGCAGCGCATGATCGCGTCGATCCGGCTGATCGCCAAAATGCCGACGATCGCTGCAATGGCCTACAAATATCATATCGGTCAGCCCTTCGTTTATCCGAAGAACAATCTGAACTACGCCGCAAACTTCCTGCACATGTGCTTCGCGGTGCCGTGCGAGGACTACAAGGTGAACCCGGTGCTGGCGCGCGCGATGGAGCGCATCTTCATCCTCCACGCCGACCACGAGCAGAACGCCTCGACCTCGACGGTGCGGCTGGCGGGTTCGTCGGGCGCCAATCCATTCGCATGCATCGCCGCCGGCATCGCCTGCCTGTGGGGGCCCGCCCATGGCGGCGCCAATGAGGCCGCGCTGAACATGCTCAACGAGATCGGCACCGTCGACCGGATCCCCGAATATATCGCCCGCGCCAAGGACAAGAACGATCCGTTCCGACTGATGGGCTTTGGCCACCGCGTCTACAAGAACTACGACCCGCGCGCCCGCATCATGCAAAAGACCACGCATGAAGTTCTGGCCGAACTCGGTATCAAGGACGACCCGATCCTCGACGTCGCCATGGAACTGGAGCGGATTGCGCTGCACGACCAGTATTTCATCGACAAGAAGCTCTATCCGAACATCGACTTCTATTCGGGCATCACGCTCAAGGCGCTCGGCTTCCCCACCACCATGTTCACGGTCCTGTTCGCGGTTGCGCGCACGGTCGGCTGGATCGCGCAGTGGAAGGAAATGATCGAGGATCCGATGCAGAAGATCGGCCGTCCGCGCCAGCTCTACACCGGCGCAACCGAGCGCGACTACGTGCCGATCGCCAAACGCTGACAGCGGCCAGCGTTGTCGTGCAAACGGGCGCCTCAGGCGCCCGTTTTGCTGTCGATGACGGCAAGCACGACGTCCGCGGCGATGTCTCCGGACGGCCTTGGCGTCGCCATCAGGGCGCGGACCCTGTCAAAGCCGGCCAGTTGGGCCGCGCGCGAAGGCCCGTCCGCCGCCAGACCTTCGATGTGCCGGGCCAGCATCGGCGGCCGGATATATTCGTTGTAAAACTCAGGAACGATCGGACGGTCGGCGATAATGTTGGGCAGCGCGGCGGACCAGGTCGTGACGAAACGCTGCATGACTGTGAAAATGAAGTCGGTGCGATAGCAGGAGACTGCAGGCACGCCGGCAAGCGCCAGTTCGAGCAGCACAGTGCCCGACGCGGCGAGCGCGGCGTCGGCCTGGCCAAAGGCGCGCCATTTGGCGTCCGCCCCTTCGACGATTTCCGGGCGCACCGACCAGTCGGCGGTCAATCCGGCGATCAGGGGCGCGACATGCGGCACGGTCGGCAGCACCAGCCTGAAATCGTCCCCTCGCCCGGCGAGCAGCGAGACAACCTCGCCGAACGGTTTTGCCAGCGACTTGACCTCGGCGGTTCGCGAGCCCGGCAGCACGACAATCGTGCGACGCGGATCACGGCTTCCGCCGAGGCGTTTTACCTGATGGTCGCGGGCGGCGATCAGTCCCGGTTCATGCGTCATGCGATGGCCGACATAAGTGCCTGGCGGCCCGTCGAGCCTGGCCAGCACCTCCGGTTCGAATGGCAGGATGCACAGCACATGGTCGACATAGGCCTTCATCGCCGGCGCGCGGCCAGGCGCCCACGCCCACACGCTCGGGCAGACATATTTGATGATGGGAATATCGGGAGCGAGCGCTCTCAGCTTTTTCGACACCCGCAGATTGAAGGCTGGACTGTCGATGGTGATCAGGCAGTCCGGCCTGGCGGCGGCAATCGCCCGTGCGGTCGATCCGATCATCGAGATCAGGCCGGGCAGATCGCGGATGACCGCGGTTACGCCCATGATCGCAAGTCGGCGCGGATCGTGCAGGGTGATCAGGCCCTCAGCCGCGAGGTGGCTGCCGCCGATGCCGATCAGTTCGACTTCACGGCCTGACGCGGCGCGCAGCGACCGCACCAGGTCGGCCCCCAACTGGTCGCCGGATTCCTCGCCGGCGATAATGGCGATGCGCAGCGGCCTCATGGGGCGGCGTCCGCTTCGATGCCGACGATAAACACGCCAAGCTCGTCGGCGCGCCGCACAGCCTCGTCATAGTCGACGATCAGCGTGCGGCCGACCTCGACCGCGACGCCGGCCAACCCGGCCGCATGGACGTCCTCGACTGTCCTCGAGCCGATGCTCGGCAGGTCGGCGCGCATCTCCTGCCCCGGTTTGGCGCATTTGACCAGCACGCCGCCGGTCCTCCCGGCGAGGCGTCCATGGCCGCGCAGTTCCTTGACCCGCGCCAGCAGACCGTCGGTGCCTTCGACACCTTCCAGCGCGATGACACGGCCGCCAATCGACACGGCCCCCTGCCCGATGTCGAGCGCGCCGATTGCAAGCGCAGCCTTCAGCGCGGCGTCGATGTCGCGCTGCGCCTGGCTGTCAGGCTGCTTCGCAGTCATCGGCCCGGGCCGGGCAACCAGATCCGGCACGACCTGATGCGGGCCAACCACCTCAATGCCAAAACGTTCGAACTGCCGGACGACGGTTTTCAACAACGCATCGTCGCCCTTGGTGAGCGCAGGGACAATGGCGGCAAGCATCCGAACGAGATCGAGGCTCCATTCGACCGACGACCATTTTGGACGACGCGTGATCGAACCGGCCATCACGACATGGGAGACATTGCGGTCGCGCAACAGGCGGACGAAGCCGCCAAATCGTTCGACGCCGAGCCTGAGGTGATCAAACTGAGCCAGATCGGCAGCGGTGTCCGGCTCGCCCGCGACAATCAGCACAAAGGGGTTGTGGCCCGCATCGCGTAGATTTTGGGCAACCTGAAGCGGCAACAAACCGCCGCCGGCGATAAGGCCGACACGCTCGCCTGGCTTCAGTGCGAGCGCCATCCGATCAGTCCGCCTCGTCGTCAGCCGGCTCGGCGTCGCCGAGCGGTGGAACGCAAAAATGCCGCTTGCCGCGCTCGGTCATGAACGCGAGCACGTCAGCGACCGCCGCGGAGCTGCCGAACTGGTCGCGCGCTCGCTCGATATTTTCCCCGACCGGCGAAGCGGGATCAAAAATGACGCGGATCGCCTTTCGCATCGCGTGGATGTCGGCGCGCGCCATGCCCGAGCGTTTCATGCCGACGATGTTGAGGCCGCGCAGTCGGCCACGATTGCCGACCACCATGCCGTAGGGAATGACGTCGCCCTCGACGCCGGTCTTGCCGCCGATAAAGGCATGGTGACCGATACGCGTGAACTGATGCAGGGCGCTGAGGCCGCCAATGGTGACGAAGTCGCCGATCTCGCAATGTCCGGCCAGGACGGCGCCATTGGCCATGGTCACATTGTTTCCGACGACGCAATCGTGGGCGACGTGGGTAAAGGCCAGAAAATTGCCATTGTCGCCGACGCGGGTCTCGCCGCGACTGGTGTCGGAGCCCAGATGAAAGGTCACCCCTTCACGAATGGTGCAATTGCGCCCGACCGACAGAAGCGTGCGGCCGCCCTTGTGTGCCCGGTTCTGCGGCGGCTGGCCAAGCGCCGCCTGCGGATAGACCTTGCAGTCGTCGCCAAGGGTCGTAGCGCCGACGATCGAGATATGGCTCGCAAGCTCAACCCGATCTCCCAGTTCGACATCGGGGCCGATATGACAGAACGGGCCGATCCGCACATCGACGCCGAACCTTGCGCCCGCCTCGACAACGGCGGTTGGATGAATGACTACGCCTGACATGACCGGTCAGTCGTCCGTGACCGGGTTCACCATTGCCTGAACGACCGCCTCGGCGACCTTGGCGCCATCGACAATTCCCTCGCAGGCAAAGCGCCAGATGTTGCCGCGTTGCTTTTGTTTCCTGACATGCAGTTCCAGTCTGTCGCCGGGGACCACCGGCTTGCGGAACTTGGCCTCGTCGATGGTCATGAAATAGACCAACGAGGGTTTGTCCGATCTTGACGCGTGCAGACAGATCGCGCCCGCCGTCTGCGCCATCGCCTCGATGATCAGGACGCCGGGCATCACCGGCCGTTCCGGGAAATGGCCCTGGAAATGCGGCTCGTTGATCGTCACGTTCTTGATGCCGATGGCTGAGCGGTCGCCGTCGATGTCGATGATCTTGTCGATCAGCAGCAACGGGTAGCGGTGCGGCAACAGTTTCAGGATGCGCAGAATATCGACGGTATCGAGCGTTTCGGCCTGGCCTGTCATCTCATCCTACCTTCTGTCCTTGCCCCGGGAAATATCGCGAAGATGCGCCACTTCGCGCAGCCAGCCCTTGATCGGCTGCGCCGGGGAACCGCCCCATCTTGCGCCGGCCGGTATGTCATGCATGACGCCGCTGCCTGCTGCAAGCTGCACGCCGTCTCCGATCGTCACATGGTCGGCAATGCCGGCGCGGCCGCCGATCATGACAAAGTCGCCGATGACGACAGATCCGCTGACGCCGGTCGCCGCCGCGATCGCACAGCAGCGGCCGATCGTTACGCCGTGGCCGATCTGGACCAGATTGTCGATCTTGGTGCCGTCGCCGATGATCGTGTCGGTCAGGGCGCCGCGATCGATGCAGGAATTGGCGCCGATCTCGACATTGTCCTGAATGACCACCCGGCCGATCTGCGGCATTTTTTCGAGGCCGGCCCGGCCGGCGACAAATCCAAAGCCGTCGCAGCCGATCCTGACGCCCGGGTGAATGATGACCCGGTCGCCGATGAAGGCAGCCTGGATGCTGGCGCCGTGCCCGATATGGGTCTTGCGACCGATCTGGCAGCCCCGGCCGATGACCGCATTGGCCGAAATCACCGCCCCTGCGCCGATGGTCGCCTTGGGTCCGATGGCGGCTCCAGGTTCGACAATGGCGCCGTCTTCGATAAAGGCGTCGGGCGCGACATGAGCGGCAGGAGAGATACCGCGCCGGTCGAACAATGGTTGCGGAAAGGCCGCTTCTGGGTAGAGCGTGCGCGCCAGCAGCGCAAAGGCCTGCTGCGGCCTCGGCGTGATCAGGCGCACGACGTTCGGCGCGATCTTGTCCGACATCTCGGCCGTGCAGAAAACTGCGGATGCCTGCAGCCGCGGCGCTATTGCCGCCGCGCTCTTTCCGTCGAGAAAACAGATATGACCAAACCGCGCAACGGACGCCGACGCCACGCCGGAAATTTCCAGCGGGCCCTGGGCCGCATCTGCCAAAGTGGAGCCCGTCAGTTCGGCAATCTCGCTGAGATTGATCCGGCGCGCGGGCGGAAAAAAGACCGGATCGGTCATCAAACGCCTCTCTTCCGGGCAATCATAGGCCCGGAAGATAGATACAGCACAAACTAGAAGCGCGTGGAAACGCCGAAGTTCAGGTTCTGGACGATGTCGGTACGCTCTTTCAGCACCGGAATGGCGTAGTCGAAACGGATCGGTCCAAAAGGCGACGCCCAGATCAGGCCGACGCCGACCGACGCGCGCCACTTCATGCCGAAGGAGGCCGTGTTTGCAACGCCGGAATTGGTGACACCTGAGTTAACCCCAAACAAGGTCGCGGCATCGGCAAAGATCGCGCCCTTCATACCAAGGCTCGGCGGCACCACAGGCAGCGGAAACTGCGCTTCGGCGGACGCGTGGAAATAGGTCTCGCCACCGAGGTGATACCAGTCCTTCTTGGCTGCGGATCCATTGGTGTCCACGGGGCCGAAGCCATTATAGGCGAAGCCGCGGATCATCTTGTCCGACCCTTGGAACTGATCGAACACCCGCACGCCATTGCTGCCGAACGCCTGCAGATGACCCGCGCCTGCGTTCACAACGCCGACAATGTCCATTTCCTCGGACAAGGTCGTGTAGTAGGTGCCACGCGCAGTGAACTTCGCCCACTTCGCGTCGCCGCCGAGGCCCGCGACTTCGGTGGTGAAGTTGGCGTAGATGCCTTCACGCGGGTTCTTCATGTCGTCGATGGAATTATACTGCAGCGAACCGCTGACCGACGACTTGACCCAAGGGCTGGTCAACACGCCCGCGATGATTGCAGGCGAAATGGTGCATGTCCCATCGGCCGGATTGCCGTCCTGATTGGGATCGCAAGCCTTAGTAAGGTTATAGTCTTCCTTGGTCAGGTTGTAGGCCATCGAAGCGGACAGGTTGTCCGTGATCGGCAGGCCCAAGCGCAGCGATCCGCCAATCAGGCTAGTCTCGTAGTTCTGGAAACTGCGCGTCTGGCGATAGACGTCGAAGCCGGCCGACATGCGGCGGCCAAGGAAATACGGCTCGGTGAACGACAGGGTGAAGTCACGCGAATTCTTGCCGCCGCCGGCCGAAATACGAATGAACTGGCCGCGACCGAGGAAGTTCTTCTCGCTGATCGAACCTTCGACCGACACGCCGCCGGTCTGAGAGCCGGTCGAATAGCCGGCGCCGATCGAAAACTCGCCGGTCGACTTCTCGACGACGTCGACGACCAGAACAATCTGGTCGGGCTCGGACCCGGGGGCCGTCGAAATATTGACGGTCTCGAAATAGTCAAGCCGCTCGAGCCGGCGCTTGGCGCGCTGGACCAGAACCTGATTGAACGCATCGCCTTCGGAAAGGTCGAACTCGCGACGGATGACATAGTCGCGGGTACGCGCGTTGCCGCGGATTTCGATGCGCTCGACATAGGTGCGCGGGCCCTGGTCGATCGTGTAGACCACCGAGATCGTATGGTTCTCGAAGTTGCGGTCGCCGCGCGGCGTGACCTGCGCGAATGCATAGCCATTGCCGGCGACGCGCTCGGTGAGGCCGATGATGGTGTTTTCGACCTTTCCGGCGTTATAGACGTCGCCGGCATGCGTCTCGACTTCGCCGTTGAGAGCATTGGCGTCGACGCCTTCGATCGAGCTTTCGACCGTCACGTCGCCGAATGTGTATTTCTCGCCTTCCTCGACCGTGAAGGTGACGTTGTATTCGTTGGTGGCTTCGTTGAGCTCCGCGGACGACGAAATCACCTGAAAATCGGCGTAGCCGCGGCTGTAGTAGAAGCGGCGCAGCGCCTCTTCGTCCGCCTTCAGGCGTTGCTCGTCATAGATATCGTCGCGGAACAGGAACGACAGCATGTTCGACTTCTTGGTCGAAACGACGTCGGCAAGACGCCGGTCGCCGAACGCGCTATTGCCGACGAAATTGATCGTGGCGATCTTGGTGCGCCCGCCTTCCTGGACGGTGAAGACGACATTGACCCGATTGCCGCCAAGATCCATGACCTGGGTCGTCACCGTCGCATCATCGCGCCCGATGCGGCTGTAGGCCTGACGAATGGCTTCGGCGTCCGCCTCCATCTGCGACTGCGAAAAAGTGCCGCGCGGCTTCAACTGGACGACGCCGGCCAGCACCGAATCCTTGTGCTTCTTGTTGCCCTGGAACAGCACCTGGTTGACGACCGGATATTCGTCGACCTCGACCACCAGGGTCGAACCGCGCTGCGTCACACGGACATCGGAGAACAGGCCGGTGCCAAAGAGATTCTTGACCGCCTGGTCGATATCGGCGGGCGAGAACGAACGGCCCGGCTGGATGCCGACATAGCTGCGGATGGTCTGTTCATCGACGCGCTGGTTGCCGCTGACGGAAATATTGCTGACGACAGCGGCCTGCGCCGCCGTGACTGCGGCCAATTGCACAGCAAGCTGGCCGGATGCGACGAACCCGGCTGAAAGGGCTACCGCTGATGCCGCGCCCATCATTTTCTTAATTGCCTTCATCGGGCTTAGTTACCTTGCTCTCGTAGTCCCCACGGCGAGATACCGGACGATGCGGTCATGACCGCTACCGTAATAGCCGGATTTTCCCTACACGCAAGGCTCCTGGTTAATTTGTATTTACGTTGGCCGGCGGGCGTGACTTTCGGGCCACGCCATCAGCCGCTATGGTAAATGGGCGCTGAATTTCCAGCATTTTTCAGCACGCGAACAAGTCGTTGTAGACAACGAACCCCATGAAGGCGAGCACCGCGAACATGCCGACACGGTAGACCGCGTCCATCAGCCGCTCCGTCACCGGCCGACGCATCACAGCCTCGATTGCGTAGAACAGCAGATGGCCGCCGTCGAGCGGTGGAATCGGCAGCAAATTGAGAAACCCGATGCCAACCGACAGGAAGGCGATCAGCTGGACGACCCACAGGAAGCCGAGCTGCGCCGCCTGGCCCGACATTTTGGCGATCTTGACCGGGCCGCCGAGCTGGCACTTGTCTTCGCGGCCAAATGCGAACCGTTTGAGAAACTGGCCGGTGCGCTGGATGATCGAACCGGTCTCAAGCACTGCCTGCCACACCGATTCAACCGGGCCGTATTCGATGACCTTGCGCTGGGCGAACTGCTCGGTATTGACGACGCCGATGACGCCGACCTTGACGGTGTTGCCAAGCCCGTCCTTCTGTTCGGTCAGTCGCGGGGTGGCAGTCAGTGTGATTTGCTTGCCGTCGCGCAGCATGACAAAAGTGAGGGGATCGTCGGTGCGGCCCGAGACATGCGCCTGGACGTCGGCAAAGGTCTCGACCGAATCGCCA
>Ga0209793_1000777_pt1 | contig 27800 bp, 27 predicted proteins | sample EBPBio122009_DNA_FD_185863 | JGI IMG/M metagenome (GOLD analysis project Ga0209793, IMG submission 185863) | Wastewater treatment Type I Accumulibacter community from EBPR Bioreactor in Madison, WI, USA - Reactor 1_2/2/2009_ DNA (SPAdes) (version 2) | ecosystem: Engineered > Bioreactor > EBPR >... | reverse complement strand
AGCCGGCCTCGCGCGTCTGCCGGCGCAACGCCTCAATGCCTCTGGCGCTGGTGTCGAGGCCCGGCACCAGGCTCGGCCGCCGCTTCAGGCCCTGGATTTCCGCTTCGCACATCGCCTTGATCGGCTCCTGCGGTCCCCAGGTCAGGAACACCCGGCCCGACGCCGAGTTGAGCAGCGGCAGCGTCGAGCCCAGCCCCATCACCGTCGCCACCGGCGACCTCGCCCGCTCCCACCGGACGACGGTGGCGCCCTCATTGCCCAGCACGGTCAGCAGCGCCGTCAGCCCGGTTTCGCCGGACAGGTCCGGCAAACCGTCGGCGGCGGCGTTGACGAAATCGTGCCGCGTCATCGCCGCCAGCCCCAGCCGCAACGCCTCGGCGCCGAGAAAATAGCGTCCCGACTTTCCGGTCTGCTCGACCAGCCCGGCGTGCATGAACGAGGCGAGGTAGCGATGCGCCTTGCTCGGCTGGATCCGGCACGAGCGCGCCAGTTCCGACAGCGACACCGGTTCGCGATACGCCGTCATCGCGAGCAGCAGCGCCAGCGCCGAATCCAGCGCCTGGGTGCCGGTCGAGGTCCGGCCGCCCCATCTGTCATCCGTCACCGCGCTTCACCACCGTTAGAGTTCCATCGTTCCTGTAGGCGCATCGACCGCGTCCGGCGGGCTGTTTTCGCTCTGGGGCGACGATGCGATCGCCGCCGCCATGCTCGAGGCAATCCTGCTGATAATTTTCCGCTTAGCAAAATCTATTGTCTATTATAGAAAAAACCCGTATCGCACCGGCAGGCGCTTGTCGAGCCTTCGATTGCTAAGTTTATCGGCAATGCGCCGGCCGCGATCGATCGGGCGGCATGGGCCGGCGGTCGCGCCGCACCCGCAACGAACAGGAGCACATGCGTGGTTGACTACCCATTCGCCCCACAGCCGGTTCCCACCGTCGCCATCGCCGGTTCCGCGGCGCGCTGGCCGGTGCGCCGGATATTCTGCGTCGGCCGCAACTACGCCGCCCATGCGCGCGAGATGGGCCGCGATCCCGACCGCGAGCCGCCATTCTTTTTCACCAAGCCCGCCGACGCGGTGGTCGGCGACAGGGAGACGGTCGCCTATCCGCCGCAGACCGCCAATTTCCACTATGAGGCCGAGCTGGTTCTGGCGATCGGAACCGGCGGAACCGACATCGCCCGAGACAAGGCGCTCGCGCATGTCTGGGGCTACGCCGTCGGCAACGACCTGACCCGCCGCGACCTGCAGCTTCAGGCCCGCGAACTGGGCCGTCCGTGGGACTGGGGCAAGGCGTTCGACAGGTCGGCGGTGATCGGTCCGATCCACGCGGCCGCCGATGTCGGCCATATCGGCGGCGGCTCGATCCGGCTCGCGGTCAATGGCGAGACCAGGCAGGACGCCGACATCGGCGACCTGATCTGGTCGGTTCCGGAAATCGTCGCGATCGTCTCGCAATCGGTCGAGTTGAAGCCGGGCGACCTGATCATGACCGGGACGCCGGCCGGCGTCGGTCCGCTGCAGGTCGGCGACGTCTGCACCGTGAGCATTGACGGGCTCGGCGCGATTTCAACCACGATCGGCCCCGCCCGGTGACGTGGACGCTGCATAATTTCTTCCGGTCGTCGAGTTCGACAAGGGTGCGCGCCGCCCTCAATTTGAAGCGGCTGCAGGCCGCCTACGCGCCTTACGTCCTGCTCCGGGGCGACACCCGCACGCCGGAATTTCTCGCCATGAACCCCGCCAGCCTGGTGCCGGTGCTTGACGCCGACGGCGTCGTCCTCACCCAGTCGCAGGCGATCATCGAATGGCTGGACGAAACCCATCCCGAGCCGCCGCTGCTGCCGCGCGACCCCGACGGTCGGGCGCGGGTGCGATCGCTGGCCCAGATGATCGCCTGCGAGGTGCACCCGCTCAACAATCTGCGCGTTCTGCAATATCTCGGCGCTGAATTCGGCGCCGACGAGGCCGCCCGGGCCAAATGGTTCAGGCATTGGGTCGAACTGACCTTCGACGCGCTGGAGACCAGCCTCGCCGCGAGCGCTGACACCGGCCTGTGCTGCCATGGCGACGAGCCTGGCCTGGCCGATATCTGCCTCTACGCGCAGGTGTGGAACAACCGGCGTTTTGACATCGCGACGGACCGCTGGCCGACCATCGCGTCCATCGTCGGCAGGCTCGACGCGATCCCGGCATTCCGCGACGCGGCGCCGGACCGGCAGCCCGACGCCGGCTGAGCCGGCAGGGTGACAGGCAAGGAGGATCGAATGTCCGACAGGCAAATGCAGCAAGACCAGCAGTCGCATGCGATGCAGCCCGCCGACACGCCCGAACTGCGTGAACTCTATGCCGGGTTCGAGCGTCAGCACATCAAGCCGCTGTGGACCCAGATCGGCAATCTGATGCCGCGCCAGCCGACGCCGCAGGCAACGCCCCATGTCTGGAAATGGGCCGATCTTCTGCCGCTGGCGAGGCGGTCGGGCGATCTGGTGCCGGTCGGCCGCGGCGGCGAGCGGCGGGCCCTGGGGCTGGCCAATCCGGGTCTCGGCGGACCGACCTGCATCACGCCGACGCTGTGGTGCGCGGTGCAATATCTGGGGCCGCGCGAAACCGCGCCCGAGCACCGCCATTCGCAAAACGCCTTCCGCTTCGTGGTGGAAGGCGAGGGCGTATGGACCGTCGTCAACGGCGACCCGGTGAGGATGAGCCGCGGCGATTTGCTGTTGACGCCGGGATGGCATTTTCACGGCCACCACAACGACACCGACGCGCCGATGGCCTGGCTCGACGGGCTCGACATTCCGTTCTCGCATTATTGCGACGTCGGGTTCTTCGAGCTCGGATCGGACCGGGTGACGGATTACGCCACGCCGAGGTTCTCGCGCTCCGAGCGTCTGTGGGGTCATCCCGGCCTCAGGCCGCTGTCCGGCCTGCACGACACGCCGAGTTCGCCGCTGGCGGCGTATCGCTGGGAACATACCGACCGGGCGCTGGCCGAACAGCTGATGCTGGAGGAGGAGGGCCAGCCGGCCACCGTCGAGCAGGGCCACGCGGCGATCCGCTTCGTCAATCCCGCCACCGGCGGCGACGTCATGTCGACGATCCGCTGCGAGTTTCATCGCCTTCGCGCCGGCGCGCTGACGCCTGACCGCCGCGAGGTCGGCTCGACCGTCTTTCAGGTTTTCGACGGCAAGGGCGCGGTGGTCATCGACGGCCAGAGGCGGGTCCTCGACATCGGCGACATTTTTGTCATTCCGTCATGGGTGCGCTGGTCGCTCGAGGCCGAAACCCAGTTCGACCTGTTCCGCTTTTCCGATGCGCCGGTGGTCGAGCGGCTCGGTTTCGCCCGCGCCCAGGTCGACGGCGTCGCCGGATGAACGCGGACCTGGACGCGGCGCGCGCCGAACTCAGGGTGCGGCAGGGCGCCGGCGCGCGCTATGACGCGGCCGCCGCGCCGGCCCGGGACCTCGACCGGGCAAGACGCGGCGCGGCCTATCTGGCGCGGATCATCGGCAATCTGTCAGACCTCGAACTGGACGGCCCTTCGGCATGGGACGGCAACACCCGCCGGCGGCTGATCGCCTTTGCCGGCTATCAGGCGCGCCTGCTGGCCGAGGCGATCGCCGACGCGCGCGGCGCTAGCGGCGCTAGCGGCGGGCGCGCGCGTCGATCCTTGAGAATCGACCCGGAACTGATCGACTTCGGCGCGACCTTGCCGCCCCAGGCGCTGCGCCATCTGGTGCGCCATGCCGCCGTCCACCTCGATGTCGAATGGCGCGATGCGACCGACGCCGACTGGACGGCGGCGATTGTCGCGGCCGACGGGTCGCGCATCGAACTTTCGCAGACGCCGCGGCAGCGGGCGGCGACCGTGTGGCGGATCGCCATCGACCTCGACGCGGGCGGACGGATCGCCGACGCGCCGCCGGACTTGCGGCGGTTGCTCGACGATGCCGACCGACGGCTGTTCGGCTGGCCGGAGTGGCCGCTGGCCCGCTGATACTGTGGCGGCCTTCAGGTCCGGTAGGTCATCACCCGCGCAATGTCCTTTTCAGGACGTTTCTCGCCCGCGAGAACCTCGAAATCGAGATTGTTCTCGGGCGGAACCACCGGACAGGTGACGAAATTGGTGAATGCGCATGGCAGCGCCACCGCATAGTTGAAATCGATCCAGTCGATGCGGCTGTTCGCCTCGTCGGCAAACTGCAATTCGATCACCCGGCCGGCGCCGTAGGTGACCGGGCCGCTGGTCTTGTCGCGCACATGCGCCACCGGCTGCAGTCCGGTCGCCGTCTCCTTGCCGATCAGGATGACGGTGTGGTCCCGGCCTTGATGCGCGAATGTGAAAGTGCCGATCCTCGGCGTCGATTCACGCACGCCTGTTTCCACCGTTTCCGCCTCGTATTCGGTCAGTCCGCTCGGCGTGAAAACGCCAGGGATCCGCCATGCCGGATCGTAGCCGAACGCCGAAACGCCGGCCTCGGCCATCGGCGTCGCCTCGCGCGGATCGCGAACCCGCACGCCGTACAGCGGTTGATCGTCATGCTTGCTGCGCACGATGGTCTCGACCTCCATCACGCCGAAATAGACCGGCTCGCTTTTGCCGTGGCCATAGGTCTGGTTGCGGCCGGGCAGGATCTCGACCGGGCTGGTCGGATGATGTCCATCGACCGACAGGTTGGGGCCGGACGCAGGCGGCGTAAACATGACGCGGCCGTCCTCGACCGACCACAGGCCCGGCAGCAGGTCGAAACTGACATTGCGGTCGTCCGCCTCCAGCCAGTATTGCGCCACCAGCGACGTCCAGCCATATGGGCGGAACATCCTGGCGACATGGGCGTGGCGCCACTCGCGCCACTGGCCTTCGAGATGTTCGAGTGTCGGCATGGTCGTCTCTCTTTCAGTTGTTATTGCCGCCTGATGACAAGGCGGTCTTGGACGAGGACGTGTCCGGCCTTTTCATGCCGGAAACCTCGTCGAGGAAGGAAATCATGCCGCGCCAGGACCCGTCATTGGCGGCGGCGTTGCCCGATGGCGTGCCGCCATTGGTGTAGGGAACCTTGGACACCGGGTGCTCGCGCACCAGCTGCGTCGACGGCGCCACCGGCAGGTTGATCGCGTGCCCGGCGTCGTCGAAGTCGAGATGGCGCACCAGATGGGGGTGGTTGTGCGCCCGCAGCGTCGAGACCACCATGCGGGAATAGAGGCTGGACGGCCAGGCGCGGTCGTCGCGTCCGGAGATCAGCAGCACCGGACCGGCAATATCCTCGACGCGGATGCGCGCCTGCGCTGCCAGTCCGGTGTCCTTGAGGCCCTCGAAAAACACAGAATGGTGCCGGTCGGGCGGCGCGTCGCCGGCCCAGGGATGCCAGTGAACGGCGCTGTTGTTGCGCCAAAGATGGGGTAGCGCGACGCCACCCCGCGTCCAGGTTGCGCCCTGCCAGCCGCCGCGCGCCGGGTCGCCGGCCCCCTGCGCGCCGTGCACCATGGCGCCCGGGACAAAGGCGATGACGGCCGAGACCAGATCGGGGAAGGTGGCTCCCAGCAGCAAGGCCAGTTCGCCGCCGCGCGACTGGCCGCTGACGGCGACGAAGCCGTTCTTCGGCCGCAACTCCCGGCGCGTCCATGCGAGCCCGGTTTCCAGATATTCGAGCGGCGTTTCGGTGATGAAGGGCGACAGGCCGGGCGCCTTGAAATAGCCGAGCGCAAAGGCTTGGTAGCCGCGTGACGCCAGCATCGCGGCGCGCGGTTCGTTGATGCCGCCGCCGGACCCGTTGAGAACGACGACGACCGGATGAGGGCTTGGCCCGGGCGGCGAGAACACCGTGCCGACCAGCCCGTCCTCGCGAACCTCGCGTCGGGTCACGCCGGGGCCGGCCATGCTTTGTGTGAACGTCGTCTCGGCCGTGGCCCCGGTCGCGGTTCGGGCTGTCAGCGTCGTGCGCAGGGGCTGCATCACATCGTCCGGAAACAGCTCATGGTGTGCCCGGATCTCCGGCTGCTGGCTCCAGATCAGGCCGGTCGCCGACACTTCGGCATAATCGCCGCCGACCGGCGCGTCCCGGCTGAGGTCGACCACGCCGGCCTCGTCCGCCATGAAAGTCGCCTGGCTCATCCAGGTCTGGCCGCTCGCCCGCTCTGTGACCGCCGAAATGGCGACGATCTCGTCGGGCGCCAGTCCCGACACGACGATCCGCCGCGGTTCGTCGATCAGCCCCTGCGCCGGCGCCGCCTCGATTGCCGGCCGCAAGCCGTGTTGTGCGGTCATCTCGGCTACCTTTACGCGCACTGGCCGCAGACGCGGGCGAGATAGGCGTCTAGACGCCGGTGAAACACATCGTCGCGCTCGGCCTTGCACGCCACGCCGCGGATGCGGGCGAGATGGGCGTCGAGACGCTGTTGGAACGCATCGTCGAGATCGGCGTCGCCGGCAGCGCCGCCGCGCGGCCAGTGCCCGCCGCTCTGCGTCCAGTCGTTCTTCAGGTCGGCAAGCTTGGCCCGCCAGTCGATGTCCGCGTCGGCCTTGCCGGGATCGAGTGCGAGCACGAACACGCCTCGGCCCCGCGGGTCGCCGCGCCCGCCGCCGGCGACGCCGGCCATCAGCTCGACCGTCAGGCCGAGCAGCGAACCGATCTGCCCGCCGCGCGGCAGCAGCGCCGCGACATCGGCCGCGACATTGGTCGGGTGTCCCCGGCTGTCCAGCGCGGTGCCGTCGGGCAAGGGCGTCGCCGAAGCGCGGGCGGCGCGGATGTCGGCCATCGTCGCGGTGCTGCTGGCCACGTCGATGACGACGCGGTCTGCGCCTTGACCCAGCGCGAAGGCGAGGGGATTGGTGCCGATCGCCGCGCGGTCGCCGCCGAACGGCGCGACAAAGGGGGGGCCTTCGGCCCCGGCGATCCCCAAAAGTCCCTGATCGGCGATGTGGCGCACGAATGGCGCCAGCCGTCCAAAACCCTTGACGCCGCGCAGGAATGTCACGGCGACGCCCTGTCGCCTGGCGGCGTCGGCCACGTCCAGCGTCGCGGCGGCGACCGCAAGCGGTGCAAAGCAGCAGGAGCGGTCGAGCCATTGCAGCGCAGGCGGTTCGCTCGCCTCGGGCGGGGGAACGGCGTCGGCGGTCCATTCGTCCAGCATGGCGATGCCGAACTGCGGCAGGCCGAGCGCGTCGGCCTCCACCAGCGCCGATGCGGCCAGGCAGGCCGCCGCGCCGCCGCCGAGCGCGGCGGCGAGCCTGTTGGCCGCGTCGCAGGCCGCGATCAAGCGTCCGCACTCCGCGCGGCGTTCGCGCCGCGCTGGATTTCGCCCTGCGACAGGTAGCCGAGCGTCATCAGCCGTTCGATCAGGAATTCGCGGCTGCCGCGGATATGGGCGATTTCGATCGCCGCCGCCGTGTCGCCGTCGCCGGCTTCGATCGCGTCGACCAGCGCCGTGTGCTCGTCGGCGTGCTCGCCGGTCTTGACGGTGAAGTCGATGGCGAAACGCAGCAGCCGCTCGAGTTCGTCGAACAGGATTTCCGACAGGGTCACGACGCGTTTGTTGCGGCTGCACCGGGCGATGGCGAGATGGAAGCGACGCGCCACCTGCTGCATCGTGGCGACGTCGAGCGGCGCCGCATATTCGCGCACGATGGCCCGCAGTTCGGCGATGTCTTGCGCGGTGGCGTAGCGGGCGGCCTGCCTGGCTGCGTGCGGGCCGATCGCCGCGCGCATGTCGAGGATCTCGTGCACGGCCTGGAAGGTGATCGGCGCGACCCGGTAGCCGCTGCGCGGCAGGATCGCGACCAGGCCGTCGGCCGCGAGTTTTTGCATCGCGTCGCGCACCGGCGTCTTCGAGACATTGTAGCGGTCGGCGATCGCCGCCGCGTCGAGCGTCGCGCCCGGCGCGATCTCGCAGCGCATGATGTCGAGGCGCAGCGCCAGATAGATGCGCTCCGACACCGGCGTGTTGGTCGGAGTTGCCTCAACGCTCATGTCGCGCCGCCCCTCAATGCTTCGCCCACGGCACGAAACGCCTTTCGAGCGCCTCCAACAGGAGGATGGTGATATAACCGAGCAGCGAGATCACCACGATCCCGACAAACATGCGCGACACCGCGAATGTCTGCCACGACGCCCAGATGAAGAAGCCGACGCCGCTGCGTGCGCCCAGAAACTCGGCGGCGGCGATGATGATGTAGGACGATCCGGCCGCCAGCTTCAGTCCGGTGAAGATGCTGGGCAGCGCCGACGGCAGCGCGATGCGCAGGAAGGTCTGCGTCCTGGTTGCGCCGGCGTTGCGCGCCACGTCCAGATAGATCTGCGGGATCTGCATCACGCCGCCCAACGTATTGTAGAACATCAGGAAGAACACGCCGATGGCGATGACGACGAATTTCGAGGCGTCGCCGACGCCGAAGATCAGCAGGATCAGCGGCAGGATCGCGATCTTCGGCACCGGATAGAGGGCAGCGAAGATCGGCGCGAACACCCGCCGCAACGGCGTCGAAAGGCCGAGGATCAGGCCAAGCAGGATGCCGGGGATCGCGCCCATGACATAGCCGACGCCGACCCGCCGCAGCGTTGCGGAGATGTGCTCGAACAGCTCAAAACTGATCACCATCCTCCAGCCGGTGCCGGCGATGGCGCTTGGCGGCGGGAAGAAGCGCCGGTCGATGAGGCCGGACTGCGACGCCGCTTCCCACAGCAGCAACAGCAGGATCGGGCTGAAATAGGAGAGGATGCGATAGCGGTTCTCGCGCCGCGCCGGCGCCTTCAGCCGCTCGATCTCGTCGGGCGTGAGCGTGGAATGGGCAGCCGTCATCTCAAACCCCCGGCGGCGCCAGCAGGCGCCAGACTTCGTAGGTGAGATCCCAGAAACGCTTGTCGCGGCGCATTTCCACCACGTCGCGCGGGCGTTCGAACGGCACCGGCAGATCGGCGACGATGGCGCCGGGGCGCGGCGACATCACCAGCACGCGGTCGGCCAGCGTCAGCGCCTCGTCGACGCTGTGGGTGATGAACACGACGGTCTTGCCGGTGCGTTCCCAGATCGACAGCAGTTCCTGCTGCAAGGTCAGGCGGGTCTGCTCGTCGAGCGCGCCGAACGGCTCGTCCATCAGCAGGATGTCGCGGTCGTCGACCAGCGCCCGCGCCACCGAGACGCGCTGTTTCATACCGCCCGAAAGCTGGTGCGGCCGGGCGTCGGCGAATTCCGTCAGCCCGGTCAGCGCCAGCAGTTCGCCGACGCGCTCGCGCTGCTGCTGTCTGGGCGCGCCCTTCAGGCTAAGCGGGAAAGCGACGTTCTGGGCGACCGTCAGCCAGGGCAGCACCGATGCTTCCTGGAACACCATGGCGGGCGGCGTCCGGCTGTCGATGCGGACCGTGCCGCTCAGTTGCTGCTCCAGCCCGGCGAGAATGCGCAACACCGTGGTCTTGCCGCATCCGCTCGGCCCCACGATGCAGACAAACTCGCCGCGCCGGACTGTGAAGCTGACATCGGAGACGGCCAGCGTAATTCGGTCGCCGGAGACGTCGTAGAACGCCTTGACGAGATTGGAGACCACGATCGGCGCGGCGAAGGCGTCGACGCCCGATTTGCGGCCGGTACGTGCAAGCGCCACGTTCATTGCTTCGCGAGGAGCGCGTTCGCCTTGTCCAGCAGGTCCTTGCGGTAGACGGAATCGATGTTGACCGGACCCTGGTATTCCAGAGCGCCGCGGGCGCGGAAAAACTCTTCCTGCTCGCGCACCGAAGCGATGTCGATCGAACCGTCTTCCGGGCGGATCGTATAAGCGATGCCCTTGAGCGTGTCCTTTTCGGTGCCGGTGTATTTGGCGACGATGTCGAGGATTTTTTCGTCCTTCCAGCCGCCATTGTCGAGCAGCCTCGCCGCCTTCAGGAACGCGGCGAGGAAGCGGACGACCGCATCTTCGTGCTGCGTCACGAATTCATTGTTGAAGGCGATGAAGCCGAGTTCGGTGCCGAATGTGTGGTCCTCGACCAGCCGCCGGCCGAGCCCCTGCTTCTCGAGCTGGAGCGCAAACGGCTCGATGCTCCACCCGGCTTCCAGGCCGCCATTGGCGAAGGCCGCGGCGGTCGCCGGCGGCGGCAGGTAGACGGCTTCGACGTCGTCGACAGTCAGGCCGCCCTTTGCGAGCGCCTTGGCGACCGAATAGAGGCCGAACCCGCCCGGGCCGGGGATGCCGACGCGCTTGCCCTTGAGATCCTTGACCGAACGGATGCCGTCCTGCCAGGCCTTTTCGGATACCATGAACGGCGAGGGCGAGGGCACGGTGTTCGGCATCCGCGCCAGTGTCGCGACGATCGTCACGGTGGCGCCGGCATTGATCGAATTGAACAGGCCCGCGCCCCAGGTCGCCGCGCCCGCCACGACATTGCCCGAGGCCAGCATCTGGATGGTCTCGGCGGTGCCGCTCTTGGGCGACAGCGTCACGTCGAGGCCGAAATCGTCGAAATAGCCCAGTTCCTTGGCGACAAAGAACGGCGCGTAGTCGGCGAAGGGCGAATAGAGGAATTCGATCTTCGTCTTGTCCTGCGCCACCGCAGGCAGCGCGAGCGAGGAGGTCAGGGCTGCTGCCGCTGCAATCAGGTTGCGACGGGTGATTGAAAACATGCACGAACTCTCCAATTGCGCCAACCGGTGGAAGCGGGCTTGATTGGAGCACGCTACATCTGATGCATCAGTTGCGCAACTTGATATTTCTGCGCCGACAAACATCACTCGCCGGCCAGTTGGCGCCGGCCAAATCGTGCTCAATTCGCGGCGTCCCGACGCTGCGATCAGGCCTACGGCCAGGCGGCGAAGCCGGGCTCGCTGGCCCGCTTGCCGTCGTCCCTGCGCCGCAGGTTCGGCGAGTGGCCCGACATGCGCTTGTAGAAGCGGCTGAAATAGGCGGGGTCCGAAAAGCCGAGATCCTCGGCGATCTCGGAAATCTGCAGCCTTGAATCGTCGAGCAGGGCCTCGGCCTCGTACATGACCCGCCGGTGGATCAACGCCAGCGGCGAGCGCCCGGTCGTGCGTCTGACCGTGGCGTTCAGCCGGTCGGGCGTCACGCCGACATCTTCCGCGTAGCGGGCGATCGACCAGTGATCGCGGAAGTGCAGGTCGACGGCGTGCAGGAACCGCTGCGCGATGGTGCGGGGCAAGGGGCGGCTTTCGCGCAGCACCGGCCCCGACAGACGCCAGGTGGCGATGAGGAACAGCGCCAGCAGATGCCGCCGCGCCTCCTGCCCGGCAGGCAGTTCCTGCGCCGTCTCGTGATTGACGGCGTCGAGCATGTCGAACAGCCGCCGCGCCTCGCGCACGTCCATCCATTGGTGGATCAGCGGCCGGCCGAGCGCCCCGCGCATCTGGCCGGCGAACGGTCCGGCGGGGATCGATCCGGCAAGGCCGACCTCGTTGACCGCGATGGAAATGCCGCGTGTCCCGGCTTCCAGCAGAAGCAGCGCCTGGGCCCCGGCCGGCAGCCAGACGAGACACGGCGCGGCGAACGCGATTTCGCCTTCCGGCAGCTTCACCCGGCCGCATCCCGATTCCAGCACAAAGCCGCGATGGCGGGCGTCGCGAAACGTCCATTCGCCCGAGGTGAGCTCGCCGCGAACGAACGACACTTCAACGTCTGGCGGGTGGCCGGGCTCCGGACTGTCTTTCAGGGGGGATGCCATCAATGTCTCTAGAGCCTCGTGCCGATATTGTGGTCCAATCTGTTTGTTGTTTGGTGAGACGATCCAGCAGGAGGGCGGCGCGGCCTCGATGTGGCGCATCGCGCAAGCCGCCCGACGCAGTGGGCGTCCGCCAAACACGAACCCTGCCCGTCGAATTGCCATTCGCAATTCGACAGACAAATATTTCCTGCCGATCAAACTTGTCCCGCTGCGCAGCAGCGGGGTTTGATCGGTGGGCCGGGCCGGTTTGGGCCAAATCCATTGAGCTTGGTCCTGGCCGGGCCACCAGCCCGACCTGCGCGAAACCCCTCGACCTTGTCCCAAACCGTCGCCGGCAGATTGAACCAGAATACCGGCACGAGGCTCTAGCCCGGGAAAATTACAAGTTTTGCCGGAAAATGTCTATTCCTAAGCATTATTCATCGGCCTATCGTTGGCCGGTCAGTCGACGGGGCGGAACGTGGTCCGGTTGGCGATTGAAACGCGTTGAATAACGGACGCGCACAGGGAGGAATATTCATGATGAAACGACGGCAATTTCTTGCCGCGACGGCTGCCGCCGTCGCGATGCCGGCCTATATCAGGCAGGCTTGGGCGCAGAACCCCGAGGTGGAGCTAAAACTTCATCACTTTCTCGGCCCCAAGGCGCCGGCGCACACCAAGATGCTTGAGCCCTGGGCGAAGACCATCATGGACGCCTCGTCCGGCCGCGTGAAGATCGATATCTATCCGGCGATGTCGCTGGGAGGCGCCCCGCCGCAGTTGTTCCGGCAGGTCGCCGACGGCGTCGTCGACATTGTCTGGACCGTCAACGGCTACACGCCGGGCCTTTTCCCGCGTTCGGAAGTCTTCGAATTGCCGACGGTGTTCACCAACGACATCGCCGCCGCCAACCTGGCGATGCGCGACATGTTCGACCAGCATCTCGCCCCCGATTTCGAGGCGGTGAAGGTGCTGTTCATGCACGTCCACGCCGGACAGGCGTTCCACATGGCCAAGAAACTGGTCCGCTCGCCAGACGACACCAAGGGCCTGAAGATCCGCGTGCCCGGTCCAACCGGCAATGCGGTAGTCGAGGCGCTGGGCGCGACGCCGGTCACCATGCCGGTTCCCGACCTGCCGCAGGCGCTGTCGACCAACGCCGTCGATGGCGCGCTGATCCCCTGGGAGATCATCGCCCCGCTGCAACTGTTCGAATCGACCCAATATCAGATCGAGGGGCCGGACATGAACCGTCTCGGCACCACAACCTTCCAGGTGTCGATGAACAAGGCGCGCTGGGACGCGCTGCCCGACGACCTGAAGGAGGTCTTCGCCACCCATTCCGGCGAGGACTGGCTGCGCGAGGTCGCCAACATCTGGCGTGCGTCCGACGATGCGGGCATCAAGCTGGCGGTCGACAAGGGCAATGAACATGTCGTGCTGACGGCGGAGGAATGGGCCGGTTTCGACAAGGTTCTGGCTCCGGTCGTCGACCGCTGGGTCGGCGAACAGAAGGACAAGTTCGATTCCGCCGCGCTCGTGGAAGCCGCCCGGGCGGGGCTTGCGGCGCGCAAGTCTTGAGCGACGGCGCCGCCAGTGAAGGGAGCGCCGAGCCTCCTTCGCCGGCCACCCGCACCGCCGCCGGCGCATGGCTTGTCAAGGCGGTGCGCTGGTGGGCGCTGGGCGGCGGCGTACTGACCTTGCTGCTCGCCCTGATGACGGCGGCGAGCGCCATTTCCAATATCCTGACCGGCCGCCCATTCGCCGCGGACCACGAACTGGTCAAGCACGTCATCGCGGTGGCGATCTTCATGTTCCTGCCCTATTGCCAGCTGACCGGATCGAACGTCACGGTCGACATCTTCACCGAGAACATGAGCGAGCGCGGCAAGCACGCCATGGCGGCGTTTTCGTCGCTGTTCGCCATAGCGTTCTCGCTGCTTCTGCTGGTGCAGATGACCTCCGGCCTGCGCTCCTATCTGCGTTATCCGGAAGTGACGCCGGTGCTGAAACTGCCGCTGTGGACGGCGTTTCCGCCGATCCTGTTGTCGCTGCTGCTACTGCTGGGTGCCGCGGCGCTGACGCTGGCGGCGAGCCTGCGCGCCCTTCGCGGCGACGCCGCGGCTCCAACGGGGAGCTGACGCGCGATGGACAGTTTCCTCATCGGTCTGCTCGGGCTTGCCGGTCTGCTGGCGCTGATCGCGATCCGGGTGCCGATCGCCTACACCATGATCCTGATCGGCATTGTCGGCGTGTCCTGGCAGTCGGGCCCCTGGATCGTGCTCAACCAGTTGAAGGACCTGGCCTACGCCCAGTTCTCCAACTACGACCTGTCGGTCCTGCCGATGTTCATCCTGATGGGCGGGCTGGCGTCGCGCTGCGGCCTGTCGAAGGACCTGTTTCGCGCCGCCAACGCCTGGCTTGGCCGGTTTCGCGGCGGCGTCGCGATGGCGGCGATCGCGGCCTGCGCCGGCTTTGGCGCGGTGTGCGGCTCGTCCACCGCCACCGCCTCGACCATGGGGCAGGTGGCGTTGCCGGAACTGCGCCGCTACCGCTATTCCGGCGCGCTGGCGACCGGAACCATCGCCGCCGGCGGCACGCTCGGCATCCTGATCCCGCCGTCGGTGGTGCTGATCGTCTACGCGATCATCGTCGAGGTGAACATCGTCACCATGTTCGCCGCGGCGCTGATTCCGGGCCTGCTCGCCACGGTGATGTTCATCGGCGTGGTGGCGATCTATTCCTATCTGGTCCCGGGCGCCGGCCCGGCGGGCAAGGCGGTCAGCGCCCCGGAACTGGTCAGCGCCACGATCGCCACGATTCCCGTCCTGATCATCTTCGGCGTCGTCATCGGCGGCATCTATGCCGGCATCTACAATCCCACCGCCGCCGCAGCCATCGGCGTTGCGCTGGTCGTCGCCTACGGGCTTGCGCGCCGTCGCCTGACCATGGCCGGCATGCGCGACGGCCTGCTGGAGACCGCCCGCACCAGCGGCATGATCTTCCTGATCCTGCTCGGCGCGGAACTGCTGAAAATCTTCATGTCGCGGGCCGGCGTGCCGCAGGCGGCGGCCGAGATGCTGCAGACGTCGGGCCTGTCGCCGATGACCATCATGGTGCTGATCATCGTCATCTTCCTCGTCCTCGGCTGCCTGATGGACAGCCTGTCGATGGTGATCCTGGCGATCCCGTTCTTCTGGCCGGTGGTCGCCGGGCTCGATTTCGGACTGTCGCCCGACGAGACGAAACTGTGGTTCGGCATCATCATCCTGGTGGTGGTGGAGCTTGGCCTGATCACGCCGCCGGTGGGCCTCAACGTCTTCATCATCAACTCGCTGGCGCGCGACGTGCCGATGCGCGAGACGTTCAAGGGCGTCATGCCGTTCTTCGGCTCGGAAATGGTCAGGGTGACGCTGCTGGTGATGTTCCCGGCGATCACGCTGCTGCTGCCGCGCCTGCTGCACTGACAGGCGCATCGCATGGATGACAAGACCACGACCAAGACACCCGATTTCATCACCGCCGGCGGCGCGCTGCTGGCGCGGCTGAAGGCCGTCGGCGTCGACTATCTGTTCTGCAATTCCGGCACCGACTTTCCGCCGATCATCGAAGGCCTGGCCGAAGCCGCCGCCAGGGACATCGCGCTGCCGCAGGCGCTGATCATGCCGCACGAGGCCGCCGCGATGGGCATGGCGCACGGCTATTATCTGGCGACGGGGCGTTCGCAGGCGGTGATCGCCCACACCAATGTCGGGCTGGCCAACTGCGCCATCGGCGCCATCAACGCCGCCGTCGAGCATGTGCCGGTGCTGCTGTTTTCCGGACGCACGCCGACGACCGAAAAGGATCGTTTCGGCGGCCGCACCGTGCCCATCGGCTGGGGCCAGGAAATGCGCGACCAGACCGCATTGGTGCGCGAGGCGTCGAAATGGGACTATGAGCTGCGCTTTCCCGAACAGGCGCTGGAAGTGGCGGACCGCGCCTGGGCGATCGCCAATTCGACGCCGCGCGGCCCGGTCTATGTCAGCCTGCCGCGCGAGGTGCTGTGCGAGCAGGCGCCGGCCAGGGGGCTGGACGCGCCGCCGCTGATGCAGCCGGCGGTCGCCCACGCCGATCCGGCGGCGATCGCCGAGGCGGCGCGCCTGCTGGCGGCGGCAAGGCATCCGGTGATCTTCGCCCAGCACGGGGCGGGCGGCGAAGCCGGCTTCGCGGCGCTGGCGGCGCTTGCGCTCGAATGGGGCGTTCCGGTCTGCCAGTACTGGGCGGTGGCGCTGGCGCTCGCCACCGATCACCCGATGGCGGCGGACGCAAACCCCGCCGCGCTGATCGAACGGGCCGACGTCATCCTGGTGCTCGATGCGCTGGCGCCCTGGTCGCCGCAGATCCACCGGCCCGCCGCCGATTGCGCCATCATCCAGATGGGCCAGGACCCGTTGTCGGCGCGCACGCCGATCCGCAATTTCCGCTCCGACGTCACCATCGCCTGCGATCTCGGCGACGGCGTTGTCGCGCTGAAGGCGGCGATGGACGCGCTGCGCCCCGCCGACGACCGCGCGATCGCGGCGCGACGCGACGCGGTGGCGGCCGCCAATGCGGCGTCGCGCCGAAAAACGCTGGCCTTGGCCGAGGCCGGCCGCGACGGGATCATGACCAAGGATTTTGTGTCGCTGTGTCTGTCGCGGGCGCTTGCCGGCAAGGAGGCGACGGTGTTGTCGGAACTCGGCTGTCCGATGGCGCCGATGACACTGGCGCATCATCGGGCGTGGCGTCAGGAGCCGCATGCCGGCGGTCTCGGCTGGTCGTTCCCGGCGGCGCTCGGCATGCAGCTGGCCGACCGCGACAGGCTGATCGTCGCCACCATGGGGGACGGCTCCTATATGTTCTCCAATCCGGTCGCCTGCCACCAGATCGCCGAGGCGCTGGAACTGCCGATCCTGCTGATGATCGTCAACAATGCCGAATGGGGCGCGGTGCGCCAGTCGGTGCTCGGCGTCTACCCCGACGGCTACGCGGCGCGCGCCAACCAGGTGCCGCTGACACAATTGTCGCCGTTGCCCGATTTCACCCGGGTCGCGGAAGCCAGCCGCGCCTGGGCGCGCCGCGTCGAGGAGGGCGCGGCGCTTGCCGGCGCGATCGCCGAGGCGCTCGAACACATCCGCACGACCCGCACGCTCGCCTTGCTCGACGTGCGGGTGAAGCCCTGAACCGCGACCTGCGTCGACACGCGGTTCCGGTAGGGGTGGTCGCCGTCCTCGATCTCAGATCGGGTAGTGGATCGGTCCGTCCTGGATCGTGATCCAGCGCAGGTCGGTGAATTCGGCGATGCCCGCCTTGCCGCCGAAGCGGCCATAGCCGGACGCCTTGACGCCGCCGAACGGCATCTGCGCCTCGTCGTGCACGGTCGGGCCGTTGACATGGCAGATGCCCGCCTCGATGCGTCGCGCCACCGCGAGCGCGCGGTTGACGTCGCGCCCAAAAACCGCCGACGACAGGCCGTATTCGGTGTCGTTGGCCACCCGCACCGCTTCGTCGACGGAACCGACGCGCACCACCGTCACCACCGGCCCGAACGATTCCTCGCCATAGATGCGCATCGACGGCGTCGCTCTGTCGAGCACGGTCGCTTCGATGATGGTGCCGTCGATCGCGCCTCCCGCCGCCAGCACCGCGCCCTTCGACAGCGCATCCCTGATCAGCTGGCCGATGCGTCCCGACGCGCTGGCGTCCACCACCGACCCGAGTGGCGTCTTGCCTTCGGTGGGATCGCCGGCCTTCAGGCTCTTGGCCTTCCTCGCCAGTGCGGCGACGAATTCGTCGGCGACCTTGTCGTCGACGACGATGCGCTCGGTCGACATGCAGATCTGCCCCTGGTTCATATAGGCGCCGAAGGCGGCGGCAGCGACCGCCGCGTCGATGTCGGCGTCGTCGAGCACCACCAGCGGCGCCTTGCCGCCGAGCTCCAGCAGCGCCGGTTTCAGGTGGCGTCCGGCGATTTCGGCGATGACCCGGCCGACACGCGTCGAACCGGTGAAGTTCACCCGGCGGACGGCCGGCTGCGCGATCAGGGCCTCGACGATCTGCGGCGCGTCGTCCGGGGCGTTGGAGACGGCGTTGAGCACGCCCTTGGGCAACCCGGCCTGGTTCAGCGCATCAACGATCAGGCGGTGGGTGCGCGGGCAGATTTCCGACGTCTTCATCACCATCGTGTTGCCGCAGGCCAAAGGCGTCGCCAGCGAGCGCACGCCAAGGATGACCGGCGCATTCCAAGGGGCCATCGACAGCACCACGCCCGCCGGCTGGCGCACCGCCATGGCGAGCGAGCCCGGCCGGTTCGAAGGGATGATCTCGCCGGTGATCTGGGTGGTCAGGGCCGCCGCCTCGCGCAGCATGTCCGACGCCAGCAAAACGTTGAAATGCGCCCAGCCGGCGGTCGCGCCGATCTCGGCCGCCATGGCGGCGATGAATTCGCCTTCCCGCGCCGACAATACGTCCGCCGCTTTCGACAGGATGGCGCGACGCTCGCGCGGCGACGTCCGCGACCATTCGGGAAAGGCGGCGGCGGCGGCGTCGACCGCCGCGATCGCATCGTCGATCGTGGCCGCGGCGGCCTTTGTCGCGACATGGCCCGAGATCGGATTGCGCCGTTCGAAGGTCGCTCCGTTGGAGGCTTCGGTTTCCTCCTGTGCGATCAGCAATCCCAATGTGTCCATCGTCGTCTCCTTCGTCAGGCGTCGGCCGTTGCGCCAAGAAATGCTTGTTGAACGGTTGGATCGTCGGCAAGATCGGCGGCGGCGCCTTCGCCGACGATGCGCCCGGCTTCGAGCAGGTAGCCGCGGTCGGCGATCGCCAGGCTGGCGCGCACATTCTGTTCGACGATCAGCAGGCTGACGCCGCTGTCGCCGATCTTTTCCAGCGAACGGAACAGTTCGCCCACCAGCACCGGCGCCAGGCCAAGGCTTGGCTCGTCCAGCATCAGCAGTTTCGGCGCGCTCATCAGCGCCCGGCCGATCGCCACCATCTGCTGCTCGCCGCCCGACATGGTGGCGACCGTCTGCCGCCGCCGTTCGGCAAGGCGGGGAAACAGGTCCAGCACCATCGCCAGATTGGCTTTCTCGCCGGCGCGCGCCCGCTGGGCATATGCGCCGAGAAGCAGGTTTTCCGCCACCGTCAGCTCGGGAAACACGCCGCGCCCTTCGGGCACCAGCGCGACTCCGCGTTCAAGCACCCGATGCGCCGGCAGTCCGACGAGGTTGGAACCGTCGAAATTGACCACCGCGCCGGCGCGCGGTTTCGCCAGGCCGGCGATCGCCTTCAGCAGCGTCGACTTTCCCGCGCCATTGGCGCCCAGGATCACCACGGTTTCGCCCTCGCTCATCGCGAGCGACACGCCGTGCAGCGCGACATGCTTGCCGTAGTCGACGGCGAGATTGCCGACCTCAAGCATGGGCGCTCCCCAGATAGGCGCGCACCACGTCCGGGTGCTTGAGGACCGATGCGGTTTGGCCGTCCGCGATCACACTGCCAGCGTTCATCACCACGCAGCGCCCGCACAGCGACCGCACCGCCTCCATCACATGTTCGATCAGCAGCACCGTCATGCCGCTGTCGCGCAGGCCGGCGATCAGGGCGATGCCGGTTTTCAGCTCGGTCGGGTTCAACCCCGCCAGCCATTCGTCCAGCAGCAGCAGCGCCGGTTTGGCGGCGAGCGCCCGCGCCAGTTCGACCCGTTTCTGGTCGATATAGGTGAGTTGCTCCGCAGCTTCCGCGCCGCGTCCCGCTAGGCCGACGCGGGCGAGCAGCGCATCGGCTTCGCGGCGCGCCGCTTCGCCCCAAAGCGGGTCGCGCCTGAAGGCGAGCGCGGCGACGACATTTTCGGCGACGCTGAGCGAGGCAAGGATGCGCACCAACTGGAAGGTGCGCGCGACGCCCATCCTGGCGACGCGGTCGGGGCTGAGCCCGCCGATGCGTTCGCCACGCAGGCGGATTTCGCCCGATGTCGGCTTCAATGCGCCCGAAATCATGTTGAGCGCGGTGGTCTTGCCGGAGCCGTTTGGCCCGAGCAGGCCGACGACTTCGCCAGGCGCAATCGAAAAATCGAGCCCGTTGACCGCGGTCAGCCCGCCGAACCGCCTGGTCAGCCCGGTGAGCGACAACAGGCCGGTCATGGCCGCGCCTCCTCGCCCTGGCCGGCCACCGCGGCGGTTTCGACCGTCTTGCTTGGGCCGCGCCGCAATGTTTCGACCAGTCCCGTCACGCCCCTGGGCAGCAGGAAGACGATGACGATGAACAGCAGGCCGAGCAGGATCGAATAGTGGTTGGGGAAATTCGCCGACAGCCATTCGAACAGCAGGAACAGCGGGATGGCGCCAAGCGCCGGCCCCCACAGGCGCGACGCGCCGCCCAGCAGCGCCATGATCAGCGTCAGGAACGAGACGGTCGGGTTGAACACGATCGCCGGTTCGACATAGGTCCAGCGCGGCGCCTGGATCGCGCCCACCAGCGTGATGATGACGGCGCTGACGGCAAACAGCGCGATCTTGGTGCGGGCGATGTCGATGCCGACATGCGACGCCACCACCTCGTCGTCGGCGATGATTTTTAGCGCCAGCCCGAGCCGCGACCGGTCGATGCGCCAGGTGATGAACAGCGTCGCCGCGCACAGCGCCAGCAACTGCCAGTAGATGTGCTCGGGGCCGATCGGCAGGAAGATGTAGCGGCCAAGCGTGCCGGTGACGGCCGTCTCGAACCAGGTGACCAACTGCCGGACCAGTTCGGCCAGCCCGAAGGTGAAAATAACGAAATAGACGCCCGCGAGCCTGAGCGTCGCCAGGCCGACGGCGAGCGCCACGGCGAGGCCGATCAGCGCCGCGACAAGCAGGATCAGCGGATAGGGCAGGCTCTCGTTCAGCACCGCCATCGTGTAGGCGCCGATGCCGAAAAAGGCGACGGTGGCGAGCGAGACATAGCCGGTGCGCCCCGAAAACAGGCCCCAGGCCGACGCCAGCGTCACATAGCCGGTCATGCCGATCAGCAGTCCGACGCCATAGGTGTCGAGATAGAAGGGGGCGAGCGCCAGCAGGCCGAAGGCGGCTGTGGCGACGGCAAGCCCGAGCGCCGGTTTCATCGCCGCGCCTTTCCAAACAGGCCGGTGGGACGCCACAGCAGGATGACGAGGAAGATGAGATAGACGGCGGCCAGCGTCAGGCCGGGTGAGATGTAGGACGCGACGAAGGTTTCGACGAGGCCGAGGATCAGCCCGGCGCTGAGCGCGCCCGCCAGATTGCCGACGCCGCCCATGATGACGACGATCAGCGCCTTCATGGTGAAGATCACGCCCGACGAGGCGGTGAACGTCTGGTACATCGAGATGACGACGCCGCCGCACGCCGCAAGCGCCCCGCCGAGCGCAAAACCGAAGCGCGCGGCGCGATCCGCGTCGATGCCGACCAGCGCCGCCGACTGCGGCGCCACCGACACCGCCCGCAGCGCCGTGCCCCAGCGGGTGCGGGTGAGGGCGAGATAGAGCGCGCCGCCCAGCGCCAGCGCCAGCACCAGCGCCAGCAGCCGGTTGGCGGCGACGGTGGCCCCGAGGATGGAGACGCCGAAATTCATGTAGCTGTAGCTGATGTAATTGCCGCCAAAGCCGACCAGCATGACGCCCTGGATGACGAACAGCAGGCCGAAGGTGGCGAGGATCGTGTCGATTTCCAGCGCCGGCCCGCCTTTCGAACGCCGCACCAGCGGCCGCATCAGCACGTCGTAGACCAGCCAGGAAAAGACGAAGCCGGCGGGCGCCAGCAGCGCCAGCCCCAGGATCGGGCTCAGGCCGAGCGAATTGTGCAGCAGATAGGCCCCGAAGGCGGCGGCGACGATGGTCTCGCCATAGGCGAGGTTCATCGTCCGGGCGATGCCGTACTGGATCGTCAGGCCCATGGCCACGAGGGCGTAGGTCCCTCCCAGCACCAGTCCGGCAATCAGCGTCGTCAGCATCGCCCGTCTCCGCCTTCAGGCCCGCCGCCTATTTCCAGGCCGGCTTCGGCAGGATCGCCGGCACCGCGCCCTCGCGGTCGACCGGCGCCACGGCGACAAAATTGCCGCCCTGCCACTGGCCGCCGAACCACAGCTTGCGCAACTGGTTGTCTTCCAGCTTGACCTCGCCGAGAACGGTCTGGAACGTGCCGCTGGACAGTTCGTCGGCGACCGCTTCCCTGTCCAGTCCGCGCCGCTTGATCGCTTGCTGCAGCATCTGCAGGCTGTTGTAGGTCACCACCGAGCCCCACAGGTCCGGGGCCTTGCCGGTCACTTCCTCGTGCTTCTTGCGGTAGGCTGCGTTGGCTTCGCTCTTCGGGTCGACGCCGCCGAGGCTCATGACGCCTTCGGCGTTTTCGCCATTGTTCTTGCCATAGACCGGGAAGCCGGTTCCGACGCCCAGATACATGATCTTGGGGTTGAACCTCGCCACCTGGCTCTGCTGGGTGATGGCGAATGTCTCCGGCGGATAGGAGAACGCGACAAAGGCGTCCGCGCCGCTGGCCATGGCCTCGTTGATCATCGGGGTGAAGTCGGTCGTGCCGGCGGGGTAGGTGACGTCGTAGACCACCTCGAAGCCGGCCTTCTGGAACGACGGCCGCGCCGCCGACACCAGGTCGATGCCGAACCCGTCGGCGACCGAGATCATCGCGATCTTCTTGTTGAAATGGCCGCCCTCGGCCGCCTTGGTCAGCAGGCCGGCCAGCGCGTCGGTGTAGTCGTGGCCGCCGCCGAGCATCCAGAAACTCTTCTTCCAGCGCTTGACGAATTCCGGCGCCTTGTCGGTCACCGCCGACACCGCCAGTTGCGGATAGCCGAACCGGTCGAACAGCGGCGCGACCGCAAGATTGAAGCCGGTGCCCCAGGGCGGCAGGATGAAATCCACCTTGTCCTGAGAGGCGAGCCGCTCGACCGAGCGCACCACTTCTTCCGCCGACGACCGGTCGTCATATTCGACCACCTCGATCGGCAGTTTCTTGCCGTCCGGCAGTTCCAGACCGCCGGCGTCGTTCACTTCCTTCACCCAAAGCTGGTAGTTCGGCAGCGTGGTGATGCCGGCGCCGCCCGAATTGGGGCCGGTCTTGGAGATCGCATAACCGATCCTGACCGAGGTCCGGTCCTGGGCGAACGATGTCGATGTGGTCAAGAGCGCCGCCAGGGCGACGGATGCACCGAAGGTACGCAGGACGCGCCTGCGGGACAAATCAGTCATAGCTTCCTCCCAAATGCCCGCCCTGTAGCTGGCGTGCGTCGCGGACCGCGCGATTATTGCCTCCCGGGCCAGTCCGTCATCGCAGGCTATGGAAGCCGAAGCGGCTGATGAATAGACATTTTCGGGGAAGAATTGCACTTTCCACGGGGTCGCCGCCGCAAGTCCGCGCGGCCGGCCCCGGCAAGGCGGCCGCTACCGCGCCCGCGCCCGCCAAGCCAGCAGGCGGGACTCGACATAGCCGATGCCGATCGCGGTGACGTAGCCGAGCAGGCCGAGCAGGATGACGCCGGCGTAGAGATCGGGCGCCCTGAACGAGCGGGCGGCGAGCAGGATCCAGTTGCCGAGCCCGTCGCGGCCGGCGATCATCTCGCACACCACCGACAGGATCAGCGCCACCGTCAGCCCCAGACGCATGCCGGCCAGAATGTCCGGGCTGGCCGAGGGCAGGGCGATCTTGCCGATGATGGCGGCGCGAGACAGGCCAAGCGCCCGGCCGACCTCGTAGAGCCGCGGCTCGACCGCCGAGAAGCCGTGCATGGTCGCCAGCAGCACCGGCCACATCGCGCCGAAGGCGATCACCGCCAGCACCATGCCGTCCGACAGGCCGAGCAGCGCGATGGCGACCGGGATCGTCGCCGAGGCCGGCAGCGGCCGCAGGAATTCCAGCATCGGTCCGAGATAGGCCCGCAGCCGCGGCGACGCGCCGATCGCCGCGCCAAGCACGATGCCGATCAGCGACGCGATCAGCCAGCCCCAGAACATCCGTTCCACCGTCGCCATCAGTTTGACGCCAAGATCGCCGGTGGCGAAGCCGCGCACCAGCGCATTCCAGGCGCGGTCGGGGCCGGGCAGGAAGATCGGGTTGACTAGCTTGTGGTCGGCCGCGAACTGCCACAGCATGACGAACAGGGCGGCGACGCCGAAACTTGCGGCCAGCCAGAGAAGGCGCGACGGCTTCATTGCGCCGCCTCCGCCATCGCCGCGCGCCCGAACAGCCGCTGCTGAGCGACCAGCATCAGCGCGTTGACCGCCCAGCCGACAATGCCGATCCACGCCAGATAGGCGAGCATGAGATCGGGCTGCAGCCCCTGCTGGGCGACAAGGATGCCGTATCCCAGTCCCAAGGGATTGATCGCGATCTCGACCGTCACCGCCACCACCAGCGCGATCGCCGCCGCCAGCCGGAAGGCCAGCAGGATGCGCGGCAGGGCCGCCGGCAGCACGATCTTGACAATCCGGTCCCAGCTCGACAGGCCGAGCGCCCGCGACACTTCCATCAGCCGCGGCTCGATGCCGGCCATCGCCGAGCGGGTATAGATCATGATCGGCCACAGGCAGGAGAATGCGACGATGGCGATCTCCATCGAATAGCCGAAGCCGAACATCAGCATGGCGAGCGGCAGGATGGCGACGGAGGGGATCGGGCGGATCGCCTCGACCGTCACCTCCATCAGCCGGTCGACCGTCCTGACCAGGCCGAAAAGCACGCCGATCGCCAGTCCCGCCAATCCGCCAAGCGCCAGGCCGGCGCCGGCGGCGGCGAGCGTCTGGCCGGTGGCGTGCAGCACCGAGCCGTCGGCCAGGCCCTTGGCCAGCGCGACGGCGATGTCGCTCGGCGCGGCCAGCGACATCGACGCCGAGCCCCAGACGCGCATGGCGATCTCGGCGGCCGCGATCAGCGCCGCCGGCGCGACCAGACCCTTCCACCAGCCGGACGTCATGCCTCGGCCTTCTCGATGAAATCGAACAATTCGCGGCGCAGATGCAGGAAGTCGGGCATTTCGCGCGTCTCGAGCTGGTCGCGCGGGCGCGGCAGGTCGACCGCGATGTCGACGCCGGTGCGGCCCGGATTGGGCAAGAGGCCGATCACCCGGTCGCCCAGATAGACGGCTTCCTCCAGATCGTGGGTGACGAAGAACACCGTGGCGCCGGTTTCGGCGACGATCGACAGCATCTCGTCCTGCAGGCCCTGGCGGGTCATCGCGTCGAGCGCGCCGAACGGTTCGTCCATCAGCAGCACCTGCGGGTCCTGCGCCAGGCAGCGGGCGATCTGGATGCGCTGCTGCATGCCGCCCGACATTTCGGTCGGATATTTGTCGCCGTGGCCGGCGAGGCCGACCTTGGCCAGAAGATGCTCGATGCGGTCGCGGCGTTCGGCGCGCGCGACGCCGGCCGCCTCCAGCGACAGCGCAACATTGGCGGCGGCGGTGCGCCAAGGCAGCAGAGCCTTGCCGTAGTCCTGAAACACGATCGCCACGTCGCGGCGCGGGCTTTTCACCGCCTCGCCCAGCACGCGCACCGCGCCGGCGTTCGGCTGCACCAGCCCGCCGGCCATGCGCAGCGCCGTCGTCTTGCCGCAGCCCGACGGTCCGATGACGCAGACGATCTCGCCGCGGCCGACCTCCAGCGAGAAATCGCGCACGATGGTTTTCTCGCCATAGGCGAGCGTCACGCCGTCGAAACTGATGGCGGGGGTCGAAGGTGCGCTTGTGGTCATCTTGGTCCGGTCGTCGGGTCGTCGCCATAGACGAAGTGCAAGGTCTGGCGCAGATGCGCCGCGAGTTCGGCCTGGGCCGCCGGCGCATCGCGCCGCAGCACCACATCCGCCAGCTTGCGGTGCGCGTCGACGAAGCCGCCGTGTTCGGCAAAACCGCTCATCATCGTGCGCCGGTAGCGATAGGCCTGGAAATAGAGGTCGTCGTGCAGGCGCAGAAGCCGGTCCGATCCGCACGCTTCTAGTAGCGAACGGTGAAACGCCTTGTGCAGCCGGTCAAATTCGGGGGCGCCCTCGCGCATCGTCTCGGGGTCGCGCTCGACCGATCGCGTCAGACGGTGCAGCGTCGACAGGATGTTGGCTTCCCAGTCGTCGCCGCCATCGCGCATCGACCGCGCCAGCGCCTCGTTCTCGATGACGATCCTGACTTCCGTGATGTCGACAAGGTCGACGCGCGAAATGGCGGTGACGCGAAATCCCTTCTGTCCGATCGCCGAAATGAGCCCGCGCGAAACCAGCCGCGACAGGCCTTCGCGCAGCGGCGTCGCGCCGATGCCGTAGCGTTCCGACAGCGCCACGATGCCGAGCCGGTCGCCCGGCTGGAACACGCCGGTCAGGATGTCATGCTCGATATGAGCGGCGGCGCGCTCGCTCAATGTGTCGGAGGCCGCCTGTCCGGCGGCCTCCCCAAACAGATCGGTTCTTGCAGCCGGCAGGTTCATTTCTGAATCAGGTTTGCTGTGTCGGGCTTGCCCTGCAGCATATTTTGCTCGTTCATGGTCGCAACCCACCAGTCGAGCTGTTCCTGTTCGATCTTCGGGTCCGAGACCGACAGCTTCATCTTCGACAGCACTGCGATCGGAATCTTGGTGAAGTTGGCGATCGCCTGGCGGCCCTTTTCGGGGTCGTCATTGACGATCTTGGCCGCTTCTTCGATCGAGGCGCGGAACGCCTTGACGGCGTCCGGATTTGCGTCGGCCCAGGCGCGGGTCGCGGCATAGAAGATCGCCGGGCGGCGTTCGGGCAGGTTCTTCAGGTAATAGCCGGCGACCGCGCCGGCGCCGCTGGCGACGATGCGCGACATCATCGGCTCTGCGGTGACGACCGCATCGACCGCGCCCGACTTCAGCGTGTCGAGCATGGTCGGGAAGGTGACTTCGACGAAGTTGACCTGTTTCGGGTCGACGCCGTTGTCGATCAGCCATTTGACGAGCAACACGTGCAGGAAGGCGCCGATGCCCGGCGCGCCGACTTTCTTGCCGACGAAATCCTTCGGCTCCTTGATGCCGCTGGCGGCGGAGGCGACCACGCCGGCCGTGTCGAAGGTCTTTTCCGACGTCGAACTGGCGCCGGCGACCGCCACGAGGTCAAGGCCGCCGTCGACCGCCTGGAGGAAGACCGATGGCGTCGGTCCGCCGATCTGGATCGAATCCGACAGCAGCGCGGCGGGAATGTTCGAGTTGAGCGCGATCAGCGTCATCGTCGCGTCGAGACCGTTCTTCTTGAAAATGCCGTCCTGCACCGCGATTGCCGCCGACGCGCAGTCGGTGGTGGCCGTGCAACCGATATTGATCGCCGTCTGCGCGCCGGCCAGCCCGCTCAAAGACGCAAGAACCATCGCCGCCCCGAAGGCGGCCCGTGAAATACGCAACATCAATCTCCTCCCAAAAACCAGCTTTCAATTTCAGGCTGTTTCAAATATCGATAAAAACACATAACATATATGATCGCAAGTGTGGAGGAGACATGAAGCTCGCAACGTTCCGGACCCCAGCCGGCGAGTCGCACATCGGCGCCGTGCATGACGGCGACGCCCGCATCCTCGACCTGACGGCGGCGGCGTCGCGCCAGCCGGGCCTGAAGGGCGACTTTTCGTCGATGTTGAGCCTGATCGACGGCGGCGATGCGGCGCTGGACGAAGCGCGCGGCCTGCTGAACGCATACGGCGGCGATGCAGGTCTCAACCTGGCGATCTCGGGAGTGCAGCTTTTGTCGCCGCTGCCGCAGCCGCGCCAGATGCGCGACGGAATGAGCTACGAGACCCATATCCGCCAGTCGGGCAGGGGGATGCAGCAACTGATGAGCGGCGGCGACATGGCCGAGGTCGGCTCGAAGCCGCTGCCGCCGCTCAACGAGATCTATCGCCAGATGCCGATCTACTACATCACCAACCGGATGATCGTGCAGGGTCCCGGGGCCACGATAAGCTGGCCGGCCTATTCGAAGGTGATGGACTACGAACTGGAATATGGCGTGGTGATCGGCAGGACGGGCAAGAACATCAAGGCCGCCGACGCCCGCGACCACATATTTGGCTACACCATCTTCAACGACTTTTCCGCCCGTGACCAGCAGGGCCGGGAAATGCCGGGCTGGCTCGGGCCGGCGAAGGGCAAGAGTTTTGACGGCGGAAATGTG
>Ga0209793_1000758_pt1 | contig 28736 bp, 25 predicted proteins | sample EBPBio122009_DNA_FD_185863 | JGI IMG/M metagenome (GOLD analysis project Ga0209793, IMG submission 185863) | Wastewater treatment Type I Accumulibacter community from EBPR Bioreactor in Madison, WI, USA - Reactor 1_2/2/2009_ DNA (SPAdes) (version 2) | ecosystem: Engineered > Bioreactor > EBPR >... | reverse complement strand
GCCCTGATCTGCCTTCCGGTCTTTGCCTATTTCGCTTGGTACGCCGTGCACGAGGCGTTGGACAAGTTCATCGTCCGCGAAACCCGGATGGGAGCGATCCCGTTCCCGATCTACCTCAGCTACGTCTGGGTGGCGCTCGGCGCGGTCACACTGACCTTGCGCTTCGCGCTGGATGTCATCTCCCCCGAAGACAATGAAGCCCAATCTCCGGAGACACTGCCATGATCGCCGACGCAGGCCTGACATTCGGGCTGCTTTTGCTGCTCTTGCTGCTGGGCGTTCCGGTGGCGTTCTCGATGCTGATCGCCGGCGTAGCAGGCATCTGGCTCGCCGTCGGTCCCGGACCAATCGCGGGTGTGCTCGCCCACTCTCCATATGAGCATGTCGCAAGCTATACCCTGTCGAGCGTACCGCTGTTCATATTGATGGCCGAGTTCCTCAGCGCCGGACGTTTCACCTCCGACCTGTTCATGATCAGCCACCGCTGGCTGGGGCACCTGCGCGGCGGCATCTCGTATGCCACGGTCGCCGGTGGCGTGTTGCTGGCGGCGATATCGGGCTCTTCGACGGCGGCGGCAAGCACCCTGGCGTCGGTCGCATACCCCGAGATGCGCCGCTATGACTACAATGCGCGTTTTTCAGCGGCGCTTTTGTCGATCGTCGGAACTCTGGCGATCATGATTCCTCCCAGTATCGGGCTGATCCTGTTTGGCGTGTTCACCGAAACGTCAGTCGGACGCCTGCTTCTGGCCGGTTTTCTTCCCGGTGCGCTGACAGCGCTCGGATATGTTCTGACCATCTGGATCCTGGTGCGCCGAAATCCCGATTATGCGCCGCAAACAATGCATCGCGCCAGTGCGCGAGACCGGTGGGAGGCCGTCAGGAATGCGTGGCCCGTGCTTCTGTTGCTTTTTGGCATGGTGGCCGCGCTCTATTCAGGCTTGATCACGGCAACCGAAGTCGGCGCAGTCGGCGCACTGGCGGCGCTGGTGATCGGCGTGTTGCTTGGACGCATCAATTTCGCCGGGTTCTGGGACGCTTCGGCCCGCGCCGCGCGTGCCAGCGCGATGATCCTGACCATTGTCGGGTTCTCGGCCGTGATCGGCGTCTTCATGGCCCTGAACGGCACGACGAATATGCTCCTGCAGTTGATCTCGGACTCGGGCCTGCCGTCCTGGGCAGTGCTGATGCTGGTTCTGGCGCTGCTGCTGATCCTCGGATTTTTCCTCGACCAGCTGGCGATCCTGATTCTGACGCTGCCTGTGGTCTTCCCGCTGATGACCCAGCTTGGCTATGATCCGGTATGGCTGGGCGTGATCTTTGTGAAGACCGCCGAAATCGGGCTGATCACGCCGCCGATGGGGATGAACGTCTTTGTCGTCGCGGGGGTCACTCAGGTGCCCGTGACCGAGGTCTACAAGGGCGTCTGGCCTTTTGTTGTAACTGAACTCGTTATCCTGGCGCTGCTGGTGCTGCTGCCCGTGATCACGCTCTGGCTGCCGGATCTGGTATATGGCTGATCCGGCGCCGACACTGTGGGAGCTGGCGATCATGCCGGCTCCCTGATCGCCGCGGCATGGCCCGGCTCTGGCGGCGCAGCCCCGGATCTTCGCCCTGGACGGCAGCGCCACAAGCGCTCGAAATCCACCAATGTGCTGGAACGACCGAACGAGGATATCCGTCGTAGAGCCAATGTCGTGCGTATCTTTCCCCGTGCGCCAGGCCGCCGTCGCCTCGTCGCGGCCCTCGCGGCCGAAACCAGCGAAACGGGATCGAGGCAAACCGGCCCATCAACATGGACGACCTGTGGGAGCACAGGAGAGCCGAAATGAGCCAAGCCACATGACCGCGCTTCCTGCACAGTCGAAGGCTCGCGGCCGCTCCATGCGATTTCCGCCAGGCATATGCCTATGACGCGAAGATCAACCGGGCTTGGCTGGCCGGATCATGAGATCAGACCATAGCCGGGGTATTTGGCGGAATGACCAAGACCTGCACTGGCGGAAGGCTTCAATCCAATCGCGAAACGCTTCAGGCCGGTCTGCGCCCTCAATGCTTGCCGTCGCCCGTCTTGCTTGAGGGCCACCAGCTGCTGCCCATCCGCCAGAGCGGTCCAAAAAGATATTTGGCGAAGGGGATCAGCGCCAGGCCGAGCCCCAGCCCGAACACGCCGGACAGCGCGGCGCTGACGATCCATTCGACGAAAGCCGAGGCGGCGGGAACGGCGTGGCCGGCGGTTTGCGCCAGATGTTCGACCCAGTGGGTGAGGGCGCCGAGACCGAACTGCGGCAGGCCGTGCAGCACGATCGAGCCGCCGACCCACAGCATCGCGGCGGTTCCAACCGTCGAGATCGCGGTCATCAGCCCGGGCATGCCCTTGACGATGCCGCGCCCCAGCGCCCGGGTCGCGGCGAGCCGGCCCGACTGAGCCATGACCAGGCCGGCGTCGTCGGCTTTGACCAGCAGCGCCACCGCGCCGTAGACGAAGCCGGTGATGCCGACGGCGACCGCCGCCAGCACCACGCCGCGGGTCACAAAACCCTCGGCGTCGATAGCCGCCAGCGCGATCGTCATGATTTCGGCCGACAGGATGAAGTCGGTCTTGATCGCCCCCGCAACGCGCTCCTCCTCGAGTCGCGCGGCGTCGATCGAATGCGGCTCCTCGTGATGTTCCTCGTCGTGGCCGCCGAGCGCGTGGAACACTTTTTCCGCGCCCTCGAAACTGAGATACGCGCCGCCCAGCATCAACAGCGGCGTGATCAGCCATGGCGCCAGCCAGTCGAGCGCAAGGGCTGCCGGCAGCAGCAGCACCAGCTTGTTGAACAGCGAGCCGCGGGCGATCTTCCACACGATCGGCAGTTCGCGCGCCGCCGGCAAATTGTGCACATATTTCGGCGTCACCGCGGTGTCGTCGATGACGACGCCGAGCGATTTTGCGCCGGCCTTGGCGGTGTCGTCGATGACGGACGTCGCGACCTTGGCGCCGACCTTTGCCGTCTGCGCGGCGAGGTCGTCGACCTGGGCGGCGGCGAGCTTCGCCAGCGCCGCGATGTCGTCAAGAAGCGCGAGCAGCCCGCTCATGTGTATCGACCTCGATCCGTAGCCGGCAACTCTGCGTTACCCAAGCCTGTCCATCAACTGTTCGGCGGCGTCGGGAATGACGGTGCCGGGCGGGAAGATGGCGGCCGCGCCGGCCTTGGTCACCGCGGCGAAATCGTCGGGCGGAATGACGCCGCCGGCGACGATGAGGATGTCGGATCGGCCGGCCTTGTCGAGCGCGGCGCGCAGTTCCGGGATCAGCGTCAGGTGGCCGGCGGCGAGCGACGACGCGCCGACGATGTGGACGTCGTGCTCGACCGCGAGCCTGGCGACTTCCTCCGGCGTCTGGAACATCGCCCCGACGGTGACGTCGAAGCCGAGATCGATGAAGGCGGTGGCGATGACTTTCTGGCCGCGGTCGTGGCCGTCCTGGCCCATCTTGGCGACAAGGATGCGCGGCGCGCCGCCATGTCTGGCCTTGAACGCCTCGACCTTGTCATGGACCCGTTCGACCGAGGGCAAGTCGCCGACGGCCTTGCGGTAGACGCCCGAAATCGTCTGCACAGAAGCGGCGTGACGGCCGAACACTTTTTCCAGCGCGAACGACATTTCGCCCACCGTCGCCCCGGCGCGCGCGGCGCGGATGGCGAATTCGAGCAGATTGCCGTCGCCCCTGGCCGCCAGCGTCAGCGCGTCGAGCGCGGCCTCGACCTGGCCGACGTCGCGCGTGCCCTTGAGTTGCTGCAGCTTGGCGAGCTGGCGGGCGCGCACCTCGGCATTGTCGACCTTGAGCACGTCGACCTCGATGTCCTGCTCGGGACGGTGCATGTTGACGCCGACAAGCGGCTGCTGTTTCGCGTCGATGCGCGCCTGGGTGCGGGCGGCCGCCTCCTCGATGCGCATCTTCGGAATGCCCTTTTCGATCGCCGCCGCCATGCCGCCGAGTTCCTCGACCTCCTCGATATGGGCGAGCGCGCGGCGCGCCAGATCGTAGGTCAGCCGCTCGACGAAGGCAGAACCGCCCCAGGGGTCGATCATGCGGGTGGTGCCGGATTCCTTTTGCAGCAGGATCTGGGTGTTACGCGCGATGCGCGCCGAATGGTCGGTCGGCAAGGCCAGCGCCTCGTCGAAGGAATTGGTGTGCAGCGACTGGGTGCCGCCCTGGGTCGCGGCCATAGCCTCGATCATCGTGCGCACGATGTTGTTGTAGGGGTCTTGCGCGGTCAGCGACCAGCCCGAGGTCTGGGTGTGGGCGCGCAAAGCCAGCGACTTGGCGCTCTTGGGCGCAAAATTCTTCTGCATCAGCGCCGCCCAGATCAGCCGGCCGGCGCGCTGCTTGGCGACTTCCATGAAAAAATTCATGCCGGAATTCCAGAAGAACGACAGCCGCGGCGCGAAACTGTCGACGTCGAGCCCGGCGGCGACGCCGGCGCGCACATATTCGATGCCGTCGGCGATGGTGTAGGCGAGTTCGAGGTCGACCGTCGCGCCCGCTTCCTGAATGTGGTAGCCCGAGATCGAGATCGAGTTGAACTTCGGCATTTCCCGCGACGTGTAGGAAAAGATGTCGGAAATGATCCGCATCGACGGTTTTGGCGGATAGATGTAGGTGTTGCGGACCATGAACTCCTTCAAGATGTCGTTCTGGATGGTCCCGGCGAGCTTTGCCGGCGGCACGCCCTGTTCCTCGCCCGCGATGACATAAAGCGCCATGATCGGCAGCACCGCGCCGTTCATGGTCATCGATACCGTCATCTCGCCAAGCGGAATGCCGTCGAAGAGCTGGCGCATGTCGAGGATCGAATCGATCGCCACGCCCGCCATGCCGACGTCGCCGGCGACGCGCGGATGGTCGCTGTCATAGCCGCGGTGGGTGGCGAGGTCGAAGGCGACAGACAGGCCCTTCTGGCCGGCGGCGAGGTTGCGGCGGTAGAATGCGTTGGATTCCTCGGCCGTCGAGAAGCCGGCATACTGGCGGATCGTCCAGGGCTGCTGGACATACATGGTCGGATAGGGCCCGCGCAGAAACGGCGCGGCGCCGGGAACGGTGTCGAGAAAGGGCAGGGTCGCCATGTCGGCCTCGCCATAGGCGCGCTTCAGCGCGATGCCTTCTGGCGTGGCAAGCCTGGCGGAGGTCGCGGGCGTCTGTCCGCCGCGCGGCGCCGACCAGTCGATCCGGGTGAAATCGGGGATCATGCGCGCGCCTCCAGGGACTGTTCGATGCGGGCGGGGATCAGCCTGTCGCAGAACACGACGCCTTCGGTGGTGACCGGACGGCGCTCGGCGGCAAGCGTCGACACAGGGCGTTCGGTCCTGGCGGGAAACAGGTTGGCGCCGACGATCAGCCGCTTGCCCGACGCGTAGTCGGCGCCGCGCGCGCTGGCCGCGGCGGCGATGCGGGCCTGCAGCTTGCCGGCGGCGAGGCTGTCGAGAACGCCGCCCTCGGCCTCGATAGCCTGGAATTCGCGCCACGCCGCGTCGGACAACTCGTCCGTCAACTGTTCGACGCTACCGGAACCGATGGCGGGGTCGGCTACGTAGCCGATATTGCTTTCGCCGGCGAGGACCAGTTGGGTGTTGCGCGCCACGCGCCGGGCAAACGCATCCGGCAGCCCATGGGCGATAGTGTAGGGCAGGATCGAGACCGAATCCGCGCCGCCCGCCACTGCCGCGAAATTGGCGATGGTGGTGCGCAAGATGTTGGTTTCGCAGTCCTTGACCGTCATCATCCGGTAGGACGTCTCGGCATGGATGATCGCCGACACCGGGTCGATACCGCATTCGGCCTGCACCCGCCGCCAAAGCCGCCGCAGCGCCCTGAGCTTGGCCATGGAAAGGAACTGGTCCTGGTCGACGGAGACCGCGAAGCCGATATGTTCGGCGGCGTAGAGCAGCGGCTGGCGGGCGTCTTCGAACATACGCAGGTGCAGCACCGCCGTCGAAAGCATGGCGGCGAGTTCCTGCGCCTCGGTGGCGCCGGCATTGTGGTAGACGCGGCCGTCCGCCTCGAGCAGCACGCCGGGCAGGCCGAGCGCGAAGAAATGCGCCAGCGATTGCGGCATCGAGGCGCGTAGCGCCGCCAGCGACATATGCAGGCGGCCGGTGCCGCCAAACAGGCCGGCGGGATCGATGCCGAGTCCGATCCGGAGCCTGGCGGCGTTGACGCGGCGCGTCGCCAGGGTGCGGAACAGCCAGTCGATCGACTGGCGCGACTTGGGGTGCACGTCGACGCGGATCAGCTTGTCGGCGAGCGGCAGCCCGTCGAGCACGGTAGTCACCGCCTCCTGCGAGGCCGGCAGGCCGTAGCCGAAGGCGTTGGGCGCGCCTTCGAACACAAGCGCGATGCCGGTGGCGCCGCCCTCGAGATCCTGCCGCGCCTGCGCATTGGCCCGCACCGGGTCCGGATCGTCGATGCGCTGCACCACGTCCCAGCCGCGCTCGATGTCGCCGCGCGCCGTGAAGGCGGCGTCGGCCCGGCGCTGCGACAGCGGATCGATGCGCAGCCCGTCATCGGTCGCCGACACCAGCGTGGCGTCGAAATCGGCGTCGCCGATCGCCTTCTGCGCCAGCTTGCGCCAGGCGGCGACGTCGGCCTCGGCGAACTTGGCGGTTTTCAGAAGCGATGCGTCCATTCGACCTCCGGCGCCGCTGAAGGGCCCGATTGAAATCCTGCCGGAGAGGGGGCGCGACAGCTGACAGACAACGCTTTCTCCGGTACCTGCAATACTGCATTAGGCGAAAGATGCGCCGCTCCGCAACAGCCACGGCGGTCAATTTGCTTGCCCGGCCATTGTGGCGGCAAGATTGGCTGACTATACGATCCTGAGGTGCTTTTGGGCGCAGCGAAACAGCAAGCGGAGACATTGCCGATGCCGGACAGGCTCGACCCTTCGATCTTTCTCGGCGCCAGCCGCAAGCCCGACAATTCCTACCAGAAACCCGAAAATCTGCAGCTCAGGTTCGGCAACCGCCACGGTCTGGTGACCGGCGCCACCGGCACCGGCAAGACGGTGTCGTTGCAGATCATGGCGGAGAGTTTTTCCAACGCCGGCGTTCCGGTGTTCGCGGCCGACGTCAAGGGCGACCTGTCGGGCATCGCCGCGGTGGGCGAGGCCAAGGATTTTCTGGTCAAGCGCGCCCGGGACGTGCGGCTCGACCCTTACGAGTTCCAGGAATTTCCGGTGATCTTCTGGGACCTGTTCGGCGAACAGGGCCATGCGATCCGCGCCACGGTCTCGGAAATGGGCCCGCTGCTGCTGTCGCGGCTGATGAACCTGAGCGAAGCGCAGGAGGGCGTCATCAACATCGCTTTCAAGCTCGCCGACGAGGAAGGGCTGCTGCTGCTGGATATGAAGGATTTGCAGGCGCTGCTGGCCAACATGGCGGACCGTGCGCAGGAAATCGGCGCGCGCTTCGGCAATGTCACCCGCCAGTCGGTCGGCGCGATCCAGCGCAGCCTGCTGATCCTCGAACAGCAGGGCGCGGCGCACTTCTTCGGCGAGCCAGCGCTGAAGATAGCCGATCTGATGCGCAAAACCCCGGACGGTCGCGGCGCCATCAACATACTTGCCGCCGACAGGCTGATGATGAACCCGCGCCTCTATTCGACGTTCCTGCTGTGGCTGATGTCGGAACTGTTCGAGGAACTTCCCGAAGTCGGCGACCCGCACAAGCCGAAGCTGGTGTTCTTCTTTGACGAGGCGCATCTGCTGTTCGACGAGGCTCCAAAGATCCTGATTGATCGGGTTGAACAGGTTGTCAGGCTCATTCGCTCAAAGGGCGTCGGCGTCTATTTTGTCACCCAGAACCCGCTCGACGTTCCCGATACGGTGCTGGCGCAACTGGGCAACCGCGTCCAGCACGCGCTGCGCGCCTACACGCCGCGCGAGCAGAAGGCGGTGAAGACGGCGGCCGACACGTTTCGGCCCAACCCCGATTTCGACTGCGCGCAGGCCATCACCCAGCTCGGCACCGGCGAGGCGCTGGTGTCGACGCTGGAGGACAAGGGCATTCCTTCGATGGTGCAGCGGACGCTGATCCGCCCGCCCTCGTCGCGGCTGGGGCCGATCACGCAACAGGAACGCAAATCGGTGATGCAGCAGAGTCCGGTCGCGGGCGAATACGACGTGACGATCGATCGCGAATCGGCGTTCGAAATGCTTCGCAAGCGCGCGGCAGAAATCCAGAAGGACGTTGGGCAAGACCGCGCCCCGACCGGCGGTGACCGCGGCGGTCGCTGGACCTTGCCGGATTTCGGCGGCGGCAAACGGCGCAATGACGATGACGACCGCCCCCGGCGGCAGCAGCAGGCGCCGCGGCCGCGCTCGTCCGGCAGGCAGACGGTCACCGAGACCGCCGTCAAGGCCGTTGTCAGGTCGGTCGGCGCGGCGCTTGGCGCGGCGATCGTGCGCGGCATCCTGGGCAGCATGCGGCGGCGCTGAACCGGACAAGCCGCGCCGGATCGTCAGTTCACCGGGCGTCTCAGACGGTGCGCAGGCCCGAGGTGACCAGGATCGGCGTCTTGTTGGGAACCCGGTCGTAGAGATCGATCACGTCCTGGTTGATCATTCGAACGCAACCCGAGGAGACGGATTTGCCGATGGTCCACCATTCCGGCGAGCCGTGCACCCGGTAGAGCGTGTCCTCATTGTTCTGGAAAATGTAGAGCGCGCGCGAGCCGAGCGGGTTGTCGAGGCCCGGCGGCTGGCCGCCATTGCGGACCGACCATTTTTCCAGCTCCGGCTTGCGGCCGATCATCTCGTCCGGCGGCGTCCATTTCGGCCATTTGCGCTTCCACTGGATCACCGCGCGGCCCGACCATTCGAAGCCGGCGCGGCCGAGGCCGACGCCGTAGCGGATGGCTTCGCCATTGCCGCGCACCAGGTATAGGAAGTGGCTCGAGACGTCGACGACGACCGAGCCGGCGGGTTCTCCGGTCGGGTCGGCCACGATCTGACGCAGGAACCGGCGGTTGACCTTTTCGATCGGGATCGCGGGAAGCTCGTAGCCTTCGTCGACGCGTGCGGCGTACATCTGCGCATAGCCGTCAAGCGCCGGTTCGGCGGCGACCGGTTCGCGGCGCGGGCCTAGGCGGGGCATCTGTCCCGCCGGAACGCTGGCGCAGCCTGCCAGCGCGGTTGCGCCGAGCGCCGCCCCCGCTCCCAGAAATTGACGACGGCTGATGCGGACGGTCGAGGCGAAAGACATGAATTGGCATTCCAGACTATTGTTGTTGTTGCGGCCGGGATCTGGATCCCGGGCCGGGTGATCGGATTTGTGGGTTAGGACGCCCAAATCGGGCGGCAAGGTGGGTGCATGGTGGCGAAGCTGTGACAGGCTCACGCCTGTTGCCGCAATGCAACAATTGGTGATCGGGTCGGACAGCGCCGGCTCAGGAGTGGGTCGCGAGCCCGTCGAGCGAGTTCAGCACGAGATCGGGCGCAAGGTCGCGATACTCGTCCGGCTGGCCGGTGCGGTTGAGCCAAACAGTGCGGAATCCGGCCTGTTTGGCGGCCGCCGCGTCCCAGCGATTGGACGACTGGAACGAAATCTTGTCCGGGTAGAGCCGCCACGCGGTGGTGACCAGTTCGTAGACCGACATGTCGGTCTTGAACTTTTTCACCCGGTCGACGGAAAACAGGTCGTCGATGATGAGGTCGAGGCCGGCCGACTGGACCGCGCTTTCGAGCATCCTCGTCGAGCCGTTCGACAGGATGGCGATTCGCGCCCCCTGCGATTTGAGCGACTTCAGCACGGCTGGCGCCTCGGGGTAGCAGTCGAGCCGCCAATAGGCGTCGAGGAGGGCCTGGCGATGGGCGCGGTCGGCGCTGGGCACCTTGGCGAAGGCGAAGTCGAGCGCCTGTTCGGTCAGCGCCCAGAAATCCTGGTAGGCCGCGCCCATCAGCGTCCTGGTCCAGGAATATTCGAGCTGCTTGGCGCGCCAGATCTCGGACAGCTGCTGGCCGTCGGGCCCGATCTTTTCGGAATGGCGGCGAACCGCCGCATGGACGTCGAACAGGGTGCCGTAGGCGTCGAACACAAAGGCGGAATAGCGCATCAGGTTTCTCCGAACGCCGCCAAGGTGAAGGTCGTCCGGCCCCGAGGTCAAGCTCTGGCCCAGTCGGTTGGCCGCTGAAGAGGTTGACGTGGCCGAAGGAGGCGGTATCGACTTCGGCGACAACAGGATGACAACCGATGACGCTGACCACTCCCGCCACAAGCACCACCTGGACCTATGTCGACGGCGACTGGCATGAGGGCAATGTGGCGCTGATTGGCCCGCGCTCGCACGCCTTCTGGCTCGGTTCGTCGGTTTTCGACGGCGCGCGCTGGTTCGAGGGCGTCTCGCCCGATCTCGACCGGCACGCCGCGCGCGTCAACGCCTCGGCCGCAGCGCTCGGCATGAAGGCGACCAAAAAGGCCGACGAGATCGTTGGTCTGTCGAAGGAAGGGTTCAAGAAATTCGACGGCAAGACCGCGGTCTATGTGCGGCCGATGTACTGGGCCGAGCACGGCGGCTATATGGGCGTTCCGGCCGATCCGGAATCGACCCGGTTCTGCCTGTGCCTCTACGAATCGCCGATGGAGGCCCCGACCGGCTTTTCGCTGACGGTGTCGCCGTTCCGCCGGCCGACCATCGAGACCATGCCGACCAACGCCAAGGCCGGCTGCCTCTATCCCAACAATGGCCGCGCCATCACCGAGGCCAAGAACCGTGGTTTTGACAATTGCCTGGTGCTCGACATGCTCGGAAACGTCGCCGAGACCGGCTCCTCGAACATTTTCATGGTCAAGGACGGCCAGATATTCACACCGGCCGCCAACGGCACCTTCCTCTCGGGCATCACCCGCGCCCGCACCATCTCGCTGCTTGAAGGGGCGGGCCACAAGATTGTTGAGAAAGCGCTGACGATGAAGGACTTCCTCGACGCCGACGAGATCTTCTCGACCGGCAATCACTCCAAGGTGGTTCCCGCAACAAGGATCGAAAACCGCGACCTGCAGCCCGGCCCGGTGGCGGCCAAGGCGCGCAAGCTCTACTGGGACTGGGCTCATTCCTGAGCCTGGGCGCAGGTTTTCGTCGCCGGACCGGTTTCAAATCGGGCCAGCTCGACCTAGATAGGGAAAGATCGCCCGGCGATCCCGAATTTGTGGCGCGTTGACGTCAATCGATACGCAAAGGAGATTTATCATGGCATTTGAATTGCCCGCCCTCGCTTACGACTACGAGGCATTGCAGCCCTTCATGTCGAAGGAAACGCTCGAATATCACCACGACAAGCACCACAAGGCCTATGTCGACAACGGCAACAAGCTGGCGGCGGACGCCGGCATTGACGCATCCAACGCCAATCTCGAGACCGTGGTTCGCCAGTCGTTCGGCAAGAACGCCGGTCTCTTCAACAACGCCGCCCAGCATTACAACCACATCCATTTCTGGAAGTGGATGAAGAAGGGCGGCGGCGGCAACAAGCTGCCGGGCAAGCTGCAGAAGGCGTTCGACGCCGATCTCGGCGGCTACGACAAGTTCAAGGCCGACTTCATCGCCGCCGGCACGACCCAATTCGGCTCGGGCTGGGCCTGGGTGTCGGTGAAGAACGGCAAGCTTGAAATCTCCAAGACCGCCAATGGCGAAAACCCGATTGTGCATGGCGGCCAGCCGATCCTCGGCGTCGACGTGTGGGAGCACTCCTATTACATCGACTACCGCAACGCGCGGCCGAAATATCTCGAGGCCTGGGTCGACAGCCTGATCAACTGGGACCACGTGCTTGACATGTATGAAAAGGCGTCTGCCTGACCGCGCCAGATTTCCGGTTCGTGTCGACCTCGGCCCCCGGATCGTCCGGGGGCCGTTTTCGTTCACGCAAGCGTGAAGCGGTCCCATCTGTCTTTTTGCCGCAGGTTGGCGTTGTGATTGGCAATTCGACGCAACGCCAGCCAGGGGCCCGCAATGAAGAAACTTCTCGTCGCATTCTCCGTCGCTTGCATCGCCGCATCCGCCGCTTTCGCCGACCCGGCGGAGGACCGCGAGGCGCTGATGAAGGAACGGGGCAAGATTGCAGGCGACCTGTCGAAGATGGCCAAGGGCGAAACGCCGTTTGACGCAGCGGTCGTGACCGCCGCCTTCCAGACCCTGCAGGCAAACGCCGCCAAGGGCGTGGACGTCGCCGCCCTGTGGCCCGAGGGCAGCGTCGGCGATGGCGAATCCTCGCCGAAGATCTGGGAAGACAAGGCCGGCTTCCAGGCCGCCGCCGACAAGTTCAAGGCCGACGTCGATGCCGCCGGCGCGCCGGCGGATGCGGCGGGGCTCGGGGTCGCATTCGGCAAGATCGCCGCCAATTGCGGTTCCTGCCACGAGGCATATCGCATTAAGAAGTAGCACATTGCAGATGAAGAGACTGATCGCCGCCTTGCTGGCGCTTGGCGCAATCGGCGCGGCGGCGTTCTGGGCGCTGACCGCGCCGAAGCGCCTGCCCGAAGCGGACATCGCCGCGCTCGCTCCCGGGGATGCGCAGCGCGGCGAGCGAATATTTTGGGCCGGCGGCTGCACCTCATGCCACGCAACGCCCGGCGATGAGCCGTCCGACGCCCCTGCTCTGGGAGGCGGGCTGGCGCTGAAGACCGATTTCGGGACGTTCGTCGTCCCGAACATTTCGCAGCACGGAAGCGACGGCATCGGCGCGTGGTCGCTGGCCGACCTGGCGAACGCCATGCAGATGGGGGTGTCGCCCGACGGCAGCCATTACTATCCGGCATTCCCGTTCACCTCCTATGCGCGCATGAAGCTTTCCGACATTTCCGACCTCTATGCGTTCATGAAGACGCTGCCGGCGGTGGAGGGCAGGGCGCCGGGACACGATCTCGGCTTTCCATTCACCTTGCGGCGCGGGATCGGCCTGTGGAAATTGCTGAACCTGTCGCCGGAACCGGTGCTGGCGCTCGCCAGCCCGTCGCCGGCGGTCAGCGCCGGCCAGTATCTGGTCGAAGGTCCGGGCCATTGCGGGGAGTGCCACACGCCGCGCGATTTCACCGGCGGTATCGACAAGTCGCAATGGCTGGCGGGCGCAAAGGCCGCCGAAGGCGACGGCAATGTGCCCAACATCACGCCGCAAGGCCGCGATGTCGGCAAGTGGAGCGAAAGCGAGATCGCCGAATATCTGTCGTCCGGGTTCACGCCGGAATTCGATTCCGCAGGCGGGGAAATGGCGAAGGTCGTGCGCAACATGGCGCGGCTGACCGGTGACGACCGGGCCGCGATCGCGGCCTATCTGAAGGCGGTCCCGCCGCATCCGAACGGTTATCCCGCTCGGTAGCGTTCAGGACCAACCGGCAATCATCGACCTGCCGCGTCACGCCAGAGCCTCGTGCCGATATTGTGGTCCAATCTGTTTGTTGTTTGGTGAGACGATCCAGCAGGAGGGCGGCGCAGCCTCGATGTGACGCATCGCGCAAGCCGCCCGACGCAGTGGGCGTCCACCAAACACAAACCCTGCCCGTCGAATTGCCATTCGCAATTCGACAGACAAATATTTCCTGCCGATCAAACTTGTCCCGCTGCGCAGCAGCGGGGTTTGATCGGTGGGCCGGGCCGGTTTGGGCCAAATCCATCGAGCTTGGTCTTGGCCGGGCCACCAGCCCGACCTGCGCGAAAACCCTCGACCTTGTCCCAAACCGTCGCCGGCAGATTGAACCAGAATACCGCCACGAGGCTCAAGGATATTGCGAAAATCGTCCATTCAGGCGTCGCATGACCTCGCCGGAAGCTCCCGCTTCGGGTTTGTTCCCGTCCGTTAATGAACTGGCAATCATAATGCTTAGATGACTCATCCATTAACGCAGCGTCAAAACAGTCGCTGCAAATTGCGGCTGGCTCGCGAACCGCGCGCCTGGGTCTTGCATCGAACTTTGGCGTGGTGGAGCCACATCCATGATGAACGTAATCAGCTGTACCGTGTACAGCCATGACATCCGGCTGGTGTTGCTCGCCGCGTTGACATGTGCGGCGGGTGCGACCGCAACGATACGCCTGACCCATCGCGCGACGCGGTCGACGGCCATGGAAAAGGCGGCCTGGCTGCTGATCGCATCGATCGTCGCCGGCGCGTCGATATGGTGCGTCCATTTCATCGCCATGCTCGGCTACAAGCCGGGCGTGCCGATTGCGTTCGACTCGGTTCTCACCATCATGTCGCTGATGGTTGCAATCGTCGGCGCGGGCATCGGTTTCGCCATCGCCACGTCGGCTCGATATCGCTTTGCGCCTGCCATCGGCGGCGCCATCCTCGGCCTGGCGATCGTCTCGATGCACTATACCGGGATGATGGGCTACCGGGTCCAGGGCATCGTGTCGTGGGATCGGAGCTATCTTGCGGCCTCGATCCTGCTGGCCGCGGCGCTCACCGCCGTTTCTCTGCACATTGCCCTGGCGACGCAGTTCGCAAACCGCCTGGTGGCGGCGTCGGGAGTGCTCGTTGTCGCCATTGTCAGCCTGCATTTCACCGGTATGACCGCGTTTCACGTCGAACCCATGCTGGTCGACGGTTCGTTCTCCAATCCTGAGGCGATGCTGACGCTCGCCATCGCCATTTCATTCGTCGCAGCCGTCATCATTACGGCCGGCATCGCCAGCCAGCTCATCGGCACCAGCGCCCGCGCCGAGGCGTCCGAAGCGCTGATCAACATGTCCAACGGATTGTTGATGATCGCTCCCAACCTGACGGTCCGGCTCTACAACAATCGCGTGCGCGAGATGTTCGGGCTCGATCCGGCGGACCTGCGCATCGGCATGCCGCTGCTGCAATATCTGCGCAATGTCGGCGCAAAGGCGGGCTGGGACGAGGCCCGCACGCAAAGGGTGTACGACAACCACGTCAAGTGGATGGCGTCGGATGTCACCGAACGGCTGGATCATCATTTCGACAATGGCGATGTCTTCACCATCGTCTGCCGTCCGTTGCCCGAGGGCGGCGCCGTCATCACCTATGACGACGTCACCGAAGCCCGCGAAGGCCAGAAGATCATTTCGCATATGGCGTTCCATGATGCGCTGACCGGCCTCGCCAATCGCCGCAGCCTTGCCGACAAGATCACCAAGCTGCATGGCGAGCAGCGATACGCAATGCTGCTGATAGACCTGGATCGCTTCAAGGCCGTCAACGACATGCTGGGCCACGGCGTTGGCGACCAGTTGCTCGTCGAAGTCGCCCAGCGCATGCTGGCGGCGGTCGGCGACGAAGGAACCGTGTTCCGCATCGGCGGCGACGAACTGGCGGTGCTGACACGGTCGGACACCGAGGCCGCGCGAGCCATGGGCAAGCAGATCGTCGAAACGATCTCGTCGTCGTTCAACATTGCCGGCCACACCCTGTCGATCGGCTGCAGCATCGGCGTGGCGTTCGCCGACGCCGCGACCGGAACCGAAACCGTCCAGCAAATGGCCGACCTGGCGCTCTACAAGGCGAAGGAGAACGGTCGCGGGCGCATCGAATTCTATTGCGACGGCATGATCGAGAGCGCCGCGTCGCGCCGCCAGATCGAACGTGAGTTGGTTGGTGCGACCGCCGCCGGCCAGTTTGAAATGCATTATCAGCCATTATTCTCGCTGCCGGCCCGGAACCTGGTCGGCTTCGAAGCCCTGCTGCGCTGGAACCATCCGGATCGTGGCATGGTTTCGCCGGCCGAATTCATCCCGCTTGCCGAACAGACCGGCGCGATCGTCGAGATCGGCGCATGGGTCATCGACGAGGCGTGCAGGCAGGCAGCCCTTTGGCCAAACGATACCTATGTCTCGATCAACATTTCGCCGGTCCAGCTGCGCGCCGTCGATATCCTCAAGCAACTGACGGCTGCATTCGATCGCCACGGCATCACTCCGTCGCGCATCGAGGTCGAGATCACCGAAACCGCCATGGTCGACAGCAGCGAGCAGATACGCGGCATTCTCGCCGGCCTGCGCGCGCTCGGCGTCAGGATCGCGATGGACGATTTCGGCACCGGCTATTCGTCACTGGCCCACCTGCGGGAATTCGAGCTCGACCGCATCAAGATCGACCGCAGCTTCATCAACGCGTCGCGCGACGACGCCGGCGCTGCTGCCGTCGTCAGGGCGGTCACCGGCATGGCGGCGGACTTGAAGATCGCCACCACCGGCGAGGGCGTTGAAACCGCCGAGCAGTTGGAGAAGCTGGTCGCACTCGGTTGCGGCACCGCACAGGGTTACCATTTGGGCAGACCGCTGACGGCCGTCGCCGCAACTGAACTCGTCGGCGGTCGCGCCAAAAAGCCTGTCATCGCCAAACCGGTGCTTGCCGCCTGATCGGCGGCTGCAATGCTCAGACGACGGCGGACTTAGTCTTGCCGGCGACCTTGAGCGCGAATGCGTAGGTGTGGGCGATCTCCTCCAGCCGCGAAAACCGGCCTGAAGCGCCCGCGTGGCCCGCATCCATGTTGATCTTGAACAGCACCGGATTGTCGCCGGTCTTGCGCTCGCGCAGCCGGGCGACCCATTTGGCCGGCTCCCAATAGGTGACGCGCGGATCGGTCAGGCCGGCGACCGCAAGGATCGGCGGGTAGTCGAGCGCCGCGACATTGTCGTAGGGCGAGTAGGCGGCGATTGTGCGATAGTCGTCCGCCGAGGCGATCGGGTTTCCCCATTCCGGCCATTCCGGCGGCGTCAGCGGCAAGGTGTCGTCCAGCATCGTCGTCAGGACGTCGACGAACGGGACCTCGGCGATGATCGCGCCGAACGCCTGCGGGGCCATGTTGACCACCGCGCCCATCAGCATGCCGCCCGCCGACCCGCCCTGGGCGACGATCCTGTCGTGGCTGGTGAACCCGGCGCCGACCAGGTGGCGAGCGGCGGCGATGAAATCGGTGAAGGTGTTGATCTTCTTGTCGCGTTTGCCATCCTCGTACCAGGAATAGCCCTTGTCCTTGCCGCCGCGAATGTGGGCGATCGCATAGACGAAGCCGCGATCGACCAAGGACAGGCAATTGGTGGAAAACGACGCCGGGATGGTGATGCCGTAGGAGCCGTAGCCGTAGAGCAGGCAGGGCGCGGAACCGTCGAGGCGTGTGTCGTGGTGGTAGAGCACCGACACCGGCACCAGTTCGCCGTCGGGGGCCGGCGCCATCAGCCGGCGCGTCACATAGTTTGCCGGGTCATGGCCGGACGGCACCTCCTGCGTCTTCAGCAGAGTGCGCGTGCGCGCCGCCATGTCGTAGTCGAACACCTGCGCCGGCGTCGTCATCGACGAATAGGTGAAGCGGATGACGTCGGTGTCGTATTCGGCCGATCCGCCCAGGCCGAGCGAATAGGCCTCCTCCTCGAAAAAGATCACGTGTTCCTCGCCCGTCTCGCGATTGCGCACGACGATGCGGGGAAGCCCGTCCTTGCGTTCGAGACGGACCAGGAACCGTTTGAAACCCGCGATGGCAAGGATCAGCCTGCCGGGCTCGTGCGGAACGATTTCGCGCCAGTCGTCGCGGGTCGGCGCCGCCGCCGGCGCGGACATGATCTTGAAATCCTTGGCGCCGTCGGCGTTGGTCAGGATGAAGAACTCGTCGCCGCCTTCCTCAAGTTCGTATTGCAGGCCGGTCTCGCGCGGATGCACCAGCAACGGCTTGGCGAACGGGTCAGAGGCCGGCAGCACGCTGCATTCGGTGGTTTCGTGGTCGTTGACGCCGAGCACGATCCACTGGTTGGAGCGCGTGCCGCCGACGCCGAGGAACATGCCCGGGTCCTTTTCCTCGTAGATCAGCCGATCTTCCGACGGCGGCGTGCCGAGCTTGTGCCACAATACCCTCGACGGGCGATGATTGTCGTCCAGTTGGGTGTAGAAGAAGCCGCCTGCTTCGGCGTCCCACACCCCGCCGCCGGCGGTGTTGAGGATGGTGTCGGGCAAATCCTGGCGCGTTTCCATGTCCCGCACCCGCAAGGTGAAGAACTCCGATCCCTTGTCGTCGGCGCCCCACAGCAGTTTCTTGTGGTCGTGCGAATGATCGACGCCGCCAACCCTGAAATAGGGCTTGCCCTCTGCTTCCTTGTCGCCGTCGAGATAGATGTCGTGGTCGCCGCCGTCACGAGGCGTACGAAAGAAGCGCGGCTGTTCGCCGCCCTTCTTGAAGGACGAACCATAGGCATATGGGCCGTCTTTGGCCGGCACCGAGGAATCGTCCTCCTTGATGCGTCCCTTCATTTCGCTGAACAGAAGCCGTCGAAGCTGCTCCTCGCCGGCGGTCATCTGTTCCTGATAGGCGTTCTCCGCCTCAAGGTGGGCGCGGATGCCGGCGGCGAGCACCGAGGGATCGCGAAAAACCTCCTGCCAGTTGTCGGCGCGCATCCAGGCATATTCGTCCGTCCGCGCGATGCCGTGGTGCAGATCGGAATGGGCCTTCTTTGCGGCCTTCGGCGGCTCAATGTCGGCAAATGGCGGGGTCGATGCGGTCATCGGAGCAATCCTTTCGGCGACTCAGCTAAGGGCAAGGTCCGGCCTCTGTGCCGGTTCGGGCGGGATACCGCATCTGGGCGCGCACGACCGCGAAATCAACTGTCGCGCACCGAAAACTTGTGCCTGCACATGCGTCGTCGCGCCCGACCTTTTGGCCGCCGTGATTTCGGAACAAGGCTTGCCAAGGTCATGATGGGTCGCAACCGCAAGGTAACGGTCGTCGGTCACGATAATGAACCCAAGTCACGAACTCAAGTATCAGAAATGTACCGATCAAACGGATCCAGGCGATTACATCGACATGAAGCTGAAAATAGAAAATGCGTTAGAAATGAATGACGGATCACTGGTTCAAACGCTGCAGGAGGCGAAATAAATGCGTCAAGACTGGTCTGGACAGGCTGAGCCGGCAAACACAGATAGAAAAGCAGATCGTATCCGCCTGTCATACTGGGAAGAATATTGCGGACTGTTTTCAGACTGCGGGAGTATTCCGGCCAATCGATGCGGTTTCTAAGGGATTGTACCCGTGTTGATTCGATACATCCGATGGAGCGAGGCGCTATGTCGGCCGAAGCTTCGCCGTCTCTTAGCATACTTAGTTGTAGTGTGATCGAGGCGTAGCAACGCGCGTAAGTTGTATATGAATGAACTCGATATGATTCTTCTGAAAAGATGTTTCTATTTCATCGGGCAATCTGCATTCGAATTGACATACGACACTTAGAGGCACATCTATACGCGCCGAAGCCGGGAGCAATATCCGGCCATAAAGAACTGATTACAATCCGAGTGACATACGGTCAGCATAGCTGAAACGATTTCATCAAGAAGGGACTGATTTCAATGGATACGCAAACGACGGGTGCTCCGAGCGTGAATGACTCTTTGATTGAACTGACTGCCGACGTTGTTGCTGCCTATGTCAGCAACAATCCTGTCCCCGCTACGGACTTGCCTAATCTGATTGCGGAAGTTCATGCCGCCCTTGGTCGCGTCAGCGGGTCGGTGGAGGCTGTCGTCGTCGAGAAGCAGAAGCCGGCGGTCAATCCGAAGAAGTCGATCCACGACGACTATCTGATCTGCCTCGAGGACGGCAAGAAGTTCAAATCGCTCAAGCGCCACCTGATGACGCATTACGGCCTGACGCCGGACGAATATCGCGAGAAGTGGGGTCTCGACGCATCCTACCCGATGGTCGCGCCCAACTACGCCGAGGCCCGTTCGGCGCTCGCCAAGAAGATGGGGTTGGGTCGCAAGCGTGGCGCCAAGCGCAGATAATCGGCAACCGATCATTTGAATGACGGCGCCGCGAGGCGCCGTTTTGTTTCGAGCGGGTTCTTCAGTCTTTCCAGCGCCTGTTTCAGGGCGATGTGGCGGGCCAGATCGTAGCTCCAGTGGCCGCGCGCGCCCTTCAGTCGTTCCCGCTCCAGTAGTCGCTCGACGCGATACATCAGCCGGGCTCGTTTGTCCGACGCCAGCGAACCGGCAGTTGCAAGGTCGACCCCTGTCATCAGGAAGAACGCGGCGGTCTGGGCGGCAGACGCGATGCGCTCGGCCTGAATGTCGCCCTGCTGCGCAGCCTCGGCGCGCAAATTCTCCATGTCTTGAATTCCCCGATCAGGTTTCGTTCAAACCAAAGTGCCGCATGGTTCGAGGCCGGTGGACAGATTCAGCCGGCGCTTTGTCGTCCGATTAGAAAATATCCCGTGAAATCATCAGTTTAGGACGGCACTCCTTGGTCCTGACGAAGAATCTATTCCCATCCCTGTCTCTTGCTGCGATATAGGAATATATACCTAATCACGCGGGAGTGCCTTGGCGGTGTTGCAGACAAGTCGGCAAACGGAGCAAAACCACTCGGATCTGGCGCAGCGCAGCAACGGCTTGTCGTCTTGGCGGCCGCGCCCGGAATATGTGGTCGAGGTCTGCGAGCGGATGATCGACATCGCCGCGGCGATGTTTGAGGTCAGTGGCCGGGAGTTGCGCGAGCCGGGCCGTTCAAGCAGCGCCGTCTCGCGCGTGCGCCAGATCGCCATGTATGTGGCGCATGTCTCGCTTTGCCTGACGATGCGCGAGGTCGGCGCCGGTTTTGCCCGCGACAGGACCACGGTGATGTATGCCTGCCATCTGATCGAGGACATGCGCGACGATCCCGAATTCGACCGGATCGTCGCGACCGCCGAAAGGATCGCGGTCGCCGCGCTTCAGGCCCGTGAGCCGGCCTGAATGTCCGGCCTTGTCCAGCGGCAAGAGGCGGCCGAACGCCGGATCCTGTTCGCGCTGGCGCGTGGACCGATGTCGCCGGAAGCGTTGACGCCCGGCTCGATCCGGCTGAGCGCGGGAGATCGCAACATCAAGGTTCCGCTGCAGGCGGTCTCGGCTCTGGCGCGCAGCGGTTTGATTGCGCGCAACGCCGACAGGATCGAGTTGACGCGCGACGGGGTTTCGCGCGCCCGACGGCTCAAATCCGTTGTCGAGCCTTTTCGCGAACAGCATGCGCCGGTTGAAACGATCCCGATCGCCGACCAGGACGGATGGACGCTGGTGCATTTGAACACCGCCGAATCGCCGCTTGCGCAGCTGGTTCGTCGCAAGGACGCCGATGGCGCGGCGTTCCTGACCGAAGCGGAGTTTGACGCCGGTGAGAAACTGCGGGCCGACTATACGATGGGTCAGATCATGCCCCGGGTCGGCGCCAACTGGGAAGCGCCGATCTCGCGCTCCCGGCGCGGCGCGCCGGCGTCGGACCTGACCGACCGGGCGCTGGCGGCGCGCCAGCGGGTGGAACAGGCGATCGAGGCCGTCGGGCCGGAATTGTCGGGCGTCCTGATCGACGTATGCTGTTATCTCAAGGGGCTCGGGCAAGTCGAACACGAACGGCGCTGGCCGGCGCGCTCGGCGAAACTGATCCTCAAGTCGGCGCTGGCGCGGCTGGCCCGGCACTATGATCCGACGCGAAACCGCCGGCCCGCGACGATCGTGTCATGGGGGACCGCGGATCACCGGCCCAGGACGTCAGGCTGATCTCACTTCCCTGAGGCCGGTCAGGCCGCCAGCGCCTCGGCCGCCTCGCGGCGGATGCGGGCGATCATCGACCGCAGTCCGTTGGCGCGCTGCGGCGTCAGATGCTCGTCAAGGCCAAGCCGCTTCAGCACGCTTTCGGCGTCGAGCCCGGCGATCTCGCTGGCGTGGCGGCCTGAAAACAGCGCCAAAACGATCGCCACCAGACCGCGCACGATATGGGCGTCAGAATCGCCGATGAAGCTGATGACGGGATCGGCGCCGCCGTTGCTGCTGCTTTGCAGCCACACCTGGCTGACGCAGCCCTGAACCTTGTTCGCCGCCGTTCTGGCGCTGTCGGGGAAGGGCGGCAACTCGCGGCCGAGGTCGATCACATATTTGTAGCGGTCTTCCCAGTCGTCGAGGACCTCGAAGTCTTCGAAGATGCGGTCGATCGCGGCATTGGAACTATTGGCGCTCATGCCGGGCATATAGGGCAAAGCGGATGGCGGCGACAATGGCCGCCGCATTGCCTGCTACTGCGCGGCTTCGTCCGCGTCGCCGACATCGCGGCTCGGGCGCACCGCGCCGGTCGCGGTCGGGTCGGTCTCGTCGAGATGGTCGTCCAGCACCTGGTAGGCGAACTTCGAAGCGTCGCGGGCGCGCACACCGATGGTTTTCAGCGCCGCCTTTCCGGTTTCGCAGGCGTCAGGCTGGCGATCGCAGATGCTGATGACGTCGCCGAACGCCGCCTTCGCGGCGCCAAGCGCCTCCAACGGTCCGATCGAGCGGCCGTCTTCGGTCGTGCCTCCGAATGGAATTGCCAGCAGAACCAGCGAGAGCCAGAAAGTGCTGCGAACCACAAAGCCGATCATCTTTGTCCCCTTGCCCTTGCCGGGCCTGTCCTGCGCGACAATAGGGCCGAGCCGCAAAGGTCGGCTTGAATTCTTCGGTCGAATTGGCGCGATCCGCGCAAGCCTTTGTTCACCGTGCGATTCGCGCAAATTTCGTCTCAAATTCGAGCGATTTCGGCAATCTCTCGATAACCATATAAGGCATTGAAAAGACTATAGTTTTCCTGCCGCCGCATGATACCCTTACGGCAGCTTCGGCGAGCCGGCCGCTAAGACTTCGTTTACCATGCGCGCAGTTGTCGCCCTCAAAGGCTCCGCTGCGCCCAAAACGGATCGCCGGGGCCCTGCAATCGGGCCCGCTCTTATTCATTCCTTAAACGCTGGGTGCGAGTTTCGGACTGTCGATAATCCGAGTGTCCCGACAGGCTTCCAGGCGCGTTGTGTTGAGTTTTGCGGTAACCAGTTTCACGGGTTTTGGCGCCGGCGTTCAAAACGGCAGCCAGCATTTCGTGTCCGACCGGGCGCCGGTCGGGGAGCGTCCCGCCCAGGTCCGTCTTGCCGCCTCCCTGCTGGTCGGGCCGTTCGCGTTGGCGGCGGTCTGGATCGTCGCGGCGGCGACGAGCTTTCCGATTCAGGTCTCGGTTGCGACCCTGGCGGTGTTGTTTGTCTGTTCCTGGAGCGCGGTCGCCATCGTCAACTGGACCGGTCGGATCGGACCGGCCGCCGCCGGCGTCCTGGTCCTGGCCGCAGGTCTGCTGTCGTGGATCATTGCGGCGAGCGGCGGATTTTCGTCGCCGGTGATGCTGCTGGCGCTGGCGATCGCGCCGGAAGCCTGGTGGACCATGCGAACCAGGCGTTCCCTGGTCTGGGGCGCGGTCGCGTCCGCTGCGACACTGGCCGGCAGTTCTCTGGTTCAGTTTGCGGCAGACCTGCCGGCGCCGGAATTCGTCGCCTGGCACTGGTTGATCCCCGGTCTCTACAGTCTCTTGGCCGGACCGCGCCTGATTGCGGCATCGCGCGACGTTATCGTCGCTAGATCGGTCGGCGAACAGCCCCGGGTCGAAGACGTCATCGATGCGGCCGTCCTGCAGTTCCGCGGCGTTGGCGACATCGTCGAAGTCGGCGGCAAAAGCGGGGAACTGTTTGGCGTCGCCGCGCCTCTGCTGCTGGGCAACGGTCTGTTCGACCGGGTCCATGTCGGCGACCGGGTAGCCTATTTGCATGCGCTGTCGGGCCTTGCCGTCGGCGAGGTGAAGCGTTGTCATATTCGGGTCCGGATGCCGGCCGATGCGTCGGGCAATGTCCATTATCGTCCGCTGTCGGTTGAGATGCATGGCGGATCGCCGGGCCTGATGCTGCTGCGCGACGACAGCGTCGAGGCCGAACTGAGGCGGACGATCGCCGAATTGCGCGAGCAGCTGGCCGAAGGCGAGGTCGCCAAGGCGCGTTTTCTGGCGACCGTCAGCCATGAATTGCGCACCCCGTTGAACGCGATCATCGGCTTTTCCGACATGATGGCCTTCGGCCTTGCCGGCGAGTTCGCCGAGCCGCGCCAGGCCGAATACACCCGCATCATCCGCGATTCCGGCCGGCATCTGCTGTCCGTGGTCAATGCGATCCTCGACATTTCAAGGATCGAGTCGCGCGCCTATTCGATCAAATGCGACCCGTTCCGTTTTGCCGACGCGGCGTCCGCCTGCCACGAAATGCTGATCATGCAGGCGCGCGAGAAGTCGATCGAACTGCGCAACGACGTTGCGCCTTCGACGGGCGAGATCAACGGCGACCGCAGGGCGGTTCAGCAGATACTGATCAATCTGATGTCGAACGCGATCAAGTTCACGCCCAATGGCGGGACAGTCCACCTGTCGGCAAAACGGTCCGGCCCCAATCTGGTTTTCGAGATCAGCGACACCGGCATCGGCATAGATCAGGACGACCTCGACCGTCTGGGCCGACCTTTCGTGCAGTTGCGCAACGACTACGCCCGCGAGCAGGACGGGGTAGGGCTTGGCCTGTCGATCGCCAAGGGACTGGTGGCGTTGCACGATGGCGCGATGACAATCTCCAGCGCGCCGGGCGCGGGCACGACCGTGACGGTCAAGCTTCCGCTGGACGGGCCGGCGGTTGCGGCGGACGAGGACAACAGGCTGGAACAGGAGGGCTATCCACATGCCGAGATCAGAAAGTCGGCTTGACGACGACAGCCCCGTCTCGGCGTTCTTGCGCGACGCCGCGGCCACCGCTGGCGCGGCGATCGTCCGCAACCCCGTGGTCGTCGGTTCCTCGACCGCCTTTTTCGTGACCTTGTTCTATGTCTGCGGCAACGCGTTGTGGAACCAGACCCAGCCGCACGAGAGCGCCTTTTTCATCACCCGCGAGATGACCCATTTCGCCGCCCGGCCGATGCCCGACGACGGTGAGGCCGAACCGCGCAACGTTCCGCTCCATCGTGTTGCAGATCCGGTCATCGAAGAGGCGCAGCAGATGTTGCGGGAACTCGGCCTCTACGACGGGACGGTCGACGGCCTGACTGGTCCGCAGACCCGCAAGGCGGTCGAAACCTACCAGAAGCTGATGGGACTGGAGCCGACCGGCGTCATCGACCAGCAACTGATCGACATGCTGAGGCCGCAACAAAATTCGTCCGGCGCCCGAGAGGATGTCGACCCGGGGACCGTGGCTTCCAATCGGCCCATGTCCGCCACCCCGGCGAAGGTCAATGTCGAGAAGGTGCAGGCGGGACTTCGGGCGTTCGGCCACGACACGATGGAGATCGACGGCGTCGTCGGCTCGCGCACCCGGGCGGCGATCCGGGAGTTCCAGGGTCTGTTCGGCCTGCCCGTGACCGGCGAGCCGGACGCCGCCGTTGTCGCCAAGATGAACGAAATCGGCTTGACGAACTAGCGTCCGCGGCGCAGGTCCGCCTGATGCGACTAACAACCGAATTTTGGGTCTCCGCACTTGTGAGGCGCGTCTTCAAGGATGGCGGCTTCGCGGCGGTGCTCCGGCGCGGCAGCGACAGCGCCGGCGCGATCTTCATCATGTCGCGCGATCGTCTTGGAACGGTCAGTCTCTTTGGACCCGCGCCGCAGACCGGCTATGACAGCGCCCGTCCCGACGATCGGATGTTCGTGTTGCTGGCGCAGACCGACGACCAGGCCAGCATCGACGAAAGGCTGTCGCGCGAACAGCGGTTCGACCCTGACCTGTGGCTGGTTGAAATCGAGCCGGCCGACGCGCAGGCCGAGCTGTTTCCGGTTATGACGCCTTGAGCGCCCGGGCCGGTTCGGGCGGCTGAAACCCGGTGCGGGCGGGCCGAAGCGCTGCCGAAATCGATTCCAGCCGCAGCCGGCGAATCTGGTCGAGAGCGACCTCGCGCTCCATCGATTCATAGCCGTCGATGAAATTCCGGATCGCGCTTTCCTGACGCATCTGGCCGGGAAACATCAATGAAAAGATCAGGAACGCCTGCTCGACGCTCAGTCCGGCGGACTTCAGGGCCGCCGTCAGCCGGGCGTCGCATTCGGGGCGCACAAGATCGACGGTCTCGGCAAATCCGATGTCGAGCACCGCGGCCAGCGCGGTGCGGATGCGCGGCCGCGAGCCGGTGAATGCCGCCTCGCGCAGGCGCTCGAACGCCTCGCCCTCGCGCAAGCCGGTCGCGGCGGGGGGCATTGAAGCGTGTTCCAGCGCCTCATTGTTCGCCGCCATCATCGCGCGCAGCTTTTCGCGCACCGCATCGGCGGCGCTGCCGGGCCGATGGTGGATCGGGTGCTGCGATGGGATCGCCTCGGCGGCGATCTCCTGCTCCTCGACCGTGGGCGCGTCTTTCGCCTTGGGGTATGAGGCCGCGCGTCCGAGCAGTTTGCGCAGCGGCTCCGAAAGATTTGGCCGGATGGCGATGGCGCGCGCATGGGCGGCGCCTTTTCGCGTAACCGCCGACATCAGTTGCGCCTCGCCGAGCACGGCCGAGCGCATCAGCACCGGCGCTGCGATATGGATTTCTTCAAGCGCAAGGCGTTGAACCAGGCCGCCGGGGGCGCGGCGGCATTCGGACAGGGCGGCCGACGCATAGCGCAGCGCTTCCGGCGTGACATGGTCGTAGAGCGGCGAGGCGAGGTCTTCGAGCTGGGCGATCGCATCGCAGCTGGGATGGCTCAGTGCGCAGAACGCCGACACCGCCGCGCGGAACAACCGATCGGCTTTGTGGATGTCGCTTCTGCTGGCGATGTGGGTGAATTCGGATGTGGACACTGGAACAACTACGCCGGACACTTGGTCGAAACGGTGGCGGACGCAGCAGCCCGCCTCACGTTCGGCCCCGTCTCAAATTAGAACAAACGTGTTAGCGGCCCGTTAACCGACACCGTCAAATCGGCGTTAACCATCGCAATGGTCGCAAAATCAGCAATGAAATGGCCAGGATCGGGCCGGTGGACGCCGATCGTAACCAACCGTTAACCACGTTTGGCTTTTCTTGAGCCGAGGCAACAGGTCGCTTGGGCATTCGAGGCGAAAGGCAGACAGATGGCGACGATTCTGGCATTCAGGCGCGACCCGGGCAGGCTTCCGGCGGTCTTGCCCTCAGGTCATTCGGCCCGGCTGTTCTTTTTCACCGGCGTTCGCTACGAACGCGCGACGGTCGAGCCGCAGGTTTCGGCGGCGGTGAGAAAGAAACCGAGGAAGTCGCAGCTGGCGCGGCCAAGCGCCTGAACCAGACTTAGCCGGCGTCGGGAACGTCGTTCGCCGACTCGCAGGCGACCTCGGCCAGATGGCGCGCCACGATCGGACCCCAGGTGGCGTCTGGCACGAAACTGCGCAAGACGGCTATGCCTTCCTCAGTGTCCGCCTCGATGATCACCGCTTCCGCGTATTGTTCCGGCGGCGCCTTGCGCAACTCGAGCATTTGCGCCGGCGTGGCGATGACGATGTCGAGCCGTCCGTCGGTCGCCGACCGGTCGTTCAGGCTGTAGATATTGCTGCCGCGCCGGTCGAACACCGATAGCGACCAGAACGGCACCCGGCCTTCGCCGGAAATCTGGACGGTTCCGTCCGACAGGTCGAAGCGGCAGACCGCGACGTCGAACATCGGGTCGGCGTCCGACAGCACGGCTTCGCCGGCCGCCGAACCTTTCAGCGGCGCCATCGCGTAGGCAGGCCCGGCCTCCGAGATCAGCGTCCATGCGTCCTGCTCCGAATAGCGCGGGATCAGCAACAGCACCACGATGTGGACGATGCCCGCGCCGACGATGCCCAGGACGATGGCGTAGAACAGCCTAAGCATTGCAGCCGACCCGCAAAACCTGAGGCAGTTGGATCTCGGCGATATTCTGGTTTGACGCAATCGGCGTGTCGTAGAAGGTGAGCACCAGCGTCATCGGGCCATCGCCCGCGACCGGCAGCCAGTTGCCGGGCGAGGGCGCCCGACTGGCGCTGATCGCGACGGCATTGTCATCTTCGCGCAGCAGGCCGAAGGAGTTGACGCCGATCGACCGGTCGCGGCTGACCGCCCGTTGCAGGCGGTCGGCTAGCGCGACCTGCAGCGTCCAGAAGCGGGCAGGCGGGAACTGCCCCTCGATACGGTAATCGCAGTCGCGGCGCAGCAATTCGCCCGATGCGTCGCGCGACGCAAAGAACGGCAGGCCTTCCGCCTGTCCGAGCGGCAGCGACGCTTCGCGCGAGATGCGGGCCTTGGCGTAAGGGTCGGCCTGCGGCGTGCCGGCTTCGGGATAGGCGACCCAGCCGCCGACCGAGATCGTGTCGAGCGCGCCGACCGAACCGAGCGCGTACCACGCGCTGGCGGCGCCGCCGCCGATGGCGATTGTCAGGGTCAGCAGAACGAGCAGAGCGTTTCGGAGCATGGTGTACACGACCTAGACCGCCTCGGGTCGACATCGCAAGCGGGTCGATCGGGCCTATAGCGACGACAGCGTTTCGGAATCCTTGGCGGGCGCAAGCGGCGGCGTTTCGGACAGCTTTCTGGACAGTTCGAGCAGGAACTTCGACGTGGCGGCGCCCAGAACGCGGGGACGCTCCGGCGCCGGCTCCGCCGTTGCCGCGGGATCCTTCTTGGCGGCGTCGGCCACCGGCTGCGGCGGCTTCTCGACGAACGGGTTGTCGATGCCGGGGATCGGCTTCAGCTCGACGTTTTGATGCGCATAGACCATCAGCCGCTGCCAGGTCATCGCCGGCAGCGACCCGCCGGTCATGTTCTTGGTCGGCGTTGAATCGTCGTTGCCCAGCCAGACGCCGGTGACATAATTTCCCGTATAGCCGACGAACCAGGCATCGCGATATGCATTGGTTGTTCCGGTTTTTCCAGCGGCTTTTATACCATCCAGCAAGGCCCGGCGCGCCGTTCCTTCCTCGATGACTTTCGTCATCA
>Ga0209793_1000753_pt1 | contig 28914 bp, 58 predicted proteins | sample EBPBio122009_DNA_FD_185863 | JGI IMG/M metagenome (GOLD analysis project Ga0209793, IMG submission 185863) | Wastewater treatment Type I Accumulibacter community from EBPR Bioreactor in Madison, WI, USA - Reactor 1_2/2/2009_ DNA (SPAdes) (version 2) | ecosystem: Engineered > Bioreactor > EBPR >... | reverse complement strand
CGGCGTGTGGTCGCGCATGGTTGAGATAGAAGCATTCCAACCTGCCGAGGATTGGAACCGCCCGCGCGTGCCGTTCACGATCGACATGATTGCGCCTGACCCGGTGCGGTACTCGGACATCCTGACGGTGCGGCCGGCGCTACTGCCTGTGCAGGTTGGTGGGCTGGTTTTTCCTGCTGCGTTTCCGTGGGATTTCGGGACCTTTGATCATGCGAAAGCTGTCGTTACGAACACGGGCTCGTTGCCCATTCTGCCGCGCATCATCATCGAGTCTTTGGTGCCTGACGGGCCTGTGTTTGCGGATTCGATCACGGTGTTCGCTGGGCCGCGCAGGCTCGAGTTTGGTCCGTTCAGTGGGCGGCTCGTGTTTGATGCGTTGGAGCGTCGTGCGTGGTTGAACGGTGTCGATGTGACGCGGCAGATCATTCGACGCGAATGGCCGGTAGTTGGTCCGGGTGAAACGCAGGAGTTCTATTTTGAGGCGGTCAATCCGTCTCCGAACATTTCGCTGTCATGCGAGTACAGGATTGGGGTTTGGTGATGGCTGGTTTTGGTGTGTTTCCAAGGAGCGGGCATGCGTTCTCTCCGGTTGAGGTCGGGCAGGCGCTTGCCGCGTTCGTTGAGCGTGACGAGGAGGGTGCCCCGGTGCCTGGTGTGCTGGGGGAGCCGGTCGGTGTAGTGGTGCCGTCGTCGTGGAACTTGACGGTGATGCCGTTCGCTGAGGTCTGCAAGGTCGGTACTGGTATTGGTATCTCTGGGTTGGCAGTCTCTGAGAACGTTGCGATCGCACCCGCTACTGGTATCCCGGCGGGGCAGGCCCGCATTGATACTGTCTATTGGGATCGTGCAGCAGCCGCACTGGGGGTTGCGGCAGGTGTTCCGGCTGCATCTCCTGAGCCTCCTGCGAAGTCTGCAGAGCGTGCTGCTTTGCTTGATTTGCGAGTGCAGGCTGGTGACAGTGCGCTGGTGCAGGCTCGTGTGACGACTGCGAAGTGGTTTGATATGGCTCGTCTCGCGGTCGGGGAGCGACTGTTTTTCCGGGTTTCTGCCCGTTCGGTGGTGCCTGGTGGTGCGACCGGTGTGCCGTTGGTGTTCCCTCCGGGCATGTTTGCTGGCCCGCCGATTGTGCAGGTCACGATGTCCCCGGGCGCGCGTGACTGCACCGCGTATGTGGATTCGGTTACGAAGGATGGGTGCACGATCCAGTTGGGCTCGATGTCGGTGGTGACGCGCACGATTGGTGCGGTGGTGACGGTCGAGGCGGGCTGATGCGTGCCCTCATCCATGAGACGCGCACTGGGCACCCGATCGTTGATCTTGAAACTAGCGCGTGGGATTACGACATTGGGATTTTGACGCCGGACAAGTTGGGTGTGACGGTGCCGGCGTACACTCCGCGCGCGCGCTCGATGGATTTGGCGGAGCTGCTGACCCCGTACAAGTATTCGCTTGCGTTGATCGATGAGTCGGTGGATGGGCAACGTGTGGTGCGCGCGTCGGGGCCGATCACCGGAAGGCCACCACAGGATAATGATGACGGCAAAGCGTCGTTTAAGGTGACGGCGCGTGGCCCCGAGATCCTGTTCGATTATTGGCATATTCGCAAGCACCCTGGGTGGCCGCTGCTTGATGGGGCTGGGAAGCCGACTGGCACCTACGATCTCACTTTCACTGGCCTTTCTTTGGGAACGATTGTGAAGCGGCTCGTGCAGGAGCGAGCGAAGTGGGTTGGTAACGAACTGCCGATCACTTATGAGGCGGATCGTGCGGGTTCGCGCGAGTACGCACGTCATGAGGCGGTGGATGGGAAGCCGCTGCTTGAGGCGTTGGATCATATCGGTGAACGGTCTGATGGTGTGGAGTGGGCGCTGATCCCTGAGATTGATGCGCTCGACCAGATCACCTACAAGCTCGTCACGGGCACTGACGCGGCACAGAGCATCGTCACCCACGATCACCTCACCTGGAACATTGGTGGTGCGCGCCCGGATATTCGTGGGCTCGAACCGAACGACCTGATCGGTGAGGTCGCTACGGATGCGATCTTCCATGCGGGCAAGGGCGACGACAAGGTGCTGCTCGCCCAAGCCTCCGACCCGACGCTCGTTAATGACGGGTGGCCTCGCATGGAAGTGTGGGACTCATCACACTCATCGGTCACGCAGCAGGCAACTTTGCAGGCGTGGGCTGACGGGCGTGTGACGGGTGTTTCGCAACGCCCACAGTTCGAGGTGCGCGCCAACCGAGCTTATGGGCTCAGGTATGGCGATCTTGTGGAGATCGCATCACAGGGGCACTGGTACTGGCCGGACGGTGTGCAGACGCATCGCGTGTTTGGTGCCACCCAATCATCATCTGACCCCGACTGGATCGGGGTTCAACTCGTGTAAGGGGGCAGTATGCCAGCACGGTATCGACGGGAAGAGGATGCTCTTGCTGATTTGATTCGGGAGAATCGTCGCGGCACTCGCAACGCGCAACGCGCGACCGGCACCGAGAAAGCGCAAACCGCGTTGGTTGCTGAGCAGGCCGCTGATGACGCTCTGGCGGCGATTGCTGCGGCGAATACTGCTGACACACTTGCGAAGGGTGCGGTGACATTCTCCGAAAGCAACCCGACCGCTGGTGATGCGGCTGGGAAACCTGTGGGCGCATTGTGGACGGTGCTCTCATCGAACGAGATCGTGTCGTATTGGGAACTAAAACCGCTCGGGTGGGTGCAACGACCTCTGTCAACGACAGTGATCCCGCAGATCAACATCGGTACGGGCACGTTCGGCACGCTCTCTGGTGTGCGGCTTGCCGCTGATGCGCTCGATGGCAAGGTCATCACTGGTTCAACGATCCGCACCGCCGCCTCTGGCGCGAGAATGCAGTTCGACACGAACGGACTGCGCGGGTTCAACGCGTCAGACGTGGAAACAGTGCGCCTCCGAGTGGACGGTGACGGCCTGGAACTCACGCAGGATGCGGATTACGCGAAAGCGATTCTCGGGCTGTCTGCAAATAAAACGTTTGGGGCGCTCATCTCGGCGCTGAGCCAAACACAGAACGCGTCGTTCTCGCTGAGCGCTGAGGGGAATGCGGCGTCCCTCAGCATTGGGTCCACTGCTGGACCGGGCGGGGGAAGCTCCGTCATAATCGCTGCCGACGGCAGCCAGAACTGGGTGCGGTCCGACAGTTACAGAAACGGTACTGGGGCGCTCTCTGCCCCGTATGCAAGCGCTGGTGGCGTGGTGCCGAAACGGGCGATCGCACCGGGCGCAGCCACATCGGTGACGGTCACGTTCCCGCCTAGCCGGTTCACGGTCGCACCGATTGTGACGCCCGGTCTTTGGGGTGCCGCGAAGGACTGCGGGGTGAACGTTGATGAGATCACGTCCACCTCGTGCAAGATCTGGCTCGGCTCCAACTCTGCCGCGAGCCGAACCTTTGGAGCGCAGTGGCAGGCCTCACAAATGCTGGCTACGGCAGCTTCAGGATAGGAAACCACATTATGACTACTGGAATCTACGCGGCCACATGCCGCACACCCGACTGCCCCGCCACAAATTACACGCTCACGCTCATAAACCCGGGCGATCTGATCATGTGCGGCGGCTGCTCGACACAGATCACGGATGTGCAACCACCATTGCCAGCGCCGGAAAGTGAGGTGCTCGAATGACGCTCGTATGGCCGAACGGCACCACGGACGAACCAGCCCGCTCTGACGGGTATGGGCCGCGCCCATCGATCGAGACGAAATCAGGCGCGACCCGCCCGTTCCATGTCGGCACGGATCACTACTCGATCGGGAAGCTGTGCTCTATCGGTTCTGGCACGGTGATCGAGTCCGGGTGGGTCTCGTGGGCTGGCTGGCAGGTGCTGATTTACCTCGGCGAGATCGGCGGTGTTCGTACGTGGGTGCGGTACTGCCACCTAGCAGCCCAGCCTCCACTTCGTCGCGGCGATGAGGTCGCTGCTGGAAGCTATGTGGGGCTTGAAGGCGAGACAGGGCAGGCGGCTGGAGTTCACCTGCACTGGGAGATCTATCGCGGCCGTGTCGATCGCGGCGACTGGGGTGATCCCGGAGCGACCGTAGACCCGCGCGAGTTTGTGCTCGCGCACCTTAACGAGACCCCCGATGCTGGGGAGGAAGAAGACGAAGAGATGAAGATCAAGGCAGTGTGCCACACGCAGGGCGGCGTACAAACCGTCATCATTGGCGAGATCGGGTCGGGTTGGAAGTTCAAGTACACCACCCGTGCGCTCAGCGGCCGCAACCCGGAGAATGAGAAGTGGGCGACCGAGTTCGGCACCGGCGACTTCGTTGTTGTCACCGACCGCTCGATGCTGAACCAGTGGGAGCAGTCGCTCGACGCGGTTCGGCAGGGCAAGTGACCAGGTGTGAAAGCGAGCCCGCATGACTGAAGACGTTGATTCTTATTCGCAAGCCGAGATCGTGCGCCTGCTTAAAGCTTTGTCGAATGACATGCGTGACCTGCGTGGCGAGGTGCACGCTCTCGGTGCAACGTTCGTGACCCGTGCTGAGCTTGCCGCGTGGCAAACGTCCTACGAGCGCGAGATCAAGGAGCTACAAGAGAACGCGAAGCCGGTGAAGGTGTCCGGGTGGACAATCGGCGGGTTCGCGCTTTCAGCGGTTGTCGGGCTAGGTTCGCTGCTCGGTCTCGCGATCACTCTTATCACTGTCTTGAAGTAAGGAGGCATTATGCCGAAGGTAATTCCTGATGCGACCCTGTTTGCGGCAAAGCGTGGCTTTGTGCGCACGTTCTCGCAGTCACTCGCAACATCGCTCGTGATCCCTGCTGGCCTCACTCTCGCGTTCACGCATGACGCGTTGCTTGCTGCGGCCGTCGGCGTTGCCGGCATGCTCGTCGGTGCGGGAGTGAACGGCGCCCAGTCCTATTTCGACATCATCTCGAAGGGTGTGCCCGACGAGTATCAGGTTGATGAACCGGAACGGCGCGGCAAGTACGCTGCCGAATAATTGAACATGAAGAACGCCCCCTTGGGTTGGTCTACGGACTGACCTGAGGGGGCGCTTTTTCGTTTTCCTGCTACTATCCAAGAACCTCCTGCCAGTTGGAGCAGCACCTCCGTGTCAATACCGGAAAGCCGGTTCATCGGGTGCTTGCACCATAAGCAGGAGGTAAGTATGGCAATTAGTTGTCATAAATGTGGAGGACGCGTGAAAGAGAAAGCCCCTCCCGATAAGTGGAAGATTATCTTCCGCATCGGAGGGGCTCTCTTTTTCGCATATAGGTTCGTAAAGGACCTGTGGTTCTAATCCACTGGGGCGGGCTCGTTAGCGCGGGCTCGCCCCTACCTTTTTGAACGTCTGAAGAGTCTAACATTCGACAGCCGGAAAGTAATCCCGTACTTTCACACGCACCGCTCACCGCACTTCGAGCACTCGAGCCACCATTTCCACCGGCACAGTACGCCGACACCGCAGTACGGGCAGATCTCGTCGGTGATCCAGTCGTCAGACATACTTCAGGGTACGCGGGACGGGTGACATTGCGGCGAGCGCTAGTTGAGCAAGCCGCTGAGTGCTTCCATAGCCGAGGTGAGGCGTGGGTCTGAGCGGCGAACCTTGTATGAGCGTGACTGCATCCGTGTGGAGTGCCCGACGATATCGATGATGAGATCTTCGGGGACATGCGCTTCATAGAGAAGATCCACGGTCGTGTGGCGCAGATCGTGGAGGCGTACGTGCTTGCCTGTGATGCCGCTGCGTGTGAGCCACCGCTGCCAGCCAACTGTCACACTGTCTGGGTCAATGGGGGAGCCGTCAGCGTGGCAGAACACGAGTCCGTGCGGGCTGACTCCTGCGCGCTTTGAGTGGAGCTTGAGCATGGTGTCTAGCGGGTCTACGAGGGGCAGCACGCGATTACCGGCCATCGTTTTCACGTCAACTAGGTAGAAGTTCTTATCGAGATGTGTGGCAGCGTAATCTGCTGGTGCTTTGCTCATGTCGCGGATGCGTTGTAGCTGCGTGTTCACGTCTAGGTAGGTGGATACGCGATCCCATTGCAAGCCGAGCGCTTCACCGCGACGGCATGCTGTGAGTAGGTAGAAGGCGTACAGCGTTGGCATTGGGTCGTAGTCGCCTGGCGCGTCGAGTGCTGTTGCTGCGGCTTTGAGTACGGCTTTCGCTTCTGGAATGTCGAGCGCCTGAAGCTCGGGTCGCGCTTTGCGTGGTGCGTCCATGAGGTCGCATGGGTTTTTGCCGATCTTCCCCTCGCGTTCTGCGATCTTGAGGGAGCGTGCCATGATGCGGTGCGCGTTGAGTGCGTAGCTGGTGGAGAGTTTCGGCCCGTCTGGGTCGGCTTTGCGTTTCGGCGTGCTGAGGATGCGGGTGTGGACTTGGCGGATGTCGCTTGGTGTGAGCTTTGAGAGTTTCTTTTTGCCTAGTTCGGGGATGATGTGACGGTTGACGACGATGCGGTATCCGGCGAGCGTGTTCGGGCGGGTGGTTGTGGGGGCGATGTTGTCGAGCCAGTAGGTGAACCACCACGCAACGGTTGGGGAGCTTGTAGGGAGGTCACCGCGATCCTCAAGAGTGCGCCGCTCGACAGAGAGCTTGCGCTTCACATCGTCCGGCGTTGGTGCGTAGATGTACTTGCGGCGGCGCTTGCCAGCAGCGGCGGGTAGCTCAAGAACAGCGACCCACATTTGTTTATCTTCGCGCCAGAATACGGGCGATTGGATTGACCGTTTCATGGTTCCTCCGTGCTCTGGTACAGCCATTTATACATCCAAGGATAGCCGAACATATATCGCATATGTGCAGTTAGAGATTCTAAGCGTACACTAATCGGCTCCAAACGTGACCTAAAAATACGCTGAAAATCGAAAGGTCACCGGATCGATGCCGGTCGGAGCCACGTAGCGGAGATTACACCGCTGCTGAACCCCCAAGAGGCTTCTACTCTTGGGGGTTCCTTTATTTCCCAGATCAGACGGTAGATTGTTGCCACAATCGCCCTCGGAACCTATAGTGGTTCATATGGCATCTAAAACGACACCCCAACTCATCGAGCAGGCCCGCCTCGATGAAGAGCGTTCACTCAAGTGGACGGCAGAAAAATCTGGCATTGCTCTCAGCACCTTCAAGCGCAAGATCAACGGCGGTGCAGACTTCACGATCAGTGAAACCCGTCGCGTGGCACTCGCCCTCGGGCGCAAGCCGTACGAGTTCCTGCCGGACGACTTCATTGCTCCAGTGGCTCAGATCTTGAACAAGGACGCGGCCTGATGGCGATCTCGTACAGCGCACAAGGCGCAGGCGAGGCGACCGGCCTCTCAACCTCATTCATCTACGAGGCGGTCCGCAGCGGCGAACTTCCCGGCAGGTACGCGAAGTCGAAACTCATCATCGAGCACGACGCACTCGCGGCATGGGTCGCATCACTGCCCACCGACAAGCCGGAGGTAGGGCGATGAGCCAGAACATTGTAGTGCAGAACAACGTAATGAAAGACGTGGACGTGAAGCAGCTCGCAAAGGCGGTCGCTGAGCAGCTTATAGGGCAGCTCGAGGCGGACTTTCAACTGCCGCGAGGATGCAAGGATCATCCTCAGCAAGAATCGCCCGAATGCTTGACCTGCACGCTCCTCGAACTCACTGACCGGCGCATCGCTGCCGCACTCAAAGCAGCCCTTGGGAGCGGCAGCGATGACTAGCGATTACAGGCCTGCGGCGCGCAGCGAATTGTTGATGTCGCGTACCGCATCCTTTGGCGCGGCGTCGGCTTTGCGGGCGATCACTTCGATGGCTTCCCAGATTTTCTCGATCTGGTTTTCGTCTGTCGCTTCTGCGCGTAGTTCTCGCACCTTTGCAAGTGTGCTCATGTTTTCTCCTGTTCGTAGTGTGCCGGAAGGTTGTAGCTCCGGTATCGCCATGATCGCACGGGAGGGCGCTGACGGGGTATCTCCTGCTGTCGGCGCGGCGGGGGCGTGTCGTTGCGCCGCTCCTGCCGATTCTTCACATGAAAAGAAAATGCCCGGTGTTGGAGCACCGGGCGAGACAGTTAGGAAATCAAATGTCTGAACCACAGGATACCAAACGTTTCTCCGCAGTGGGATGCGATGTGCTCGATACCGCACAGCAGCGAGTCGCCAATTTCCCAGATGAGGAGTCGGCGCAGACGGGTGCCAGCTTCATGAACGGCGCGACGCACGCACAGATCGAGGCTTACATCTGGGAGGCCGCAAAGTGAGCGCGGTGGAGAGCTTCGAAGTGCAGCTTGACCAGATCAAGGTCAGCACACTCTTCGGTGACGTGTGGTCAGCCCGCGACCTGATGCCATACGCGGGGTACACAAACTGGCGTAAATGGTCTGGCGCGCTTGACCGTGCGGTTGCGTCGGTGGACGCGAGCGGGCTGGACGCTTCAGACCATTTTGCCGGAGGGGTCAAAATGGTCTCGGTCGGCTCAGGCGCACGGCGCGAGGTGGAAGACGTAGAGCTCACCCGGTACGCCTGCTACGTCCTCTTCCAGAACGGTGACCCACGGAAGCCAGAGATCGCGGCAGCGCAGCAGTACTTCGCGGTGCAGACCCGCAAGCAGGAAGTCGCAGCGGCACCTACTGGTGCGGAACTGATCGCGCTCGCCGTGATCGAGGCTCAGGCGATGCTCGCGCAGAAAGACGCGGTGATCGCTGAGCTCACGCCCAAGGCGGACGCGTGGGAAGGCCTCGCGTCCGGTAACGGCACGTACTCAGTGGGTGATGCAGCGAAGATGCTTAACCAGGTTGGTATCGAGACTGGCCGTGACCGTCTGTTCGAGTACCTGCACGAGATCGGGTGGGTGTTCCGCCAGTCGGGCCGGTGGCAGGCATCTCAGAAGAAAGCTGTCGATACTGGCCGGCTGTTCCACAAACCGCAGTCGCATGAGCATCCTGAGACGGGTGAGCGGGTGATTGATGCGCCGCAGGTTCGGGTGACGATGAAGGGGCTGAACGAGTTGCGCACTCGGCTGCTCCCGCCCATCCCATATTTGCGCGCAGTTGGCGGTGGTGCCGTCTGAGTAGCCGCCCAACCTAACCCCAGCCCCCTTTCTCGCCACGGTTTCGACCCTGGCTTAGCTACAGCATTGCCTCTTTCAGGTGAGCAGCCCGTTTCGAGTCGGGCCAATGCACGGCCTTACGGCTTCCGGGGTCACTGACAGCGACATGTTGCGCCGATGTGATCACCACCGGGTCTTTGAGAACTGAATATAGCGACGAATGAGGATACCTCTACTGGTCAGGCGCGTTGCGGCCAGTAGGGACACAGCAGGGAGCGGCCACCGCCTGGCAACTCTGGGGATGACACACCCTGGGAGATTCGGCTCTGCTTGGAAAGTAGTTCGGCGTAAGTCCACGGGAGTGGCGCAAATCCTTCATGAGTTGGGGGTCTCGCTACTGGGTAGCGATGTTTCGATCCTGTGGTGGGGTCAACAGTTTTATCGATCACCGGATGGTGGTCAGGGTGCGTCTGGTGGCGCGTTTGATGTCTGGGTTACCCGGTCAACGTTTGGGGTTCTGATTCCCCTTGCACCCACGACATTCAGTCAGCCATTCAATTACATAAGGAGAAGAAAATGGCATTCAAGAAGTACGAACCGCGTTCAGGTGGCGGAAAACCAAATCATCTAGCAGTGAGCCGTTTCCCTCTCTGCTGGATTGGTAGAAGTGGGGCGAATGCTCCCGCGAATATGACGTTCAACAGCGCAGCGCTTGCGCTTTTTGGGGACGGCACGTCTCACGTTGAAATTATGTGGGATGGAGAGCAGCGCATGTTTGCTTTTGTGCCTTCGCCGCGCATCTCCCCTGACGCAATGAAGCTTGGGTCTTCGGCTAAGGAAACTAGCGGGGTGCGCCGAATTGGGCTGACTGGGTTGGTAAAGGCGTTCCCGGAAATCGCTTCACTTGGCGGTCGAGTGTGGCGCATCTTGCCTGACCTTGACGAGGGCTACTACGTCGCTCGTCTCGCTTCTCAGAAGGAACTTACAGACGGGCTCTAAATTGCCTAGCCCCTGAGCCTGTGATCGGTTGTCCGGGCGTAGAACCCGGCAGGGGTACGAAAGTCCAACGTTCTAGAAGTTGGCGAGCCCTCGGTGTGGGGCTGACGGTGTACCCGCATGGGTGCGCTTAACGAGCTTGGGTGAGCGGTGGAACGACGCTCAACTGCACACACCACACAAGTTTTCTGAGGAGGAAGAAATGAATGATGCGACCCTGTTTCGGATCGTTGAAGCGCTCATTGATGAGTGCCCGCAAACGTTGTTCAGTGAGCAGTTGGCTGACGTGTTGAAGGTCAACCGGGAGGTGCTTGATGCGTAGGTTTCATTGGTCTTGGCTTCCGGTCGGTTTGATGTTCGTCATGCTGCTCGCTGGTATGGCGCTGATGTTTTGGGAGGCGATCGCGTGAACGGGTTGTCTCTGCTCGGGTACGTGGTCATGGTGGTCATGGTTGCCGCCTGGTTTGTTCGATCGAAGGGGCGTAGTGATGCGTGATTTTGTGTTTGAGAACAAGGGGGCTGGGCTTTACGGAGCACCAGCACCAACACATAAGACGAAGTGCCCGAATAGCAATAATCCGCATGGGCATTCCGATCAGTGCCCGTGCCGTGTGCGCGCTTCACAGCAGGTTCCCTATGAGGAGCCCACTTACCCACCGTCACGTCATGACGCACTGTTTGAGGGTGACTGATGCACTGCTCAAGGTGGCGGTGTCGGGGGTGCTGCGAGTCGTGCAAGCAATGCCAGTTCACGCATGACGACGTACGAATGATGAGAGAGGACGACCTATGAGCGTCGAGATTATCCCACGCGAGAGCGAGGAACAGTGGCTTACGGAGCGCAGGTCGCGCGTCACCGCAACCGATATTGGAAGGCTCGCCAACGGCGGGCCCTCGGTGTTTGCGGCGGTCAAAGCCGAGAAGCACGGGGTACGCAGTTTCTTCGGGAGCCGATACACCGAGTGGGGGCATGAGCGTGAGCCGCTGATCGTGTCGCATCTCGAGTTCGAGTACGACCTTGTAGCGAACGACGCACTCTATGTGAATGGTGGGCGTGCGGCGACACCTGATGCGGTGGCGAACGGTCTGCTCGGTGAGGTGAAAACGACAGTCACGGATTGGTGGCAGGGAGATGACGCTTCGACGATGCTCGAGCTGCGCCGTGTGAAGCCGCAGTACCTGGATCAAGTGTTGTGGGCGCAGGACGTGGCTGAGGTTGATCGGACGGTGTTTGCGTGGGAGCCTCACGAGAACTTCATTCCTGGGCAGATCCGCAAGGTGATTATCGGGTACGACCCTAAGCGCCTAGCTGAACTTGCCGAGGTCGAGGAAAGGTTCCTTGAATATCTCGCTGCTGAAGATGCTTCTGGCGAGTGGGACGGGTTCCTTGCGAAGTACGCCGAGATCGAAGCTCGTGTGAAAGAAGCGACCGCTGAGCTCGACGCCATGAAAGACCAGTTTCGTGAGAAGCAGGGCGACGCAGAGGTGGCGGTGAAGTCACCATTTGGGCTCATCTCGTATTCGATACCGAAGCCTCGCGCGACGTTCGACACGACCGGTTTCAAGAAGGCTCACGCGGATCTCGCGGAGCAGTTCACAAAGCTCGTTCCGGCGAGCAAACCAACTCTAAGGATCACGGTGAAATAAATGGCTGAAACGAAAACTAAGCATGCCTCGCTCGCTGCCGCTCTGGCGGCGTTCCAAGCCGAACTACCCGGTGTCAGTAAAGACAGTGAGAACCCGCATTTCAAATCGAAGTATGCGGATCTCGCGGACATGTCCAAAGCGATCCTGCCAGCGCTCGCAAAACAGGGGCTCGCGTTTCTCTCGATGCCAACTCTGACGGATCGCGGGTTTGTGCTCGCGTACTCGCTGCTGCATGAATCGGGGGAGCGGTTCGACGGCGAGTACCCGTTGAACGCTGCCGGGAACGACCAGCAGAAGGGCTCAAGCATCACTTATGCGCGCCGGTATGCATTGGGCGCAATCACGGGTGCTGCGGCTGACGATGATGACGGGAATGCAGCATCGCAGGTGAGGCAGGTGCAGCCACCGGCTGAGTGGCGGAAGGTGATCGCGGACGCTCCTAATCAGGATGCGTTGAATGCGATCTACCAGACAGCCACGCAAGATGGTTGGGCGATTCAAGAAGTGATGCAAGCGCTTACTGCGAGGAAGAAGGTGTTGCTTGATGCAGGTGAGAACGCCGGATCTGATTCTGAGTGAGATCGCCCAAACCCGGCATGAGTTGATGCGGGGGAGTGACGCGCTCTATGGTGCGGAGCTTGCTGCTGAGCGTGCGGAGGATGCTGCGCAGCTCGCGTCGGATCGGGTCTACATGACCGCTGATGGCAGCGTGGAGGATCGCAAGGCTGCTGGGCGTGCAGCGTCTCAGGTTGAGCGTGATGCGGCGTTCGTGGCGCGTGCTGAGCATAACCGTGTTCGTTCGAAGATTCGGGCGATGGAGGCGGCGCTTGTGTCGCTTCAGGCTGAGTTGAAGTGGGCGAAGGAGGCGGGCGCATGATGCCGGTTCTTGAACCGCTGCTCACTTGCGGCACTTGCTCTGGCTCCGGGTGGCTTACTGACGCTCGGGGCCTTTCTTATGCCTGCTGGTGCAGGACGAAACCCCAGGAGGTGCCATGAGGCAAGTCGACAGTAGTGACGCCAGATATGTCACTTGCGCGCGATGCCCACAGAGGTTCGCGCAGTGGACAGGCGACCGTAGGCAGATTCTTTGCCGCGACTGCAGGTACGTGATTAGTGGGTTTGAGCGAGAAATGTGGGAAGCAGCATGAGCGTGCATCTCACCGGCGAAGGCGCATCAATCGCGCTGAACAGGCTTGCTCGCGAGCAGATGAAACACAAGCTGCTCGCAGACATCAACACAGACATGATGGTGTGCCAAATCGAAGGCACCGACCATCTTGAATATGTGCGCGAACTGCATGAGTTGGTCGCGCACTTTGACCCTTGTGAGGTGATGCATGGAAACGATGACGGGCATCGCGATTATCGACTGTGACCGGTGCGGGTATCGACATCCAGAGTCGCGCGAGCATTGCGTGCATTGCGGTAAAGCGTCACTGTTCGGGCATGACTTTTGTGAGCCTGCATGAGAAACGAAGGAGTCATAAATGTGGCCTGTTGATGATGATGAGTTTGAGGCGTTGGTGTCGTGTGCGGTGAAGGATCATCGTTCGGATATGGCGCGGCGGGTTCGTGACAAGCTCGCAAACCCTGATGTGGTCGGGCGGACGGTGCTGGCTCTGGAGCGCATTGTGGAGCGTGTTGACGAGCATTTGTTGGCGGCTTGTGACGAGGATGTGCGGCGGCGTCGTGAGCATGCGCGTGACGGGTTTTATGAGGCGTTGAACATGTACCGGGTGCTCGCAAACGATGAGGGGCCATGAGTACCCCGAAGGCGGCGCTCCGAAAGCTCGAGGCGCGTGACGGGCACGAGTGCGCTTGGCACGGCGTGAACTGCGGCACTGACACGTTGGTGCCGCAGCATCGGCAGGGCGGCATGGGCGGGTCGCCGTTCAAGCACCGCTTGTCGAATCTCGTGTGGCTTTGCAGCCGAATGAATGGCGATATCGAGGCTGACGCTGACCTCGCGATGGAAGCGCGTGAGCGTGGCATCAAGGTCGGTTTCTGGGCTGACACCGAGACGATCCCGGTCGTGTACTCGGACGGGTCGCCATGGTGGCTCAGTGATGACGGTACGAAGCGCGGGCAACCGTTTTGAAAGGAGGTGATTTGAGTGAAAGACGAGCGCCTGTTCATGACGTTCCCGAACGACATGCACCGGCATCCGAAACTGACAAGGATCTCTGTTGCGGCACGGTGGGCGTTCATTGAGATGAATGGTGAGGCTCGGCTGAATGACAATGACGGCGTGTTTTCTGCGGAGGATGCGGAGTTCATGTGGGCGCCGGATTTGCTGGCCGAGTTGGTTGACTCTCACCCATCGAAACCGCTCGTTAAACGCGTCAATGACACGTACGTGATCCGCGAGTATGCGAAGCATCAGCAGACGAAAGCTGATCGTGAGTCGTTGGCGCAGAAGCGTTCTGAGGCGGGTAAGGCTGGTGCTGCGAAGCGGTGGCGGGGTGATGGCAAACCTATGGCAAGTGCTAAGCAAAAGGTTGGCAAGCCGAAGCAAGCTATAGCAGAGTCAGAGTCAGAGTCAGAGTCAGAGTTAAAGACTGACTTGACTTCTATTAGTAGTCAGTCTGTGACCCCCCTTGCTGTGGATAACTTTCGGACTGACTCAATTCAAGAATCCGAAGAGCAGATCGCTGGTGCGCGCGCGTTGGCGGCAACCCAGAAACTCGACCTCGAGAAGATCCGACAACTGGCATCCGAGCAGTGTGCGCGCGATCTGACGTTCGGTGAGTCGCTAAGGCTCGGCAACCTGATCGTGTCAAAGAGTCGCGTCCGGGTGAGTAAGCCCACCGCGTACGTGGTGCGCGCATTCAACGAACCGTTCGAGGTTCAACAACTCATCGACAAGGAGGTAAGAGCGTGACGAAGAAAGTTCAGATCACGATCCCTGGCGATCTCGCATGGGAGTTGTGGGGGATCGCTGAACGGGAAGGGAAACCCGTGGGTGAGGTCATTCGTGACGCACTCAACAAGAAACCTGAGCAGGTGCCAGACCATGCACGCGAAACCCATATGCGGATCGTCGCAATGGTTCGGGCTGGCATGGACGACGGCACGATCTCGACAGAGCTTGGTCGTGTGCGCGGGTATGTCGCTGATGTGCGGCGCAGGTACGGGCTCGAGCCGAACAAACGAAAGAAGGTGGCGGCGTGATTGTGCGCGTCTACTCAAAACCGAATTGTGGGCAGTGTGCCGCGACGATCCGAAAGCTCGACCTGCTTGGTGTTGAGCATGTCGTGGAGGATGCCACCGACCCGCAGACGCTCGCGGCGTTGAAGGAGCTCGGCTACCTGTCGGCACCTGTCGTGTGTGTTGGTGTGTCGAATGATGACATGTGGTCTGGGTATCGGCCAGACCGTATCGAAGAGATCGCGAGACGCATTCATGCGGGGCGATGATGTGCAGTTCCGTGTTGACGGGGTGCCGATCCCGCAAGGGTCAAAGGTTGTTGCTCGGGGCGGCGGCAAAACGTGGTTGCGGGGGAGCATCCTCTGTCTATCGAACATACTTTCGAGTAGACTGGAAGCGGCCTCGAAAGAGTGGTGGAACACTCCCCGAGGCCTAACCCTGAATCAAGCTGAGTTGATTGGAGGGCTGGCATGAATGCTACCCGAATCTGTTCCGTGAATGGCTGCGAGCGTCCGTTCAGTTGCAAGGATATGTGCGAGCTGCATTACGGGCGCATGCGCAGAACAGGCAGCACTGATATTCAGCGGAAGTACCCGAATGGCGCTGTGTGCGCTGTTGATGGGTGCGACTCGCCACGGAGGGGCCGCGAGTGGTGCGGCGCGCACTGGCTTCGATGGCGCAAATATGGTGACCCGCTCGGTAATGGTGGTGTTAACGGCGTTGATTGGAACGTCAAGCGCGACTGCGGCGTCGAAGGGTGTGACCAAAAGGCTCACGCCCATCGCATGTGCCACAAGCACTTATCGCGGTGGCGGAAGCATGGCGACCCACACTTCGTGGCGAAGGTTACTGGCAGGCCACTAAAGGGAGACAAGCCTTCATGGGCAGCCATCCACAAGAGGCTGCAGCGCTCATGCGGCAAGGCTTCTGAACGAGCCTGCGTTGACTGCGGCGGGCAGGCTCGTGAGTGGTCGTACCGTGGCGGATGCCCTAATGAAATGTTTGGCACCGTAGGGAGTTTCGTGCTCGCGTACACGGAGGATTTGTCTTTCTACGATCCGAGGTGCACTAGTTGTCACCGCAAGTACGATGATGCGGGCGCCCGCGACCGCGACGAGTCTGGAAGATTTGAAAAGAGGTCGGCGTGAGCGAATGGCATTTCGATTTCGCATGGCCGAAACCGCCGTTGTCGCTGAATTACCGGATGCATCGCATGCAGGAAGCGAAGATCGTCAAAGAGCTGCGGTCTGAAATGCATGCACGGGCGCGTGTGCTGCCAGACATGGCCCGGTGTGAGGTGACGTTGACATGGTTCGTGAAAACACGGGCCAGGCGTGATGACGAGAACCCGGTGCCCACGTTGAAAGCGTTGTGCGACGGGATCGTGGATGCCGAAGTCGTGACCGATGACACACACGAGTTCATGGTGAAGAACATGCCGGTGATTGTGTACCGGAAAGGTCAGCCTGCATCCATGCGGTTGACCATCAAAGAGTTGGAAGCAAACGAGAGAGAAGGCAAGTAAATGAGTGGCGAGACGATTATCACGGTGGTTGGGAATCTGACCGCTGACCCTGAAATGCGGTACACGGGTTCGGGGGTTCCGTTCGCGTCGTTCACGATCGCTTCAACGCCGCGCACGTTCGATAAGCAGGCGAACGAGTGGAAGGATGGCGAGGCGCTGTTTCTTCGCGCGACCGTGTGGCGGGAGTCCGCCGAGCATGTGGCGAACTCGCTGACGAAGGGCATGCGTGTCATCGCGCGCGGCCAGTTGAAGCAGCGCAGTTACGACGACAAAGACGGCCAGCGTCGCACGAGCTACGAGCTCGACATTGACGAGATCGGCCCGTCGCTGCGTTACGCCACCGCTCAAGTGACGCGGACGCAATCACGCGAAGCCGGTTCTCAGGCGAGTTCAGGGGGCGGGTGGCACTCGCCCTCGTCCGGTGGGGGTTTCGGCTCTCAAAACGGTGCGGCTTCGGAGAACAGCGGTGGTTTCGGGGGTGGGTTCCCAGATGACGAACAGCCTTTCTGATCACGACACCGCGCACGGTGCGTGCGGGAAGACGTGGCGGCAGCGCGGAAACCGCACTGGGCACTGCTCAGGGTGTCATGAAACATTCGAAGGCGAGACGGTGTTCGACGCGCACCGTGTTACCGACGAGAACGGTGATCGGGTCTGCCTCGCACCATCCGAAGTGAAGATCGTCGGCGTGGCCCTCCGCGTCGAGAACGGCACCTGGCGTGGGCCGCGCATGAGCAAAGAGCAAGCGGAGAGGGCTTGGGGCAGGTGATGCGTTGCGCTGACTGCGGCACCGTGCAGGACGGCGACCTGTGCGCCGAATGTGCGGAGGTCGCGGCTGCTCTGGGGTGGTCGAAGCCTGAGCGTCTCCAAATGCTTGGGGTGCTCCAGTTCGATACCTGAGCTTGTCGGTATTCCCGGCAGGTTCAACTCACAACTTCGGTTTGTGAGTTCCCCCTTTTTCGCCCCGCCGAGACGCGGGGCTTTTTCATACCCGAACGCCCGGTGAGTACCAGTCACCGGGTGTTCGCTGTACCACCAGGAGGTGACCAAATGGCTGGACATGTTCGAGTGACAATGCCGCAGCGGTGGGCTTCAGCCGCCAAAGAATATGAAGCTTGGCTGAAGTTCCGAGACTTATCGCCGCAGTCCATCGAGTTGAGGATGTCTCACCTCAAGCGGTTCGCAAACGCAACCGAGTGCGGGCCGTACGAAGCAACGACCGGTGACGTGATGGTCTACCTTTCGGCCAACCCATGGTCGAAAGCCACTCTCTCGTCGCAACGCGCGTCGCTCGCGGTGTACTTCAAATGGGCTGTGCAAGCCGGGAAAATGCATGCTGACCCGTTGCTGCATATTCCGCGAGTGAAAGTGCCACTCGGCAAGCCAAAACCGGTCACCGAGGAAGACTTCGCCGCAGCGCTGTCCACTGCTGACCAACGAACAAGGCTCGCTCTCCGACTTGCGGGCGAACTCGGCATGCGCCGCGGCGAAGTCGCCAAGGTGCATGAGAGCGACCTGATCGCTGACCCTGACGGTCACCTCCTGAAGATCATCGGGAAGGGCAACAAAGAGCGAGTGATCCCCGTTCCCGCATCGCTTGCTGACGAGCTTGCGGCCCACATCAAGACGTACGGTAGAAACGGGTGGTGTTTCCCATCAACAGAGAAACCACATGGCCCGCTCTCAGCCCACTGGATCGGGCACCTCATCTCGAAAGCGCTGCCCGACGGCTACACCATGCACAAGCTTCGGCATCGTGCGCTCACGCAAGTGTACGAGCGCACTCACGACATTGTGCTCACCGCGGGCGTGGCCGGGCACTCGTCGGTGAACACTACCCAGGCGTATTACGTCGCACCGAACTACTCGCGCATGCGTGAGGCGCTGGAAGGGATCTCGGGATGAACGTCAAAGAGAGTATCAAGCTGGAGAAGGATCGGGTTGCTGCGCGTGAGGCGCGGTTTCTCGGCGGGGAGAACGTGATCAGGGTGACTTCTGAAAAGGTGCCCACGACTGAGGCGGTACAGAAGCTCGGCAAGGGCAAGCCAACGGTTGAGGCGACACGGCTGAGTGTGGTGATTCCCGGTTGGGCTCGACCGCAGATCGAGGCGCTACTCGAGTCCGAACGCGACCCGGACCGGCGCGCGACCTTCGCCTCGATCCTCGCTGGGCTCGGGCCGGGAAGTGGCGAGTTCCTCATCGGGGAAGAGTCGCCCATTGAAACGACCTATGAAGGGATCGATTATGAAGACGTGGCATGAGGTGTCCGCGATCGCACTTGCGATAGCCGTGCCGGTCACCGCAGCACGCCTTTCGGAAATGCCGGAGAACGAACTCCGAGAGCTCGCCGCAGATGCGGCTCGCATCATCGGGGCAGGCGGCGAGGCCGTTGTGTTCGGGCCACCGTCACCACGCCGTGGCGAGCTGCTGCTGAACGCGCTCGCGACCGGACTGGCGATCCAACTCCGCACGTTGGGCGTAGCGAGGCTTGACGGCCACGAGTGGAGGGCGTGGTGATGGCGAGAAAGCAGGTTGAACGATCGCCGGAAGCTATTGCTGACCGCCGGAGGCGCATCGAGGAGTTATCTCGACTCGGCTATTCAGTGAAGGAGATTTGTGCCGAGGTGGGCGTTGGACACTTTACGGTCATCGCTGTTCGTAAGGCTTCAGGCCTGAGCGCATATGTTCGAAACGAGTTCACCGATACAGAGATTGAAAGAGCCGTCTCGCTGCTTGAGGGCGGATGTTCCTATGCAGAAGTGGCTCGCACTCTTGGGCGGCACCACCAGGTAGTTTCGCGAAAGTTCCCCGGGTACGCCTGGACTGTCGAGCAGCGCACCGAGTACACAAACATGCTCCGAGAATTTGGCCAGATTGACGGCTCAAAGTTCGTTCAGGAGGGGATGTGGCGTGACAAAAAGCAAGCCAAAGCTGAGCGCCTTAAGCGTGAGGCTGACGAGCAAACAGCCGAAGAGTTTGCGTCCGGTATTGACGACTTCACGCAAGAGCCTGTTGAACCTGATCTTGAGGCTGAGCTGCGCGAACTGAACCGGGCCAGAACGACCGGAGCGGATCGCATCGTCTCATATTGCGATGCGTGCGCAGACAATGGCCACAGTCCCGTTCTAGGGGTGTACCGGATGCATGAGGAAGCCGAGGAACAGTCCGAGCAGCATCGAGTATTCACTGCCCAGCAGGGCCATTTTGAGCACGACCCGTACGAGTATGACCTGTTCGAGCAGCCGCTTCACGCGAAACCGGAACACATCCTTCCTCTGCTGAGGAAACATTTCTGCTGGAGCAGCATTGCCGACGGCACGCCTGGTCTCGGCGGCTGACCCATCTCTCTGGCATTCCCGGATAGATCACGCGCTTACCAACCGGTAGGCGCTTTTTTGTACCCGAAAGGAGGGATGAATCGTGCAACCAATCGCACCGCCGATCCCATACTTCGGCGGGAAGCAGAAGATCGCGAAGAAGATCATCGCGCTTTTCCCGGAGCATTCCGGCTATGTCGAACCGTACGCTGGCGGGCTATCAGTGCTGCTCGCGAAGCCACAGTCTCGGCTCGAGGTCGTGAACGATCTCAACGGGCACATCGTCACGTTCTGGCGGGTGCTGCGAGATCAACCTGGGGATCTGCAACGTGTGTGCGATCTCACCCCTCACTCGAGGGAGGAGTTCACGCTCGCGGATCTCGGGGATGAACTCACCGATCTTGAGCGTGCTCGCCGCGTGTGGGTGCTCATGACTCAAGGACGGTCAGCGATATGGTCACCGACTGGGTGGCGGCATTACCAGAACGGTGCTGCCCCCACTTCGTTCGAGAAGTACATGAGCGCCTACCGTGACCGGTTGCATCCCGCAGCTGCGCGTCTGCGTGATGTGCAGATCGAGTCGAAGCCCGCACTCGAGATCATCGAACGGTACGGCAAGCATGAAGCGAACATGCTGTATGTCGATCCACCGTACATCGGTGAGACCCGGGGGAGCGGTCAACGGTACGGGGTCGAGATGAAGCATCTTGATATGCACGCCGAGCTGCTCGACGCGCTGAAAAGTGTTCCCGCGAAGGTCGCCTTATCTGGGTACGCGCATCCTCTCTATGACGATGCGCTCGAGGGCTGGCATCGCGTTGAGCTCGCAGCAACTACCCAGGTCTCTGCACGACGAGAAGTCGTGTGGATGAATTACCAGCCAGACGGATGGCTGTGAACAACCCCGGGGGGCTGGCCTAGTGCTGGCCCCTCACGACGTTAGGAGGCGGCGTGATTGTCGCAGTTGATCATTTCGCCGGCCTGGGCTGGGGTGTTGCTTGTCATCGTCTCGGTATCCGTGAGTATGGCGTGGAGATCGCGAAATCAGCGATCAGGATGCGTACTGCGAATGGAATGCGCACGATCTACCGTGACGTGTGGAGCGGCCTCTTCGACTCGGAGATGGTGCCCGAGCATGACCTGTACATCGCCTCGCCGCCGTGCCAGACGTTCTCGATGGCGGGGAAAGGGGATGGCCGGAAGGCGCTTGATGACGTGCTCGGCCTGGTCAAGGCACGAGCGTATAGCAGCGGGTGGATGCTCGAGCATTCCGCACGGAAGCTGGACCCGCGCACCGCGCTCGTGCTGACTCCGCTCGCACACATCTGGCAGCACCGGCCGCGGCTGGTCGCGCTCGAGCAGGTGCCGGAAGTGTTGCCGGTTTGGAATGCCTACGCGGCTGTACTCCGCACGCTCGGCTACTCCGTGTGGGCGGGAGTCATGAGAGCCGAGCAGCACGGTGTTCCGCAGACACGGAAACGCGCGATCCTCATGGCCCGCCTCGACGGCAAGGTGGGGCCGCCCGCGCCGACACATTCGCGTTACTACTCGACCGATCCGGGCCGACTCGATCCGGGCGTCCTGCCGTGGGTGAGCATGGCTGAGGCGCTCGGCTTTGGGCTCGCGTCACGGCCCTCGCCAACGATCACTGGCGGTGGTACGGAAACAGGAGGTGCAGAGCCGATCGCGAAGCTCGCGCGCTACACGGACTCAGGCGATTGGGTGATGCGCAGCAACCAGCGGAAGGGCGACACAGGCGAGTACAACATTCGAAGTGTGGACGCGCCGTCGTTGACGCTCACTGCCAACTCGTTCAGGAACCGGTTCGAGATGCGTGCCGATCTTGCCGAATGGGAATGGCTCGACGCGCCAGCAACCACCGTGGCTGCTGACCCGCGCATTACCGCTAGGGAACATCACGAGCACGGCGAGCAGTCGGGAACCTCGCTGCGGCTTACGTACCTCGAAGCCGCTGCGCTGCAATCGTTCCCGCCGTCGATGCGGTGGCCGGGGAACCAGGGCGAACGGTTCCTCGCGATCGGGAACGCGGTCCCACCGCTGATGGCCGAAGCGATCCTCAGCGCGCTCATCGCACCACCGGCAGAGCGTGATGCGTGGGATCTAGCTTTTGCGGAGATCGCCGGATAAACCATTTGCCCTCTCGGGCGTTAACGGAAGGAACACCATGACCACGAATGAAGAAACGGCGGCACTGCAATCGATGCGTGCTGCCCGGTCTATCAACGAAGGAGAAAAGTAAATGAGTGAAGTGAAGAAGTACCGGAAGAAGCCGGTCGAGATCGAAGCGCATCAGTGGGACGGAACCCCTGAGAAGGCAACCGAAATTATCGACGGCATTCTCATGAACGGCGGGTCAGCGACTTATCGCTGCGACGGCCCTGGCGGATGCCCTGGCACGGAGGGGTCGCACTATCTCGTGATTCAGACGCTCGAGGGTGACATGCTCGCGAGCCCTGGCGACTGGATCATTCAGGGCGTTCAACGCGAGTTCTATCCGATCAAGCCAGACATCTTCGCGGCGACGTATGAGGCGGTGGTTCCCGGTGAGTGACGTATCGAAGACCAACGAACTGATCGCGGGGCACACGATCGACGTGAGCAAGCTGACCTCGAAGCGGCTAATGATCCATGTGGGCGAGCAGCTGGTCGATGCTTCACTGCTCGCTGACGCGCTCGTTGGGGCTGGCGAAACGTTGTGGGAGGCTATGGGAGTCTCGACCGCTGACGCTACCCGTGTTCCTGTACAGGGAGAGGGCTACACGGTTGAGGTTGACGGCCAGCACTTCACCCAGGCCCAGTGGGAGGCCGTGCAACGGTATTGCGGGGGATCTCAGGCTGTACAGGGAGAGCCGAACGACGACCGGGAAGCGCTAATGGAGGCCATGAAGCGCGGAGAAAAGGTGAGGCAGGCAGCTTGGTCTGCTTACGGGCAGGAGCCGGATGGCGAGGGCACAAAGCCACACTCGGACAACTGGTATCGGGCAGAGGCGCTCATGGCGGCGGGCTTTTCTCGTGCCACCGCGCCTGATGCTCGCGATCACTTGCACGCGAAGTGTGATTGTGTGCCTGATCTTGGCCCCGCACATTGCCACCTATGCGCCGGCGAAGGTTCTCCGGTGAGGTGGGAGGACTGTGAAGCGGTTAGGGAGATTGCTGATGTGTCGGAGCCTGTCGAGGTAGTGCTCACGACTACCGACATTGAAGGACTGGCTCATCTCCTGGTGCAGCTATCCCCAGCCACTCAGAAGAACAGTGGTGCGACGATTCGCAGGCTTCTGCGGGAAATTAACATCAAGGAGGTGGGACAGTGACCGAGAAGACCGAAGACCTGATCGCTGAGGCACGGACTGAGCGTGACGCTGCACTCGCAGCGGTAGAGCGGGTGAGGGCTGTCGCCATGCAACACCGCTCGGTTGAGCAGCACAACGAGAGGGTGCACGTGAGTGACATTGCCGACCTGATCCGTGAACCGTCATCGGCTGACTATCTCGCGGCGCTCGACGGGGCACCCGAACCCGAATGGGAAGTGCAGTACGGGCGCAGGAATCGAGAAACAGGTGCACTGCATTGGCTCACCGGAGACCCAAGAGATGACTGGTGGCACGAAAACCAAGACCGATATGAGCATGTCAAGCGGTACACGTCGCCACCGCTTCCAGTAGAGGGAGAGAAACCATGAGCAAACACGAAGATGACTATGGCCGCCTGATGGGCTACTGCAACGACTGCGGAGAAGAAGCGCTGATTGACGATGAGTGCTGCGACAGCGGAGAGGTTGTGCATTATGACGATTGCGATTGCGAGGAATGTGATGACTACTGACAACCGAACGAACGAGCCGAGACGCCTGAAATCATGCGTGGAGGCATGGCCGGAGTGCGCGACCGGGGATTACAACCCGGCCTGCTGCCGGTTCCCGAAGTCGTGCTCGGCAACGGTGTACTCGGAAGAGCATGTGACCGAGGACGACCTTGAGCCACGGGCCGCTCTCGTGGCTGCTCAGGGTGCCGCACGACAGAAGCATCCAACCTTCGAGGAGATTGGCGAAGATATCGCTCGCGGCATTCGAGATTCTCTGAGCGGTGTCGCCCCGCAGGTGCCGAATCAAAACGAAACAAAATCTGGCAATAATTTTGTTTCGCTCGACCCCGAGAAGGTGGCCGCGATCATCTGGGATTTGGTGGACGTTTCACCCGAGCGGCAGGACCTGCTCGCTCGTGCTCTCTGTGAGGCGTACACGGAAGGGAAACTGACATGAAGAAATGGCTGGTGAAGATCCGCCGCTACGGCGGCAGCGAATCCGTGGTGGACAGCTACGACCACCGAGACGATGCGGAGAACGAGATGCGCTATCTGAACGAGGCGTACCAGACGGACACCCACTACGTCGAAGAGTTCGACGCGGGCAAGCTACAGGGGTGGCGACATTGAGCGAGTACACGCCGACACGAAACGAGATGCTGACCGCGCTCGTCATCTATCGAGCGACCCAAAGAGAAAAGCCGCCGAGAATCGAAGACCTTGCCACGCCCGAGCAAGCTAAGCGGTATCTAGGTGAGGCAGAGCGGGGCTTGGCCGAGGTTGAGCGTGCCGCCGCAGCACGGGCGCGAGGCGAAGCGCTTATAGAAGTGGTGCAGGCTCACCACGATCTTCACAAGACCTACGGCAGCACGGTAGCGTGCCGAGGCGGTATCGGCGGGCAGACGCTCACGTCCCACTGCGCCGAAATCTGCTACAACGCCGACGCTCACCAGAAGGAGATGGATGCGTGGCAAAAGCTGGAAATCGAGGCCATCGAGTACTCGCGCGCTCGTGCTGAGGCGTACCGACAAGAAAGGGGAGAACAATGAGTGGGAAGATCATCTACGAACCGCACCGCCCAACAGCTTGTGAGCGCGGCATGTGCGAGGGCAAACCGAAACCGGAAAGCTACCGTGACGGCACGATCTGGCAATGCGACGAGTGCGGTTCCCGGTGGGAGAAGTGGTCGGGCGCACAGTACAACGAGCCTTTTGATGCATGGCGACAAAAGGGCGGTGCGCGGGCATGAGTGCGCTGTCACACGAAACGGAGATTGTCATCTGCGAATGCGGCCACACAGCCCTTGCCCATCATGGGCTTGACTCCAGTGAGAGGCGCGATGCCGGATGCCAAACGAACACGATGCGGGACGACTGGTGCCGGTGTGCCAAAACCTGCCAGATGGTGATGGAGGGGAAATGAGCCGCACCAAACGAACCAATTATCGGGGCGAGCCGATCAGGGACGGCGAGCACGGCAAGAAATGCCCGGAAGCTAACTGCAACGTTTGCGGTACTGGCTACATGAAACGGGTGCTGCGGCGACTCGCGCGCCGGGCTGGACGGAGGGTGCGTGATGACGGCTGACATTCGTACCGCCGCACAGCGCCACGTTAACGGGCAGGTTACCGAGTATGCGAGGGAATGGTTCGCCGACGGTGCCGTGTGGGCTGCTGCACGGGTCACACCAACACGAGAGCAGATCGAAGACGTGCTGCGCAAATCGGGTGCATGGTGCGGCGACTGCAATTTCGAGATGGATCACTGCTCAGGGTGCAAGCACGTGCGAGAGGTGTACGCCGAATCGGTGCTCAGGCTGATACAGGAACTAGCGGAAGGGGAGAGTGATGGAAGCGACAGCTAGAGCGGTGGTGCGCTTAACCGAGGCGCATACCGAGATGACCGAAGCGGGGGCTGTTGATTGGCCCCCGCTTCTTGTTTGGCTCAACGATGCCGTGACGGAGCAAGTGAAGCGCGGCGGTGCAGGATCGGGTGGTACAGGTTCACCGATCAACACCGAAGCACTCGTGATCCTGCAACGCATCGAGACCGGTATGAAGCAGATGCGGCAAGCACTCTACCTGCCACCGATGCGTGACCTCATGGCAGCGGTGCCGGACACTTGGGGGAGAGCACAAACATACCGACACAACGGTGAGCTCGAAGACCAGCAGTGGGAGCGCATCTGCGATGCATTCCCGAAATGGGTGGCCGACATCGAAGCCGAATGGGATGACCGCACCCGGCGCATGGAGGTCACCGTGCCGTGCCCGTCATGCGGTGAGCGGTGGATTCTCGAAGCCGACGAAGACGACAAGCACAGTGCCGGCACGCGCAGGTCAGCGATCGTCGTGGAGTACGCCGAGGGACGTGCACCGACTGCCGAATGCCGCACCGCCGAGTGTGGCGGGTTCTGGGTGGGCTGGGCCGACGTGGCACGGCTCGGCTTCACGCTGGGGGCAGACCAGAACCTCGAAATCCTTGCCGCGTGCGGGATTGATTTGGGCGACACGATCACTGAGTCATTGTTGCGGAACACCTGAGAAATCACTACACTTGTGTAGTGGGTCAGCTATACCCATGCCCTTAACCAGATCAGCCGCTCAGAGTAGCGGCTTTTTTGATGTTCGCATGACTCACGTAACGAGTCCGACTAGCCGCCGTAAGCGGCTTTTCTCATTGAATGACCCCGCGCTGCGCTAACAGCCGGGGTCGTGGCCGAACACTGGAGGTTCGACATGCAAAATACTATCCCATCCAAATCCGGATACTTGTTGGACGAGGCAGATGCTGAATCGTTCTGGTCGCGTGTTAATTTTCAAGGCGGGCTTGCTTATTTGCAAGATAACCTTGTGGATCACGCGAAGGTATCGGGCGAGTGCTGGCTGTGGCGAGGCAAGAATAACGGCAACGATGATCATTGCTATGGCCGATTCAAGCTCTACGGAAAGCTCGTGCCCGCGCATAGAATTGCGTACCGCGATTTTGGGTCTCGGTTAGCGGACAGCAAGTACATTGACCATCTTTGCCGGGTTACCCTGTGTGTCAATCCTGCCCACCTCGAAGCGGTAACGCCCAAAGAGAACGTGCTGCGCGGAGCGCATCATCGTAACAAGGCGGAGACGTGCAGAAGTGGGCACCCGTACACCCCGGAAAATACACGCGTTGTACTGAACGCGCTCGGCGCGGAGACCCGCCATTGTATTGAATGCAGGCGCAGGTATGCCAGAGAGGGGTACCAGCGCAGAAAGCAAGCAGCATAGCCACTCTCGCGGGTGGCTTTTTTCGTCGGGGCTTTTCGTGTTTTCCGGGGCGGGTCGTGAAGGCTCGCCCCTAACAATGTCCCAGCGTGATGGGTGGTTGGTAAACGGCAGTGCATAGTCACCCGTCAACGCCAGCAAGCGACCAGTGCACGGGCGCATCACGCAAACCTCACCAACTCTTGGCCTTCGAGTGATGGAGAGTTGGCCGGGCGGATCGTCATTACGACGGTTCGCCCTTTGTCTTCCCGCTGTGTGCGGGTACAAGAAATGATCACGTAGTGCTTCTGCGTGATGCGGTGGCGTCCTGGCCAGGATGCGCGATCAGAAGACCGAGCCGGGAGGGTGACGGCGGGTGTTATGGAACGCCGGTAACGCTGCACCGCAGGTAAGACCCCGTGTGTGGGCGCTCGGCAATGGGGAGTTAGCACAACGGTAGTGCGCTCAGACTCCAAATCTGAGAGGCGCAGGTTCGATCCCTGCACGACCCGCGATGCGGTGCCCGGCAGCGCACACCTCACCGAACGCGCAGAGACGTGAGGCTCAGCCAGCATGAAGCCCAGGCGTGGGTGCTGGCTACTGTCGACCAACTTCCGCACCATAGCGTGCGAACCCCACCACAGACTAGCCGCGCCACTCGATCAGCACTCATAAGATAACGCGGGATGAGCGCGGCGATAACTTCGGAGGCAGCATGTTCGCACTCAAAGACGAGCACACACACGATTGGGCGCGCATGATCAACTGGCAGAGGTTCATCTACTCGAGCAGGAGCACCGCACAGATCGCAGCCCGCATCCTCGCGAAACACCACAAGACGCATTATGTCGTCACCGACGCGTAGAGGCTGGCTCAGAATGCCATGGAGGCGGAGATGAACAAGTACGCAGCCAGAGCGCTTAGTGAAAGCGCACAGCGCGGCAGGCACATACTGGTCATCGTCGAAGCTGCGGAAGAAGCGGCCCATACGATCAACCTATTCGAAGAGCACGGCAAGGGCATCCGTCGAACTCTTCGCAGCAATGGTTCTCAACGCGTCGACTTCGAAAGTGGCGGAGTAATCACGATCCGCACGCGTCGGTCGCAGCGCCATCGTGGCCTCATAGCGGACACAGTGTTCCTTGATGCCGGAATTGATCAAACAATGAGCTCGGACGAGTACCGATCATTAGCAGCATGTGTCGCAGCATCGCCAACTGGTGAACTTGTGCGGGCATGAGTCACCTCGACTAACCTGTCAACCATGAGAGCATCACTCGCCGCAGTCGCAGATTCAACCCTTTTACTCGCGGGATGCTTCCCATCTGCACCAGTGAAGGCGGAGTACCCAGATGCCGAACCGGCGCTGCCGGCGAACTGCCTCACCCCAACCAAAGGCGCAGTCGCTGCACTGCATGAGAGCATTCAGGCGAAGTCACCAGACGCAACAATCGTGCGTACCGGACTTGTCGACGCTGAAGAGTCAGACCTGTGGTACCTCGCTATCGAGTTCCACGACGCGGGACTGGACAGAGAGTTCACTGGCATTTGGGCATCAGCACAAGACCTCACCACGAATGAAGAACCTGCATTCGTCTCGGTAGATGAAGTGGCCGAAGCTTCGAGTGAGTACGCGCAACCCGCAGACTTCGACAGCATCGGCGTACTGCTCCCATCTGCGGAAGAAGCAGTCGACTGCCTCGCATAACGGAGGCCGCAACCTAGCAAGAGGTGAGTCATGGCGCGCAAAGAAACCCGCAACATGACAAAGCTCCGCAAGGAGTACCGCGAGCAATGCGCAAGCAAGAACCTACCCTGCTGGCTGTGCGGCATGAGCATCGACTACGACGCACCATTCAACGACTACGGCAACGATGACAGGTTCGAACTCGACCACCTGTACCCGGTATCGAAACGCCCAGACATTCAAGAAGACCCAGCAGGGTTCAGACCAAGCCACGCAGGGTGCAACCGTGAACGCGGCAACGGCGACCCAGCACCAGAACTCGGGATACTCAGCAGGGCATGGGTGTAACACATGCTGCTCGCGCTCGCTGCACTACTGACACTCGTCATGCTCTACGCAGGAATCGAAACATGGCTCACCTGCACATGGGAACGAGCCAAACGCGCATGGCAGCGCACAAACCACCCCAAATGATAGGGGAGGGGCGGTCAGATCGCCAGAAGGCAATCAGGCGGAAGAT
>Ga0209793_1000752_pt1 | contig 28982 bp, 29 predicted proteins | sample EBPBio122009_DNA_FD_185863 | JGI IMG/M metagenome (GOLD analysis project Ga0209793, IMG submission 185863) | Wastewater treatment Type I Accumulibacter community from EBPR Bioreactor in Madison, WI, USA - Reactor 1_2/2/2009_ DNA (SPAdes) (version 2) | ecosystem: Engineered > Bioreactor > EBPR >... | reverse complement strand
CCCCCTGTGCCAATATGACCTGAGACACCTACCCCTGACAAATTAGAGTAGAAAGGTAGGTTCCCATCATGGCAAACGACACGAAGGATCTGATGAACGGAGAAGCCGCACTGGCGATGGATGACGCGTTGGAAGGAGCCCGTAGGGCGACTGGAAACGCGTCATCCATCGCGCCGCCGGACCCCGAGGTGGTGGCGACGGCGCGCCGCCGCCAGTTCTCCAGTGCCGACAGGCTGCGCATCCTGGCCCTCGCCGACGGCTGCACGAAGGTGGGCGAAATTGGCGCCCTGCTACGCCGGGAGGGCATCTATTCCTCCTTACTCGCCACCTGGCGCAAGAAGCGCGCGGCCATCGAACAAGCCGCACTCGAACCGCAAAAGCGTGGACGCAAGGCCGACCCCTCGCTGGCCGAGGCGCGGCGACTGGATCAGCTCACGCGGGAGAACGACCGCCTGCGTCGCCAACTCATCCAGGCCCGCACCATCATCGATGTCCAAAAAAAAGTTTGTATGCTGCTGGGGCAGCTGACGGGCGACACGCCGGACGAGAGATCCTGATGCACGCCGTCAATGTCCTGGCGCCAGAGGTGGGGCTGGCGCCCGCCTGCGCCGCCTTGCGTATCCCGCGCAGTACGGTCTATCGCGACGATGCGCGCCGGCGGCGCTTGAGCGTTTCGCCGCTGACGTCATCGCTGCGACCGGCGCCACCGCTGGCCTTCAGCCCTGCTGAGCGGCAGGCGCTGCGCGACGTGCTGTGCAGCGAGCGCTTTGCCGACTGCGCGCCGCCGAGCATCTACGCCACCCTGCTCGACGAAGGCCGCTACCTGGGCTCGGTGCGCACCATGTACCGCCTGCTGGCCGCCGATGGTCAAGCACGCGAAAGGCGTAATCAGCTTACTCATCCTGCCTACTTCAAACCCGAACTGCTGGCCACCGGACCGAATCAGGTCTGGAGTTGGGACATCACGAAGCTCAAGGGGCCGCTCAAATGGACTTGCTTCCAGCTGTACGTGATCCTCGACATCTTCAGCCGCTATGTCGTCGGCTGGTTGATCGCGCCGCGTGAGAGCGCCGAACTGGCCAGGCAGTTGATTGCCGAGACCGTCGCCAAACAGGGCGTCGAGCCACGAACGCTCACGGTCCATGCCGACCGCGGGACCAGCATGCGATCCAAGCTTGTGGCAGAACTCCTGGTGGACCTCGATGTGGCTAAGTCCCACAGCCGTCCCTACGTCTCCGACGATAACCCCTTCTCGGAGGCGCAGTTCAAAACCCTGAAGTACCGCCCTGACTTCCCCGAGCGCTTCGGCAGCATCGAAGAAGCCCGCGCTCACTGCCAGCGCTTCTTCCAGTGGTACAACGAACAGCATCGCCATTCCGGCATCGGCTTCATGACTCCGACCGCGGTCCACCATGGCCAGGCTGCACAGCTGTTCGAGCAACGGGCCGACACCCTGAACACTGCCTTCGCTGCTCACCCGAGGCGATTCAAGGGCCACTGCCCGCAACCTCCAACGCTGCCCAGCGCCGCCTGGATCAACCCACCCAAGCAGGAGAACTCGCCGACGAAAACACCCGATCCATGCTCACTAAATTAATGTGCATCGGTGTCTCAAAGTCATTGACACGTTCCGCAGGTTCGAGTTGGCTTATGCGCGACCAATTGAAGATTGCGAACCGCCCCTGCCGCATACTATCCATGATCAAAGGGTGGATGGTGAGCACCGCGGCCTTGAGGCGCGGACTGTCGACTCGGCCTTCGCCGATCAAACCGGTGGTGATGATGAGCTCAAACCGGCGACTGCTGAATTGTTGTCGCTTGCCGCTTTTCTGGTCGTACAGATAGAGCTCGATTTTGGTGTCTTGGAGCTGGCGGATGGCGGTGAAGAGCTGTTTCGAGTCGTTGCCCCCCATCACATCACGGCCGATCATGCGCGCGAGCTCGCTATAGCTGAATGCCACTGTCTCGGGGTACGGTCTCCCCTCAAGCGTAATCTTTCGGAATACGGCCTGCAGCACTTTGTATGCAATGATCGACGGTTGCCCGTAGCGCGGGTTGGTCTCGATGACGATGCCGCGATCGCCATCGCGGTATTCATAAATCCCGTTTTTTTTCTTCGCCTCGTGTTTGTCGAAGGAGAAATACCGTCCTTCGATGCGGACGACATTGAGTTCCTCGAGCAGTGGGTCGGGTTTGACCAAAGTGGTCGTACCGTTGACCGGCACAATATTGTTGGCTTCTTGTTCTGTTGGCGGAAGGTTTGAGGTCATAGAAAATAGAGAACTGGGTGTGTGGTGCTTCAGCCCCTCTCATTCTTGGCTTGTTTGAGGGCTTCCTGGAGCGCGGCGATACGCTCATCGAGCGATAACTGTGCCTTTTTCGACTGGATGATGATGTCGGCGCCGTGCTCGGTATGGAACACCCACTTCGGCTTAGGTACCGCTTCACCTTCTTTTTTTGCTGGTGTTTTGCCCTTGTGGACGTTGATATCACTGCGCACATCTTCTCGGGTTGCGCCATTCACGAGCGCCTCAACCAGTTCAGCTTGCTTCTTGGGATCGTCGACGCGGGCCACCTCAGACAGGGCGTCATGGGGGATCAAAAGTTTCGCGCGCGAAACTTTTTCTTTGAGCGCCTCTGGGAGGTCGAGGATGCGGAGCACTTTGCTTACCCAAGCTTTGCTCTTCCCGATCGTCTGGGCGAGTTCTTCCTGAGTCTTGATATTCGGGTCATTGTCGAGCACTAGCTTCAAGCTCTCTGCCAGCTCGATGGGCCGGATGTCGGAGCGTTGGATGTTCGTCACCAGGCTTTTCTTCCGCCGCGCCCATTTCTCATCGGCTTCACGAATGAGGACTTCGAGCTGCGCGAGACCGGCCAGCTTAGCGGCACGAAACCGGCGATGGCCGGTGACTATCTGATAGTCCCCATTGCCAAGGTCAGTGACGGTGGGTGGTTCGAGGACGCCGTGCGCTTTCACGGAGGCGACCAGGTCGTCCATGTCATCAAAGGTTTTGCGTTCGTTTTCCGGATCCTCGACGATCTTCTGGATCGACAGAACTTTCCGCCCAGTGAGGGCAATTGCCGTCTTGCCAAGCGTGCCCTGGGCAGCTTGCTCCCTGATCATTGCCATACGGCTGGGTCGTTGTGGTGTTTCGCTCATAGTTAAGTGTTCGCTACTAATAACAACGCCGGCGGCTCTTCAGTCTCGGCATGGACAGCGGGTGAGGGATGCCCGAGGGTGCGCAGCACTTCGAGGCGTAGCCTGGCGAAATCCTTGGCGCCTTTTGAGTGAGGGCGGTAGTCAAAGATGGAGCCGCCGTGCTCATCTACCTGGGCGAGCCACCCGCACGGCCGGATCTCTGTTTCGGCGAGCTCGATGCCGTCTGCAGCCATCAGCTGTGCGACCCGGTTGTGTACGCCCTTGAGGCTGATGTTCGACAGGACGTGCAACGTGAGGGGGTCGTCACCGCGCAAATTGAGGATGAGCTTGAAGACATTCCCATAGCTCTTGACTGCCTTCGTGCTCTCGAATGGCACGATGAATAGATCGGCGGGGAAGATGGCATTCTCCATGATCGGACTGATCTGGTTTGGGCTGTCGAGGACGACGAAGTCGAACTGTCCGGCAATCGCACCCAACGCGTGCGTAAGGAGCAGGTGGTAGTCCTCTTGATCAGTGATTCTGCGGCCGAGGTGTTCGAGTTCTTCGGCGCTCGCCACAAAGAATAGGTTGGGGATCGCGGTGTTCTGGATGATTTCCGAGAGGCTGCGCTGTCCGGCCATGACCATGACCAGAGTGCCTTTCGCGGTGAGACCGTCGCCTAGGCCCATCCACTGCGTGACTTGCGCCTGTGGATCCATGTCGATAAGGAGCGTCCGGTGGCCGAGCTGCGCGAGACCGGCGGAGAGATTCATGGCAATCGTGGACTTGCCGCAGCCTCCTTTTGCATTGATGACGGTGATGATCTGCATGTGGGATAGGGATTAAGCTTTTTCGCGGAATAGCTCTGGCTGCCTTTGCAGGGCAAGCTCAGCGAGCATCTCCTTGCGGAGCGCGTTGTTGATGAGCCATTTGAGCGAGCGGCCTTCTTCTTTTACCCGTCGTTCGAGGTACTGGCGTACGTCGGGTTCGAGTTCGACGGTGGTTTTCTCTGGGGACAAGGATGGTGGTCGTGCCATAGCGAGGTTTAGGTAAGAAATAAAAATATGGGAAACTATGCCCCGTTGGCCGGTCAAATTCCCCCACCTTTGGTCACTTCAAAATCCCCCACCCTGAAGGTCGCGTGACGGAGCAATAGAGCGCCGTTTTTGTCGCTTTCAGAGCACCCCGGGCAGGACGCTATCTTCCCCCTTCGTTTTCTGAGGGGAGTCTGGAGTGAACGTCTTGAAGCCACATCTGCAAACCACCGTCTTCACGCTGCTGGCGGCGGGAAAGAGCCAGCGCGAAATTGCGCGCATCACCGAAATCGATCGCAAGACGATCCGCAGTCTGGCGCGGCATTTTGCGAGCGAAGAGGCAAATTCCCCCGGGGTGGCCACCGGCCCTCCCGGTCAAATTCCCCCACCCCGGCCACCGGCTCCGAGCCGGCAATCGACTTCCGCCTGCGAGCCGCATCGCGCCTTCATCGAGGCGCAGTTACAGCTTCGCCGCAACTTCACGGCGATCTACCAGGATCTGGTCGATCAGTTCGGCTTTACCGCCAGCTATAACAGCGTCAAACGCTTTGCCGGGACGCTGATCGAACACGAGCCGGCCCAGTTTGACCGACTGGAATTCGCCGCCGGCGAAGAGGCGCAGGTCGACTATGGCGAGGGGGCGATGACGCTTTCCCCCGGCACCGAGCGCTATCGTCGGCCGCGTTTGTTCGTCATGACTTTGCGCTATTCCCGGCGCAGCTTTCGGCGGGTGGTCTGGAAGTCCAGCCAGGAAGCCTGGGCCAGGCTGCACGAGCAGGCCTGGCGCTATTTCGGCGGCAGCAGCCAGTACGTGGTGCTCGACAACCTGAAGGAAGGGGTCATCAAGCCCGACCTGTACGAGCCACAACTCAATCCGGTCTACGCGGCCGTGCTCGCGCATTACGGCGTCGTCGCCGATCCCGCCCGGGTCCGCGATCCGAATCGCAAAGGCAGCGTCGAGAATGCCATTCAGCATACCCAGAACACGGCGCTCAAAGGCCGACGCTTCGCATCGATCGAGGAGCAGAACGCGTTCCTCGAACAGTGGGAGACCCGCTGGGCGGCGCAACGCATTCACGGTAGCGCCAAACGCCAGGTCGAGGCGATGTTCCAGGAAGAACGCCCGCTGCTCAAGCCCTTGCCCTTGCAGGGGTTCGCGTATTTCACCGAGTCGCTACGCACGGTCTGCGACGACAGCTGCATACGCGTCGACCACAGCAGCTATGCCGCCCGTCCAGCGCGTATCGGCAGCCGTGTGCTGGTCCGCCTGTTCGAGCAGCACCTCGAGATCCGCGATTTCCAGTCGCAGGCCTTGCTGCGTACCCATTCCCGGGCGGCACAGCCGGGCAGCGTGATCTTGCCCGACGACGAGCGCCCCTTCAATCCGTCGCGGGAAACGCGTCGAATCCTGACCCAGGCCAAGGCCATCGGCCCGGCCACCGAGCAGTTGTGCCAGAGCCTGTTCGATCAAGACGGGCGCGTCGGTCAGCGCCGCCTGTGGGGCATCGTCAGTCTGGTCAAGCGCTACCCCCGCACGCTGGTCGAGCGTGCCTGTGCGATGGCCCTGCACGAGGGCGTGCGCAGCTACCGGCAGATCAAGACGCTCACCGAGCGCCTGCTCAACGAGGCCCTGGCCGATAGCGATACCCCGGTTCAGGGCGAGTTGGTACTGACCCAAGACGACCGACTGATTCGCGCCGCCGAGGACTACGCGGACCTGTTCTCTCTGGGCGCTCGCAACAGCGCGGCTTTGTCACTTTCCCTGGAGGATTCGAAATGAGCATGACCTTGAACGAGATCGACCGCGCGCTGCGCGACCTGCGCCTGTCCGGCATTCGCGCCACCCTGGAGACCCGCGTGCTGCAAGCGCAGGCGAGCCAAACGCCTTTCCTGGAGACCTTCGCGATGATTCTGCAGGACGAACTGGACCGCCGCCGTTCGCGCTTGCTGGATCGTCGTTACCAGCAGTCTGGTCTGGACGAGCGCGCGACCTTGACCGACTTTGACTGGCGCTTCAATCCGAAGCTGCCGCGGCAGGCGTGTTTCGAGCTGCATACGCTGAAATTCGTCGCTGAAGGCCAGAACGCGCTGATCATCGGCAAACCGGGCACCGGCAAGAGTCGGATCGCCAAGGCGGTGGCCTACCAGGCGACGCTGCAAGGCCTGGATGTGCGGGTACTCGAGGCCGACAGTGTCTTTGCCAATTACGCGCTGTGGAGCGGCGCCGATCAGCAGCGGCAGCTACGTCCCTGGCTCGACGCCGACCTGCTGGTTCTGGACGATCTCTTCCTGGCCCGGCGCATCAGCGACAGTGCGGGCGAGTTGCTGCAGACGCTGGTCCATCAGCGCTACAAGGCCCGCCGCAGCCTGGTGGTGACCTCCAACCGGGTGGTTCAGGACTGGGGCAAATACCTGGGTGATCAAACGATGGCCAGCACGATTCTCGACCGGCTGATGCATCGCTCGCATCTGCTTGAGTTCGAGGGCCGTAGCTATCGTCTCAAGGAGGCCGCGACGCGCTTCGCACAACAGCCCGCAGACAGCTGATGCGCCGCCCCGAACCCACGGTCAGTGCTTGGCTTGGCGGCCGCTTGCGCGCATCCGCCACTCCTTGGGGCGCTGCCCCAAACCCCGCGTTCGCCACGTGGCAGCCGCCGGGGATGATCAAACCATCCCCGGCAACCGCCAGGAGCGTTGGCTCGCTACACGCTGTCAAGCGGCTTTCGCGGCATAAACGGGCGGCACGCCGCCCATTTATTCCACGGTCCGCTGGACAGCGCTGCGCTCCCTTCGGCCAGGATCAACGCCGTCAATGCGAACCCGTCCCCCTTGAACTCACCCCAGCGTTACGCAGTAACGACGCACAAAGCCGTTACTGCGTAACGCACTCCCTGGAGCCAAAAATGGCCACGACAGCCGCTCAAAGACAAGCCGCTTACCGCACCCGCCGTCCTCATGCCGGCGAGGACGGCAACGGCGAACGCCGCCTCAATCTGTGGATCAGTACCCACACCGCTTTGGCCATCGAGCGATTGGCTCGCCGTTACTGCGTAACGAAACGCGAGATCGTCGAGCGCTTGGTCACCGCCGAAGAAGATCGCCTCATCGCCACCCTCGATCTGGATTTGCCCGAGTGGGACCAGTACTTCAGTGGCGCTTCCGTTACGCAGTAACAGGCTGCCAATCGATCACCAACGGCGGGTCAAAAAACCGACCCGCCGTAACCGACTGCATTTACAATTTCTACGGTCCTGCCTGGGGGAGTTTGGGTGACCATAAGTGGGGGATTTCGAAGTGGCCAACGGGGAACTATGGGAATCATCGCACCATCGTGGGAAGTAGGCAAGTGGTGGTGTGGGGATAACTCGTCTCGCCCGTTGAGGCGGGTAAAAAAGAAAAACAGGCTCCGCGCGGAAGCCTGTTGGAAGGGATCAGAGAATTCCTCGCTCGGCGAAGGATAAAGGGGGAACCCCGTCAGCAACGACGATGTGATCGAGCACCTTCACGTCAATCAAGAGCAATGTCTGCTTGAGTTCAGCGGTGAGGATGCAGTCCGCGCGCGAAGGCTCGGTTGCTCCGCTGGATGGGTGGTTATGACTGAAGATCACCCCTCCGGCATTGCGTTCGAGCGCGCGCTTGGCGACCTCGCGGGGATACACCGAGGTCTGCGTCAGCGTCCCGCGGAAGAGCTCGTCGATCGCGAGCACACGATTCTGTGCGTCAAGCCAAACTGCGACGAAGGCTTCCGCCTGCTTCCCGGCAAAGTGGAGCCGAAGATAGTCTTTCACTTTGGTAGGGTCGTTGCAGCAGTCTCGGTCGATGAGCGATTCCCGAAATGCCCGCACGAGAATTTCGCGAGCAATGAAGAGCTTTCGGTACCGCTGGTCGGCCAGGTTGTCGGGGTCGAATACTCCGTAGAGTCCCTTGTGCTTCTTGAGCAGAGCCAGCGCTCGGGAACCGAAGAAGTAAGCCAGAAGCTCGGCGTCGGATAACAGCTTGAGCTCTTCGTGGAAAGAACAAAGCATGTAGAGGCTCCTCATGAAGCCCGGAGACGTTTCCGGGCAACGCGGCGGCACATTCGTGCTGCGGCGGTGGCCGGGAGCGTCGCCTTCCCCTGGTTCATCTTACGAGTGAAGAAAAAAGCGTCAAGCGAAACGCTCGTGCTGTTGTATGTTGTAGTATGATGTACGTTACTACATACAACACAAAGGAAAGATCATGGCGACTACCAAAGAACGGATCTTCGAGATCGCCGACGATATCGACGCCACTGGGCAAAATCCGACGCTCGCGGCCGTACGGAAAGCGCTTGGCGGCGGAAGCTTCACGACCATTTCCGAAGCGATGACGGAGTGGAAGGCGCGCAAGGCGGCAAAGGAAACGCCTCTCCGCCAGCCTGCTCCGGATGCGGTCGGCGATCGTCTCACCGACTTCGGTACAGAGATATGGTCGCTTGCCCTTAACTTAGCAAACGCGCGCCTCGCAGCTGAGCGGGAATCGCTCGATGCGGCACGCGTCCAGCTCGAAGCTGAGAAGCAGGAAGCGGCCGAACTTGCTGACCAGGTAACTGGCGAGCTCGAAGCACTGCAGGGCAAAGTTGCTGCGCTTGAAGCAGCGGAACAGGCAGCCCGAGACGAAGTGATTCAACTTCGCGAGCAGTTAGCGCAAAGCGGTGAACGCGCTGCGACCGCGGAAGCCCGTGTCGAAGAGATCGAAAAGCGCGCTGGAGATCTCAATGCTGAACTGGCCCGTGTGAATACGCAGAACACGGATCTGGTGAAGGCGCTGGCCGCGGCCGCAAAGAGACCAGAGGGTACCGAGGACGGCAAGATGTGATGAGCGCTGAATTAGCGTGACCGGCGGCGATGTGCCGCACAGCCCCTACCGAGAGCAAAAAGTTCGGACGTCCGAACTTTTGCCTTGTATGTGTTCGGCAAGTCGTTGGGGCGGCGCGTACGGTCTGATGCGACTCCGCCGCTTGTGGTCTGCGCATCGGGTATCCTTGTCGGAAGAACAAAAATCCGTAGGATGAAGAGACATGCCATTAAAAGAACAACCCAGGGAGAGTCGGCGTTGCTCCCTGCATAAAGCGTCATGTCCCTATGGTGAGTAGTCAGTCCGAGGCGTTTTCTCGTGTACTTATCGACAAGGCGCTCGAATACAGTGGGTGGAATCTGCTTGACTCCAAGCAGATTCAATTTGAGTACAACAATCAAGCCGGTCGCGCTGACTATCTGCTGAAAGACGATCTGGGGCGCACCCTCTGTGTTCTCGAAGCGAAGCGCGAGGATAAGGATCCCTACGACGCGAAAGAGCAGGCGCGGGGGTATGCGGAAAACCTCAAAGCGCCGTTCATCATCCTCTCGAACGGATGTGAGCATTGGTTCTGGAATCTCGAACGGGCGGCCGAGCGCGACGCTTATCGCATCGAACGGCTGCCGTCTCGCAACGATCTCGAACGGATTCGGCTCAAGAATCTTCAGCCGGCAAAGCCTCTCCAGACAGCGATCATCCGTCCCGATTTCTTGCGGGCGTTCAATCCGATGGTCACGCTCCGCGGCTACCAGATCCGCTCATTGGACGCTATTGCGAAGCCGTTCGATGAAGAAGGAAAGCGCCAGTTTCTCCTTGAGATGGCAACGGGTACCGGCAAGACCTTGCTCTGTGCAGCGCTGATCAGACGCTTCCTGCTTACCAGAAATGCCGAACGCGTCCTGTTTATCGTCGACCGGATCGAGCTCGCGAAGCAAACGATGGAAGACTTTGCTACCGTTCTCGGAGAGTTCAAGCCGGTCATCTTCAAGTCGGCGCGAAGAACCGGAGAGCTCCTCGGATCGTCAGTGGTAGTCGCGACCATTCAATCGCTCATGGTTGATCGGCGATACCGCGAAGAATTTACCCCCTTCTACTTCGACCTGGTCATCAACGACGAGGCGCACCGTTCGATCTACGGTGATGCGCGTGAGGTAGTGCAGTTCTTTCAGGCAACCAGAGTCGGACTCACGGCGACACCGAAGGCGTATCTCAAGAACGTCGATATCGCCAAACTCGAAGCGTCTGAACCCAAGGCGCTTGAGGCGCGTCAGCTACGCGACACCTATCACTACTTCGGCTGTGAACCTGGGTTGCCGACCTACCGCTACGACATCATCGATGCGGTGAAAGATCCGGAGGGGCCGTTCCTGTGCTTGCCAAAGATCATTGATGTGCGCTCGGACATCACGACCAAGGCGCTCGCCGAGAAGGGCTGGGCGGTCGTGATCAATGAGCAGGAAGAGAACTTCAAGGTGAAAGACTTGGAGCGCAAAATCTTCACGCCAACGCGCAACCGCGTCATGTGCGAAGCATTTCTCAAGGAAGCACAGCGCGACCCCGAAGGGAAGTTGGGCCGCTCGCTGGTCTTCGCGGTCAACCAGACCCACGCGACGAACCTCACGAAAATCTTCAACGACATCGAACCAGGTCTTGCCGTCACCATCACCTCGCGCATCAAAGACGCGTCTTCGATTGCCAAAGAATTTCGCGACAACAAGCGCAAAGAACGCATCGCAGTCTCGGTCGACATGCTATCGACCGGGTACAACTGCCGCGATGCACTCAACATCGGATTGATGCGCCCGATCTTTTCGCCAACGGAGTACATCCAGATCAAGGGACGTGGCACCCGCCTCTACACGTTCAAGGTCGGCAACACCGAGTATGAGAAGAAGAAGTTCTTCCTCATCGATTTCTGTGCCGTCGCTGAGTACTTCCAAGAGGAGTACGACTACACCGTGCCGCTCAAACTACCTCGTGAGAAAAGTGAAAAGCCACCGAAAGAAGGCCAGGGTGGAGATACCGGTGAAGGAGGAGGAACGGAAGAACCACCGACCCCACCACCACCACCTCCGCCGGCCGATATCCCCGTCTGGGAAGGCATCGACACCATGGTGAGCCGAGAAGTTGTGGACGTCGGTGAGAACGGCGAAAAAGTCGATGTCATGACCTTCCGTGGCTCATTCGAGCGCGACGTGAAGGAGTTTACCGAGACCGATGCCGACATGAAGGTCGCGGTTGCTGACGAGGACGACGACGCAGTAGAAACGCTCATGAACGAACGTTTCTATCATCAGCCGCGAATGTTCTACTCGCCGGACAAACTCATCCGCTCCTACGGAGTTCCAGCCCCCACACCTGCTTTTGTCTACAACGCCATCGGAAAGCGTGATCTCCCTACCAAGGACGCCATCATCGCGGACACCGTCGACTCGATCGCCGCCCGTTTCAATCTTCGCTACCAGGAGCAGAAGTGGCTCGACGCCACAACGCAACTCTTGGCGGACGACGACCAAGCCTTGCAGAAATTTGTCGATGGCGACATGACTCTCTTTACTTCGAGCCAGTTCAACCGGCTCGGGGGGATCGCGGCGCTATCACGGTTCGATCACCGCGACCAGGTGTTTGAGGCATTGCGTCAATCAACGCTGGTTCGCCAGTCGTCACTCGCATGTAGACCATGATCATGATTCCAACCAAAAACACGAATAACTTCTTCTCTTCCGGCCTCCGACAAAAGGTCGATAGTTTGATGAACACCCTCTGGGCTGGGGGCGTCAATAACCCGATGGACTCGATCGAGCAGATCTCCTACCTGCTCTTCTTGCGCTTGCTCTCCGAGAAGGACGAGGCACTCGCGACGATGGACGGGAAGTACCAGCGAATATTCGCCGGTGAATGGGCACGCTTTGCCTGGGGCAACTTCGTTACGCTGACCGGCGATGGCCTGTTCGACGCGACTCGCGATGCGATCGAAAACATGCACAAGCTCCCCAGTATGACCGAGACGGGGCGGATGCTCTTTAGTCGGGCAACCCTCAAGATCTACGATCGCCCGACGCTGCGCGCGGTGGTGCAGGGAATCCACAGCCTTGACCTGGCGGCCCATGAAGGCCACGACATCAAGGGTGACATGTATGAGTACCTACTCTCAAAACTTTCCGCCTCGGGGACGAATGGTCAGTTCCGGACGCCGCGGCACATTATTGATCTCCTTGTTGACCTCGTCGAACCAAAGGCTGGACAGCGCATCTGTGATCCAGCCTGCGGCACCGCAGGGTTCTTGATTTCGTCGCTCACGCACATCCTGAGGAAGAACACCAAGCCCGCCGATCTCAAGCGCGGAATCCTCGATGGCTCGATGCTGAAGCCGGCACAGTGGAAATTCCTCGAAGAGCAGGCATTTACCGGGTTCGACAACGACGCGAACATGGTGAAGATCGCGATCCTCAACCTCTATCTGCATCAGCTGGAGAAGGCGCACATCGGCCACTTCAATCCGCTCACGACAGGGTTCAGCGGCGCATATCCGGGCAAGCTATTCGACGTGATCCTCGCGAATCCACCGTTCGCTGGTAAGGTTCAGGACGAGAGCATCCTTTCAGACCTCAACTACAAGCTCAACACACGGGCTACCGAGCTCCTTTTTCTCAAGTGGTTCATAGACCACTTGGCGCCGGGTGGTCGGGCAGGTGTGATCGTCCCGAATGGAGTGCTTTTCGGTTCAACGAAGGCAGCGACCTCTTTGCGCGAGCTCTTGCTCACTGAGTGCGATCTACAGGCGGTCATCAGCCTTCCGAGCGGTGTCTTCAAGCCCTACTCTGGTGTGGCGACCGCGGCGCTCATCTTCGAGAAGGGAAGGAAAACCGAGAGCGTTTGGTTCTACGACATCACTGCAGTGGGTCTGAGCCTTGACGACAAGCAGACCAAGATCGAGGCGAACGACATACCGGACGTGCTTGCCAAGTGGCCGGATAGGGAGGAGGGGCCAAACAGCTATCGCGTGCCGGTTGCGAAGATAGAGGAAAACGACTGGAGTCTCGCGGCGGGCCGCTACAAATCCGTGACCACCAAATCAGTAGCGCACGACAGCCCGGCGACGATTCTCGAAGAAGTACTAAAGATAGAGGGTGACATTAGCCGGCGAGGTATGGCCATCCTCGCGAAGCTCAAAGCAAAATCATGAAGAGCTGGCCGATAAAGCCATTAGGCGAGTTCGTTGAGGAGCACACCGAACGACTCGGGCATGGCGTAGCAACAATCTATTCGGTGACTAACGAGAATGGATTTGTGCGCTCCCTCGACCTGTTCGATAAACAGGTGTTCAGCAAAGACACGGGAAGCTATAAACGCGTGGTCTTTCGAGACTTGGCCTACAATCCCTCGCGCATCAACGTTGGCTCGGTAGCAATGTGCGATGACAAGGACGGCGGTGCTGTCAGTCCGATGTACGTCGTCGTGCGGTGTAAGCCCGGTCTTCTACCGCGTTACCTACTTTACTTCCTGAAATCTGCTGCAGGGCTTGAACAAATTTGCCATCGTTGCGAAGGAGCCGTGCGCTTCCAGCTCAAGTTTCGTGACCTTTGCGCCATTCCAATGTCGATACCGCCGGCCTTTGAACAGGAGCGAATCGTCGCGCTGCTGGACGAGGTGGACGAGTTGCGGAAGCTGCGCGAACAAGCATACCGCCGCACCGAAAACCTCATCCCAGCGCTCTTCAACGAGATGTTTGTTGGCAGCAGTGATTTCCCGTCTGCCACTGTCGCCGAGCTCGCAACGCAGAGAGATCGCAGTATCCGGACAGGCCCGTTCGGTAGCGACCTTCTTCACTCCGAATTCGTCGATGAAGGGATCCCTGTCCTAGGAATCGACAACGTCGTGGCGAACGAGTTTCGGTGGGACAAGGTGCGCTGCGTCACGCCGGAGAAATTCGCTGGGCTGCGCCGTTTCGTCGTATTCCCAGGTGATGTGCTGGTGACCATCATGGGAACAGTTGGACGTAGTGTTGTCGCACCTGACGACTTGCCGCTAAGTGTTAGCACTAAACACCTTTGCGCCATCACAGTCGATCGCGAACGCATTGAACCGCGGTATCTCTGGGGGTCGCTTCTTTTCGATGAGAGCGTACGAACACAGACAAGAGCGGTGGCTAAGGGGGCCATCATGGAAGGCTGGAACTCGACGATCATCAAGCGACTTGCCATACGAGTGCCACCTCTGACGCAGCAGCGCGAGTTCGCTGAGCAGGTGACAGAAATCCGCGAGTTGGAAACCAGACAAGCCGCCAGCCGAATGCGGCTAGAAAACCTATTTCAGTCGACTCTGTATCGCGCCTTCGCGGGTGAGCTGTGATGAATGCATATGGATGAGCTTCTTTCACTCACAGAACTCGAGCGTGCTGTATGCCTTCAAAATCTTCTCATCGCCCACGCGACAGGCGGTGGAGCGGATGACGGCGCGTACCGCTTCCTGCGCGGGCAACTCATGGAGAGCGCGACACTTGCCGTTTTGCTACCGAAGTGTGTTCGTACCTGTCGTGATTTGTCCCAGTTCTGGGGCTTCATCAAGTTCGAATACAAAACGTACGCGGAGCGCCGGCAGTTCTTGTGGGCTGAGTTCAGGCTTCTACTCGATCACCTTGAGGGGCGAAATAAGAAGCCGGCAGATGCCTCGATTTCAGACCGGCTGATGAGCTTTGACGCTGACGGTGTACACGCGGTGTGGGCGAAAGCCATCGAGCGCCGAAGCGCCGATCCGGAAGGAGCAATCACCGCCGCGCGGACACTCATCGAGACAGTCTGCAAGCACATTCTGGATGCACAGGGTGTGGCGTATGACGCGGCCAAAATCGATCTACCGGAACTGTATCGGCTCACTTCCAAGGAACTGCGGTTGGCACCTGGGCAGCACACCGAGGACACGTTCAAGAAGATTCTCGGCGGGGTGACCTCAGTTGTGAACGAGCTAGGCTCGCTTCGCAATCGATTGGGGGATGCACACGGACAAGGGAAGGTTCCAGTGAAGCCGGGGGTACGGCATGCGGCACTAGCGGTCAATCTCGCCGGGTCGGTCGCGATGTTCTTGGTCGACACCTTCAACGCACGTACAGAGAGTGCGCACGAGAAATAGGCAGGTTGGGGGGGGCGCTGCAGAATTCGAAAAATAGAGCGCGCCAACAGCGAACTTGTCAGATTGAAGTCTAAGAGGTCGGGTGGGAAACGTCAGGCAAAGCCAGAAATGACCCTAACACTCATTGCGAGAGGCGGCTCGCGCCACCCCGGATGATGAAAGAGAATACGAGTGGGTGGAAACGGTAGAGGTCGAGCAACGATATGGCGGTTGCACCCCGATGCCTAACATGACCCGCTGAACCGACTCGTACCCCGGATTGCCTCGTGGAGAGCGCACGGTAAAAAGGCCGCAGGGGCAACCCTGCAGGTTGTTTCGGTCAGCCTCCGTTTCCACCCATTCGTGACTTTACGGGAAAGGAATGGCGGATGGAACTGGCGAAACTGTACAAGCGGGTCGTCGGGCTGGACGTTCATCAGGCGAAGATCACGGCCTGTGCGATCACGGAAGATGAGGCTGGCCAGACGAGTGTCGAGTTGGCCGAGTTCGGCGGATTCAAGCGTGACCGTCAGGCGATGGCGCAGTGGGTCGCTGCTCACGGCGCCGAGATGGTGGTCATGGAGAGCACCGGCATCTACTGGAAGAGTCCGCATGCGGCGCTGGAGCAGGTCGGCATCGTCGCGACAGTGGTCAATGCGCGACATGTGAAGACCGTCCCCGGCATCGACGCCGTGGGTGCCGCCTTGCTGCTGGTCGAGATCGGCAATGACATGAGCGCCTTTGGCTCGGTTGATCGACTGGCCTCCTGGGTGGGTATTTGTCCCGGCAACAACGAGTCCGCCGGCAAGCGCAAGACCGGACGGATACGAAAAGGCAATCCCTAGGTCCGACGCCTGCTTTGCCAGTTCGCGCACGCGGCCAGTCGGACGCGATGCGCCTTCAAGTCCAGGTTCGAGGCACTTCGCTTGCGACGAGGGCATAAGTGCGCCATCGTCGCAAGCGCTCACAAAATCCTCAAAACAGTCTTCCTGTTGATCAGCCGACAGACGCACTACCGGGACTCGGCCACCAACTTCGAAGCCATTTCTGTTGCACGCAACGCGCCTCGCTGGTTGAAATTGCTCAAGAAGCACGGCTTCATCCCCGCCGCCTGAGTCACTCTTCCTGCCAGCTGCTCCCCATGGCATCAGGCGCCAGAAATTCGCTCGCCTTCAGAAGGGTGTTCTTTCACGGTAATGGGTGACCCCGCGCGCTCTATTAGACGCTTTGCTTCGAGATCAGCACGGCCGCTCTTGAATTAGTTGGCCATTACTACTAACTACATTCACGATGATGTAACTGTTACCCGGAACTCTATACTGGTACACACCTACGCCGGACCACATGACTACCGCGAGTTTGCATTCGGCGCAGTTGTTCGAAATACCAACCGAACCGAATCCGGAGGGGAAGAAGGAGACACAAGCTAACGACCGCGGGGCGACGGTTTGTACCGATTCATAAACTTGATCCGCCGTTACTGTCAGGGTTGTCGCTGTAACTGAATCGACACGGATGATTGATTCGGGACCGGAAACCGTTATCTCGGAAATTGCAGCTCGGGGATTCCCCTCTCCACAGGAGTCATCGCACTCCATTTGAGCAAGCATCTTCGCTTCGTTATCATTTGCCGCCGTTACCGTGACGTTCGGTTTCTTGGCACCTCCCCCGCATGTGCATGCGTATTCGTAGTTAAAGTTGCCAAGTCTCCCTGCTGGCTTCTTGCTTACAAACGTGACTGTCGACATATCATCCTCCGTTGACAATGGGGAATGGTTCAATTCCGAGCGCCCCCCCTATTCGCTCAGATAAGCGTCCAACGTTTGGCAAACACCGCTTTCAGTGCATATCCCGGAGCGCCAAGGCCAAGGTGCATAATCTGGTCGGAAATCCGTAACGAGCTGACCTTTAAAGGGGTGCAAGACAGGAACGCACTTGGCAAGCCTCAAAACACACATACTGAGAAGAGGTTTCTCGCTCGACTTCGAGATCGCGTCCGCCAGAAAGCTGTAGCATAGGAAAAAAAACCCAGCATGTCCACTAAAACTCATTGCGAGAGGCGGCTCGCGCCACCCCGGATGATGAAAGAGAATACGAGTGGGTGGAAACGGTAGAGGTCGAGCAACGATATGGCGGTTGCACCCCGATGCCTAACATGACCCGCTGAACCGACTCGTACCCCGGATTGCCTCGTGGAGAGCGCACGGTAAAAAGGCCGCAGGGGCAACCCTGCAGGTTGTTTCGGTCAGCCTCCGTTTCCACCCATGCCAGTTCGCGCACGCGGCCAGTCGGACGCGATGCGCCTTCAAGTCCAGGTTCGAGGCACTTCGCTTGCGACGAGGGCATAAGTGCGCCATCGTCGCAAGCGCTCACAAAATCCTCAAAACAGTCTTCCTGTTGATCAGCCGACAGACGCACTACCGGGACTCGGCCACCAACTTCGAAGCCATTTCTGTTGCACGCAACGCGCCTCGCTGGTTGAAAATGCTCAAGAAGCACGGCTTCATCCCCGCCGCCTGAGTCACTCTTCCTGCCAGCTGCTCCCCATGGCATCAGGCGCCAGAAATTCGCTCGCCTTCAGAAGGGTGTTCTTTCACGGTAATCGGACGTAATTAGGGTCTTCACCGAACGTCAACTTGACGCGTACTCTAGCTGGATACTACGCAGCGGCTTCATCTTCCTTCGTTATTCCACAGAAATGGCATTCATGGTCACCAAACGAAGGATCGAAAGGGCCGACGCTGATGATTGCAGCATCCCTATCTTCCGAACCAATGGCTTCAGATTTCGCGCAGTCATCGCAGACTGCTACGGAAGGATATTGATCTGAAGTCCTATCTGCGGACAAATTGCCCCACACCACGCATGTTTTCATACAACCCCCTATTGCAAAAATACACACCCTAGCAGAAAAGCTACCACTGTGGTTCGCGCCAACTATGTAGGCCGGTTAGCCTTAACGTGTCCCATTTTTCGAATTCTGAAACGACCCCAGGTGGCGACAGAGCTCAGTACGCAACTTTGAACACCGGAGAGTCCTCCGGTCGAGTCTTTCGTCGATCGTAGATGCGCGTGGTCTGGATGTTTGCGTGACCGAGCATCTCCTGCACCTTTGCAATGTCGGCGCCGTGATCGAGCGCGTTGGTCGCTGCGGTCGCACGCATCGCGTGCGCACCGAGTCGCTCGATGTTCGCGATCTTCGCCGTGATAGCGTACGCGCGGATCATCCGATACACCCCGTCCGGGGTGATGGTGTCGTTGAGGAGTCCACTCTTGCTCTTCACCGGACGGAACAGAGCGCCGCTGCCATCGCCGGCGCGGCCAGTGATGGCCAAGTAGTCGTCAATGCGCTCCAGTGTGCCGCTGTGGCAAGGAACATAGCGGATCTTCCCGCCCTTGCCGTGAACGCGAAAATACTTCACTCCGCGGCGCTCGGTGATGTCCTTCGCCATGAGCTTCGTGAGCTCCTCGCGCCGGAGCGCGTGGAAGAGCAACACCGACAAGATTGCGCGGTCGCGCTTTCCCTTGATTGTGTTTTCTGAAGGCGCATCGAGCAGCGCTCGCGCCTGGTGGTCACCGAGCGCCGGCGTCTTGCCCTCGTAGGTGTCGACCTTCGGCCGCTTCACACCTTTCACCGGGTTGTGGGTGACGGCATTCACATCGCACAGGTGTTCGAACAGGGAAGAGAGCGCGGCAAGTTTGCCGCGGATTGTGGCGCCGGAGAGCGCACGCTCTTCCAACTGTTTGCGCCAGGCGATCACATGCGAGCGGGTGACTATCCGGAATTCTTCGGCGCGCGAGATTCCGACGAAGGTCATAAATTCTCGGAGGCTCGTCGTGTAGATCCTCTTCGTTCCCTCGTTGTCGATGTTGGCGAACCATTCCGTCTCGGGTGGGACATCAGCGAGCACCTGAAACTCGCGCGCGGTCAGCATCCGCGACCCCGATGAGGGGACAACAGGAAGGGAAGTTTCGCGTGGACGATCAGCTTTTCTCATCCGTTCATTTTATCTTGAAAACCTATTTTTTCAAGATAAACACAGGGGATAACAAAGACGCTTGTACCTCTCTTTGACAGCGCGTGATCTTCGTTGCCTGTTGCATTGACGACTTTCGCTTCCTCCGTAGTTTGAACGTCAGGGGTTCTTCATCACTGACGTTTGGACAGGAGGCAGTCATGAGCAACGTCTACGAGACCGTTACCGCACGCATCGTTGCAGAACTTGAGCAAGGCACTGTGCCATGGGTAAAGCCATGGAAGGGGAGTGGAATCGGCGATCTTCCGTACAACGCTGCCACCCAGCGGCGCTACCACGGCGTCAACGTGCTACTCCTCTGGAGCACCGCGTTCGAACGCGGATACCGCTACGCCTCGTGGCTGACGTACCTCCAAGCGAAGTCGCTCGGCGGCCAGGTCAAGAAGGGGGAGCATGCGACTCCGATCGTCTTCGCCGGCAGTACAGTGAAAGAAAGTGCGACAGGTGAAGAAGAGAAGTACCGATTCCTGCGCTTCTTCTCGGTTTTCAATGTCGAGCAGGTGAGTGGATTACCGCAGCGCTTCACAGACATCCCACCACCGAGTCCGCTCGATGAAGCGATGGCTAGTGTTGAGCATTTCATCGCTCGACTTGGGGCTGATGTGCGTCACGGTGGCAACAGAGCCGCCTACGCACCGGCGCTCGATTGCATTCTCCTGCCGTACCGGGAGCAGTTCGAAAGCGATGCACACTACCTGGCAACCAAGCTGCACGAGCACGGGCACTGGACGGGACACCGGAGCCGACTCGATCGCAATCTCTCTGGTCGCTTCGGCGACGAAGCATACGCGGCCGAGGAATTGGTTGCCGAACTCACCGCCGCCTTTCTTTGTGCGGAGCTGGCGATCCCGGGACAATTGCGACACCCCGAGTACCTCGCCAATTGGCTCAAGGTGCTCCGCAACGACATGCGGGCTATCTTCACCGCAGCGGGGAAAGCGACCGAAGCTGCAAACTACATGCGGTCAATCGCATATCCTGACCAAAGCAGCACATCCGGTACGGTCGAAGAATGACCGTCCAGCAGACCTCCAAGTGGGGTCTGTTTTCTTAGCATGAGCTGTGCAACTTCCAAGCGTTACTAGGGGTCGTCGTAGCTTCTCAGAAAACGGAGGATAAAGCACGCTAAGAGGGAGCGGTGCTGCGCGCTAGGGATGTTGGGGAGCTTCAGGGCAAGACCCGGCATCAAACTTCCGGGCTGGTGCTTTCCCGCCATGCATGATTCGGTGGGCTCTTGCCAGGAAGCGACGGCGGAGAAATCTGCCGAAAGCAGCCATTGAAGCGGTCTGGGTGTATGCTATCGCCGTAACCTGCGAAGCACTGCTTTTCATGATTTTGTCCTGTATAGAATCCGCACACATAGGACGCAGAGCCGGCTGCGGTAAGGATTCCAGCGTTCCAATCGTCGTTGTTTTCGGGAGCAGGCGCCGATGTTACGCAGCATGTCTCTATGAAACACAACTATACGGATAACGTGATGGGATTGGCCAATTGGTTCAGCACCTTCTGTACAAACATCCAAGTTCAGGATGGCGGGACAATATCGACACGCTACAAGTCCATCACGCGACGGCTGAACACCGATTTCTGGGCGACGACCTCGGACACATCCCACAGCCTGTACGTCGGCTCTTACGGTCGCAACACCGCAATCGACGGGTTCAGCGACCTCGACATGATCTTCCAATTGCCCTACTCGATGTACGAGAAATACAACGGCCACATTTGGAACGGGCAGTCGGCGCTACTCCAGACAGTAAAGACATCTATCGAGAAGACATACTCGAAGACGAGCATCCGTGGAGATGGACAAGTGATATTAGTTCCGTTTACGGACGGGATTACTTTTGAAGTCGTGCCAGCTTTCATCAACAAGGACGACAGCTACACGTATCCCGATGCGAACAATGGTGGAAGCTGGCGCACTACGAATCCAAGGCCAGAGATCGCTGCGATCCGTACCAGAAACGCTGCTTGTAATTCCAACCTGATTCTTCTGTGCAGGATGATGCGCTCATGGAAACGGCAGTGGAACATTCCGATGGGCGGCCTCCTGGTGGACACGCTTGCGTATCAGTTCATCATTCAGTGGACGTATCGAGACAAGTCCTTCCTATACTACGACTATATGTGCCGAGACTTTTTCCAGTACATGGCCGGCCAAGACGCCACACAGGAATACTGGAAGGCCCCTGGTAGTGGTCAATGGGTCTACGGTGGCCAGGGTCAATTTCAGTACAAGGCGAAACGCTGCTACAACATCGCCAGCGAGGCTATTGAGCACGAAACCGCGGATCCAAAACGAGAGTGGTCAGCAAAGCAAAAATGGAGAGAGATCTTTGGCACATCATTCGCCGGCTGATGCTCGGGCTCTCCTCGAGGCGCAGCTCCGCGAGTGCTACGGCCGCGTTGTCTACTCGCACAAGACTCACGAGAAATGTGCCGACATTCTTCTTTCGCGTCTTTCCGCGATCAAGCTTTGGCAGATCATTCTCTCGTCTATTACCACTGCGGGCTTTCTTGCTGCCATCTTTGACGCTGGGCCGGTGGGCGCGACAATTGGAGTCGTTGTGTCTACTGCATTATTGGCCCTAAACGCATACACGAAGAACTATGATCTTGGGGCGCTTGCGCAGAAGCACCGCCAAGCTGCTGCCGACCTCTGGCTGATCCGCGAGAAGTACCTTGCCCTGATTACGGACTTAAGAATCGGGGAGGAGTCGCTCGAGAAGACGAATGTGCGACGCAACGACCTATTGGAAGACCTCCATGGGGCGTACAGTGGCGCGCCGAGCACGACCTTCGCGGCGTACCGGAAAGCCCAGAGGGCGTTGCAAGAGCAGGAGGAAATGACGTTCTCCGATGAGGAGATCGACGCGTTTCTACCGAAGGAACTTCGAAAGGCCTAACGCTGTTAGTGGCGGCCGGTTTCCGTAGAAATTTGGCGGCGTTCCTTTTTCGGGCACGAGTTTTGCTTTCGAAGCGTTTTGGCGACAAGCCCCGTAGCCGGGTCAATGGCAGGCTGCGGCCTTGTGCAGCCTGGCGAAGCGAACCATTGACGCGGTGAAGGGGCGATATGCTCAGGCATGGCGGTGAGCACCGCATTGTGGTGCTTACCGCCATGCAGACCGGCATTTTCGCCGCCAAATTTCTACGGATTTGCTCCGCCGCCAACAAACGCCAAGCATGCTCGTATTCATGTCTCATTCGTCAATTGACAAGCCCATGGTGCGAAGGATAAGAGACAGGCTGCTTCGTGCAGCGGACTGCCTAACCATTCCGTTCGCGTCACGCCGCCAAGTGCTGGTTAGCTCAAACGTTAGATTATATGGATAAGCCATGATCACTTTGATTCGCCTATTTCTGCTTGCTGCTACGCTTTGCTTTAGCGTAACGGCTTTCTCCGACACTCAGCGAGGGATTCGTAACTACCAAGAAATAATGGCTGGGCGCAAAACGATTGAGCAGTTAAGCCAAGTCGAACTTAAAGAAGTTCTCGCTGTGCACACAGCGCTTGAACGACAGCCACGTAGTAATAGAGGCAGCAGCTCCTCACGGCCATCATACGAAATCGAGGTCTCACACAACGATGAACTATTTATTATAAACGGGGAAAAATTTGAAGCGCAAACGTATTGCTTCAATATGGAAGAGGGTGACAGCGTGATTTTCATCGAAGGCAGTGCGCTCGGGGCTTGTGCAAGCGCAACGCTGGTCAACCTTCGCACTAATGCCAAATGCGAGGTTTGGTGTGAGTGAATGAGAGCAGAAGTTGTCAACTTTTCATATCCCTGATGGAAGCATAGACTGAGAAAAGGGAACTGATCGTGGGGGAGACCCCACCGGTGATCGGATTTCCAAACAAGCCTCTATTCCTCGGCGACTCGTTGCACACACCAGAGCGCCGAATGTCGCCGACCTTCGCGGATCTACTCTTCACTTTTTTCACGAGCGGTTGAAGAGACAGGGAACCGGCCGAAGGGGAACGGGAACCACCCCCGGGCGCAGTAGAGGTTTGACTGGGTATGTCACGTAACTTCCCACACAACGAGCCAGTCACACTTGGCACTCGGTACATGCCGGGGTGGGCGGAACGTTATCCTTTTGCGCTCGATATAGAAGACCGTCGGCGGCACATGTATGTGGTCGGACAGACCGGCACCGGCAAATCCACGCTCCTCAAAGACATCATCAAGCAGGATATCTGGGCCGGTCGTGGCGTGGGATACATCGACCCGCACGGCCAGGACGCGGAAGAGCTCCTCCGCGCGATTCCATCGTGGCGCGCTGACGACGTCGTTTACTTCAACGCGGCAGACTTCACCCACCCGATGGCATGGAATCTCTTAAGCCAAGACCGTGTCGATCCGTCCGATCGTGACCGCGTTGCCTCGATCATCGTCTCCGGCTTCCAGGGGATCTTCGGCAACTCGTGGGGGCCGAACCTTGAATACGTCTTTCTCGGCTGTCTCCACACACTGCTCGCGCGAGAGCGCACGTCGATCCTCGGCGTACCGCGCCTCATTACCGACCGCGACTATCGTGCGCACGTGCTCCGCCACGTGGATGATCCTGGGGTGCACATGTTCTGGCGGTACTTCGAACGGCAGGAGCAGGAACATAAGGACGCCACCGCGTCCGTCATGAACAAGGTTGGCCGACTGTTTCTCTCTCCGACGATGCGCAACATCTTTGGCCAGCCCGTGAACAAGATCCATCCTCGCAAGATCATGGACGAGCGGAAGATCTTCATCGTGAATCTTGCCAAAGGTGGAATCGGAGATGATGCCGCGCGCATCATCGGCGCGCTCCTGATCGCGCAGTTCTTCTCCGCATCGCTCACCCGACGCAACATCCCGGAAGATGATCGGGTGGACTTCTCATTGGTGGTGGATGAGTTTCCATCGTTCTCGACCACGGTGATCGCCAACATCCTCTCTGAGGCGCGCAAGTATCGGTTGAACGTTCTCCTGGCGAATCAGTTTTTGGGGCAACTGGACGAAGACACCGAGCAGGCGATCTTCGGAAATCCCGGCGCGGTGATTGCGTTCCGCGTCGGGGAGCAAGATGCCGCGCTCCTGGCGAAGCACTACGGCGGCGACTACACGCCGGAGCATTTTGCCAATCTCAACAACTTCACTGTCTGCGTGAAGCAGCTCGTAAACGGTGTGGCACAGGATCCTTTCATTGGACAAACACACCTCTTCAAAACACCCGAGCACCTTGACGAAAAGAAGGTGCGTTATCTCAACCCGGCGGACATCGTCCGCCAGTCCCAGCGGCGCTACGCCGAACGGCGTGAGGTCGTTGCAGCAAAGATCGAACGTTGGATGACGAAGGAACTCCACCCATCGGGTAAAGAAAAAAAGAGTCGTGGACGGGTTCCAGATGCGGAGCTCCGCCGGCAGGCGAAGGCAAAGTCGCGCATGTCGCCACACGTCAAAAGACGGCCGACTCGCGACGATGAATTTTCGAGCATCGGCGACTTGCTCAATGCGCATTGACGCAGTGCGGCGGCAGGATGCGGCTCAATAGGGCCGCAATTTTGGCCTGGCGCCATCTTCCCCGCCAACGAAAAACGCCCCACCGGGGGCGTTCGAGCGGTGAGGCAATCAACGATCGCCGATAAATGGGAAAAGTCCATCAAGATCATCCCCGTTCAGATCGGTCGGTTGTTGCCCAGCCTGCAGCTGAACCAGGCGAACAAAGCAGTGCGGAGCCAGCCGAGTGAGCGCCTCAGTAGCGAGGCGTTCGCCGGCAGCATCTCCATCCGGCAGGATCCACACCCGGTCTTCCTCATTGAGCTGGGCGACGAGAATCGCCGCTTGTTCTTTGGAAATAGAAGCGCCCATCGTGGCGACCACGTTCGTGATGCCATGCTGCGTGAGCCACCAGACGCTCGGGAACCCTTCCACCAGGACAAGATCGATGTGTCGCTTGGTGAGGCTGTGACCATCGATCGCATTCCCGTTGTAGAGGAATGCAGACTTCCGGAACACGAACTGCTTTCCGTCTTTCACACGATCGCCGGGGAACCGATATTTCGGATTGTCATCATCGATGAGAGCATCGTCGATGATGCGTCCGGCGTAGCCGATCAGCTGACCTTCTGTGTTATGCAGCGGGATCGCAACGCGTCCTTTCATGAGCCCACGGCTGCAGTATCCGAGGCCAAACATCTCGATTATTTCGGGGGTAAAACCGCGGCCGGCAAGATACGGATGCGCCGCGTCCAGCCCCTGCAGGACGAAGTCGAGCGGGGAGTTCTCGACGATCGGGAGCTCTGGTTCTTCCTTAGCCGGCACGCTCTGCCGCGTGGCCGTCGCCTTGGGTTGTGATGGCGAGCTTTTCCTCGTTCCCTCGGAAGTACCCCTGCCTCCGATGAACAGCTCTTCGGCTCGCAGTGCCCCCCGACGAAATTGCTCTCCGCTATTCGGATCGAATCCTTCCATACGGATGACGAACTCGAGCACATTCCCTTTACCGCCACACCCAAAACAGTTGTAGATGCCGCGAGTGAAGTTGACCGAGAAGGATGGCGAACGCGGTTTCCCGCCATCGCCATTGTGAACGTGTGAAGGAAGCGGGCAGTACCCCTGCCACTGCTCTCCTCCCTTCGCCTTACCTTCCGCCTTGTAATGCGCGAGCACTTCCGGGAAAGAGAGCCGCATTCGCAGTTCTTTGAAATCGATTCGCTGTGCGCCCATGATGCCTCCTTTCGTGATTGATCTGTGACGTGCTTCTGTCATAAAGCAAGCATAAGGGGCGCCCATCGTCAACACATCCCATCACTACATTGACATATTTACAAAGGTATGTTTTTCTGAATAGAGAGGGCGCTTCTCTTGTAGGAGCTCCGCTGGTTGGCAGTCTGAAGTCCAGAGCTCTATCCGGGTTTCAATTCCGCCAACCAAAGGAGTGAATCATGGGAACTGTTCATCAACTAAAGAAACACGGGGTAGGTCCCGATTGGCATAACGCGTTCGGTGTTTGTTGCTCTTTTCATCCGGCCGGGAGCTATACCTTGGTCGAAGTGCACTGCAGGTTCACCGGCGAGCTTCCGTGCTCGATCAGCGTCTATGTCCGAGACCCGGCCAGCGTACTGATCAAGAAAATCAAGGATCGGAGCAAGGAGCACGGCGAAATCGTCTTCCTGGTCGTCGCCGATCCTCCATTGCAATACGTTCACCTGGTACACACGCCGATTCCAGATGTTGGTGAGCGCATCATGTGCCTCCTCACGGAAGACTTGGGAATTCAGTTCGACGAAAAACCCCACTGCATCTTAGAGTGGGATGGTCAAGTTGATACGCCATGGACGCTGTTCGACACAGTTAGCTCATAGGTAACACACGCGAGGGGGACTCCCCCTCTTTTTTATGTATCAAATTCTCTAGATTTGCTGCTACGAATAAGTTTTTCGCGTCTCGCCTTAACCTCATTGATAAGTAATTGCTTGTCCCTTGTGGTAAGCGTTGAGTCATTATTAATTTTTTCTTCCAACTCATTCAATTGCCGGAGCGCATCTTGGAGATTTCCCATTGAATTTATGATGTGCTTTAGGCTCCCTGTCACGTATTGTTCCATAGACATGGCCGTCTTCCCGCGAACTGCCACCCCAGTCTCTAACTGCACCTCGTGGAGGATCACCTCTGCCCACCGGTCTCCATCAGCGGCAAAGCGCAAGTAAATCTTTCCCCCCTGAGGAAATTGATGCCGGACAGTACGCTCTGCGAGATTATCTTTGGGCACCAAGGTGTTTATGTCCTGATCATACAGTGCTAGTAGATCTAGCTCCTTCGCTATTGGCTTATTGCTCCAAAGAACTGTGACATGCTGACTTTTCTTATTCGGCGTAAGGAACTTCCAGAAAAACTCCACCTCTCGTGTTTCCGGAAAGGTCGTCGTGCGTAAATATATCTGGTCGACGGCGGTATATTCAACGGTGTTCTGATTGACTCGCTTTTGCCGCACATCACTTGGTACTTTATGATCTGCCCGATAAAAACTGCCCGTTAAATACAAATGCATCAGCAAACTAATAGGATTCCAAAACGCCAGTTTTTTCTTCGCCATATTTTCGTCCTCTGTAATCTGCTCACATTAGTTAATGCGACTTTTTTACTACCATACGCCTTCTGTGTTTGGCTTTCACTTATTCGACGCATTTGAGTTTGTTGATGATGTCACTTCCGACATCCTCATGCTTCTATTAGGTTTTCCACCCTAGCGTGCGAACGACGCTCACACCACACCACACAAATGCCACCGCGACAAAGGCAACTCCAAGCCACTGGGTATCCATACTCCATAGCAACCATGACCAGGATCCGCACAGGAGTACAACGCCAAGTGTTTTTGGCCATTGAAACGCCTTATTAAACACTTCCAAGACAAAAAAAGACGACGATTGTTGCTGCCCAACGTACGATATTCATGTCATTTCCTTCCTGCGCCCTAATTGGCAAATAACGATCGCTTCGTGACTCGCTCCGCCACCATGCGATCCCGAGGGGTGACACGCCGCCTGGCGGTGTGCTGACGCGGATCGTAGATAGTCTCGGCAGTTGCTTGCGCGTAATCTTTGAGGGTCATCCATATCGGCGCGAGCGGATCGCGTATGAATTCGTCGAGCGTGGTCAAAAGAAACTGCTGCTTCAGAAAGTGGGCCTCCTTCAACAATCGTTCGGCAACATTGTTCCGACGCTCTTCGTTCAACAAGGTAATGAGGACACGGAATGGAAAGTCCTTGTAATCGGACGGGTCGAAGCCGAAGCGAATGGCGAGCCCGCCGGTGCGATAGAAGCTGCTATAGCCGTGGGCTTTGACCGCGAGGCGCTGGAGAACCTCGGAGCCACGATCGTGTTCAAGAAAAAAGCGATGCTCGGCGACCTCATCGTCCACAGATTCGTGGATTTCGATATACGCATCAGGTTTGAGAGTGATGCGTTCTCGGGTATCCAGATGCTCGGTCTTGAACTCGTAGAGCCGAGGCCAAGTGGCGAACTCGGTCACGGAAAACATCGGGCATGAGCGCAACGCTTTGGTCAGTGCGGACTTCATGCCGACGATCTCAAGTTCGTGGTGAAGTGTGCTTTCGGCGACATCAGTACGCTTCATGAGCTCATCCCAGGAGAGCCCGTGTGTTGCGACAACAGCCGACTGTTCCTCAAGCGCCTCAAGCCCGCGCCGGGTAAGGTAGAGAAATGACGGGAGGAAGGTACCGTGGTTGGCCTGTGGTTTGCGCTCGCCGATGAACTTGCCTTCGACCAGGCGTTGGATGCGCTTCTTGCCGTACTCCGGTTGATCAGAGAAGTAGAGCGCAATGAAATGCGAACGCAACATCACCCGTGATTCGAACAGCCCGTTGAGCGCGCCATAGTCCCGAGCTTGAAGCTCGACCCCTCCTTTACTCGTCGTCTTCGATGTCATGTGTTTTCACATTACTCTTCGGTCGCCGCCGTGCAACCGCGATGTCCTCTTCTTCGACCGGGGGCATTCTATGGATGACGTCCATCGGCGCAGCGGCGGTGAGCGCGGCCGTCGCTGCTTCAAAGGAGAGAACGAACGGCAACTGCGTCAAGAACTGGGCACGAAGCGCCTCGACATCTTCTTTGGTACTCCAGCCACTCTCAATGGTGGCAGTGCGAATCCTAACCGGTTCGTCCATCCCCACGAGCCGCACCACTCCCTCACGATCTTTCAGAGTTGCGAGCATGGTCTTCGTATGATGTTTGAGTTCGTCGAGTGTCCAATGCGTCGTGCTGACGTGTGCTTTCGGCAACGCTGCAACCCCCCCCCCCCCCCCCCCCCCCCCCCCCCCCCCCCCCCCCCCCCCCCCCCCCC
>Ga0209793_1000750_pt1 | contig 28996 bp, 33 predicted proteins | sample EBPBio122009_DNA_FD_185863 | JGI IMG/M metagenome (GOLD analysis project Ga0209793, IMG submission 185863) | Wastewater treatment Type I Accumulibacter community from EBPR Bioreactor in Madison, WI, USA - Reactor 1_2/2/2009_ DNA (SPAdes) (version 2) | ecosystem: Engineered > Bioreactor > EBPR >... | reverse complement strand
TGCGCAAGGCCAGGCGGTTGGCGGCGACCTATGACGAGCTCGAGGCACGCATCGGGAGGCTGCTGGAGGCCGAGGAGCTCGGCAAGGTGCGCCCCGAGTTGGACGGCAACGAGATCGCCAAGGTCCTGGGGATCACGCCGGGCCCGGTGCTCGGCCGGGCCTACAAGTACCTCCTGTCGGTGCGGCTCGACGAGGGCCCTATCGGTCCCGAGGCCGCGCGTGAGCGGCTACTCGCGTGGTGGGCCGACCAGCCCGAGTCGCCGTGAGGGGTGGCCGGCGGTGACCTCCCCCGTCGTTCTCGCCGCCATCGGTGCCGCTGAGGGGGTGTGCATCGCCCTTCGATCCGTGCCGTGGCTCACGGCGGGTGGGCACCGCTACGCCGACGAGTGGGCACGGCCGGCGCCCCCCATGCGGTGGGTCGGCCCCGTGGCCGTCCTCGTCGGCCTGGCCGTCGGCTGGGCGCGGGCCGACCAGTGGGCGTATGCCTTGGTGCTGGCGGCCGCTGGCGCCGTCGCCGTCGTCCTGGCCGCCATTGATCTGGACGTCCATCGCCTTCCCGATCGATTCACCCTCCCGGCGCTCTGGCTCGTGCCCGCTGCCCTCGGTCTCGTCGCCCTGGCCGAGGAGCGGCCCGGGGCATGGGTCCGTGCCGTCGTGGCCGGGCTCGGCGTCGGGGCGCTCTTCCTCGTGCTGGCCCTGGTCAGTGGGGGCGGCTTCGGCCTGGGCGACGTCAAGCTCGCGCCCAGCGTGGCGGCCCTCACGGGGTATGCCGGGTGGGGCGCCGTCGTCGGCTGGGTCCTTGTGACCTTCGTCGTCGGGGGGGTCGTCGCGATGGTCCTGCTCCTCACCGGTCGCGCGAACGTCAAGACCCAGTTCGCCTTCGGACCCGTCATGCTGGTCGTGGCCGTGGGGCTCTGGCTCCTCCCCGACCCGGGAGCGTGGGTTCTCCGCCTCATGGCCGGCCCTTGACGTCACCTCGCGACCCTTGTGTCTCTCGGGTAGGGTCCAAACCCGTTCGCGCCGTCGGGACGAGGGAGACGTCATGGCCGTGGGGGAGCCGCCGCCGAGGGGGCCGAGCAGACGACCGACCTGGGTCATCGTCGTGGCCACGCTGGGGACGGTCGCCGTGGCGATCGGCCTCTTCGTGGCAGGCCTCGTCGTGGGCATCGCCGTGTCGCAGGCCACTCCGGGGACCCAGAACGCTGGACCGCAAGCCACCGTCGGCGGCACTGCCGGTGCCAGTTCCCTGCCGGGGGCGGCGGGCGCTCTCGACGCGTGCGTCGTCGGGACGTGGCGCTCCACGGAGCACGAGGAGAGCGCCGACGTCAAGGATCAGGGGCCAGTCACCGTGTCCGGCATGACCCGCACCCTGGTCTTCACCGCGGATGGGCAGGAGACGGTGACCTACGACCGGGCCGAGGCGACCATCAGCGTCAAGGACGGCACGGCGAGAATCGTCTACGACGGCACGGTGACCTATCACGTGACGACGTCGGGAGGTTCGATGGCCTTCACTCTCGGATCCGTCGACGGCACGGTCACCGTGACCGGCAGCGACGGCAAGAGCCAGTCCCAGCCGCTCAAGCCCGGCACCGGCTCCGTGAGTTACACATGCTCCCCGGACCGGCTGACTCAGGAGGCGCCGGGGTTCCACTCGGTCTACGAACGGGTCGGGTGAGCGACCACTCGCTGCCGTCGGCCGGGCCCCGGGTTGGGCCCGGGGTTGGGCCCGACGACCCTGAGGCAGACCGGACCTGTTGGTTAGGATTGGGTCCCATGGGCCGGGCCGTTCGCGTGCACGGGGGGACGTCCGCCGGGCGTCACCTCGCTCTCTGCGTGTGCCTCCTGACCGTCGCGGCCTGCAGCAGCCCGGAGCCCTTCGCGGGTCGCGACATCGCCCCCACCGGATCCCCCTCGGTCAGTGTCACGCCGTCGGCGACACCGCCGGTCGGCCACCGGATCGTGCGCGGCGACGGTTTCTCCATGGCCGTGCCGGGTGACTGGGAGGAGATGCAGCGCAGCGTGACGGGTGGCCAGATCTCCCGATGGAGCGAGGCACGCAAGGGCGGCGGGCCGCAGACCGTCGTGGCGGTCGTCCTCGACACGGATCCCGCCGAACCGCTGCTGGAGCAGAGCTACCGGCTCGAGCAGCGTCTGCGCTCGGAGGGCATCGACGTGATCCGCTCGACTTCTGTCCGCCCCGATGTCACCGACCCGGCGGTCCTCGTGCAGTGGCAGGAACGCGGCCGCGGGGACGGCCAGGCCCGCACCGTGTGGCAACTCTTCGTCCAGTCTCCCGGGGGGATCATGAATGTCGTCGGCTATGCCCCCAGTGATGGGTTCCTCGCCTCCGACGTCCCCAAGGTGATGGGCACCTTCGAGGTGTCGCCGTGAGCCGGCTCCCGCGCCCTCGGCTGCGCGGTGGATGCTTTGAGGATCCCGGCCGTGAGGCGGGCGTGAGCTCGCTGGAGTGGCTCGGCGCTGCGCTCGTCGCGGGCGTCGTCATCGGCGTCATCACCTTCAACGTGTCCGCCGAGCGGGCTTCGAGCGAGGCGGCCCGGGCGATCTGTGGGATCACCGGCGGGAGCGGGTGCGGTGCCGTCGGCTCGTCCGGCGGATCGGGAGGCGCCGGCGGATCGGGAGGCTCCGGCGGATCGGGAGGCTCTGGCGGATCGGGAGGCTCTGGTGGGTCGGGCGGTCCCGGCGTGGTCTCCTGTGTTGCGGCCCCGGCCGGGGCCGCCGGACCGGTCCGAGGCTCGGTCCCGATCGGTTCGCCCAGCGGCATGACCGTGTCCGTCATGGGCGATGGCTCCTATCAGGTCAGCTCCGCAGCCCCCATCGCCGGCGCGACCACGTCAGCGGTCTCGAGCGGGTCCGACAGCGGGTCGGGCCCTGCGGTCGGCACCGCGAACCAGTGGATCTCCGGGAATCTGGACCCCGTCGCCGCCAGTGGGCTCGAACCCTTCCTCCGAGGCGGCGGTGATGCCGTCTGGACGGTGACCTCAGCCGCCGGTCTCGGTGATCTCGTCGCCGCGGATCAGCGCCAGAGCTGGCGTGATAGCCTGCTCGGCCCGGTCGGCACCGGCCCGCTCGCTGACTCGGCGTTGTCCGCCTTCGGCGGCGGGGGTGGCCTGCCGATGCCCAACGGCCGCTTCACCGACACCAGCCCCTACGCCGGGCTGTCTCTCAACGCCTATGCCCAGGTCGAAGCCCTCGACAGCGGCGGAGTGGCCCTGGGCACCATGTCCTATGCCAACGGGACCTCGACCGACTACATCGGCGTCACCCCCGGTCAGGGCGGAGTTCCCTCCAGCGTTGCCCCCATGATCCTGCAGATCGACCGGGACACCACCGGGGCGATGACAGCCATGCGTGCCGTGTCCGATCGGGACCTCGGCACGCGCGGCACGCAGGCCCCCTCGTCGACCCTCTACGTCACCCACGTCCCGGTCTCCTCGGGGACCAGCCAGGTGGTCTCCGACATGGCGGCCTCGATGGGCATGGTCGGCTTGACCGGCACGCGTACTCCGCGCGGCGGGGAGGTCCCGACCTTCGGCGACGCGTCGGCCGCCTTCAAGTCCGCTGGGGCGACCCAGGGCTACGTGTCGAGGCAGCAACCGACGGGCACCGTCGAGGCGAGTGACCCGAACGCCACCGCCTTGGCTTCCGGGCTGCGCCAGGTGATGAAGGGCTCCGCACCCCAGAGTTGGGACGGCACGGCGTGGACGGCCCGTCCCGCGGCGTGCGGCTGATGCTGCCGCTGATTCTCGGCTCCGCCTACGGAGCAGCGGCCGGTGCGGCCAGTGCGGGCTGGTTGCGCACGGTGGCCCATCGACTTCCCGAGGAGCAGGGGCTACCCCGGCGCGGGGTCACCTGGGTGGCGGTCGCCACCACGGTCTTCGCGGCGCTCGTCGCCGCCGGGCAGGCGACCAGCGGTACCGCGCGGGCCACCGTCACCACGCTCATCCTTCCTGTTCTGGTCCTCCTGTCGGCCATCGACATCGACACCCGTCGCCTCCCCGACCGGCTGACCCTGCCTGCAGGCGTCGCGGGGGTCGTGGGCCTGGCCGTTGCGGCCGCGCTCGATGGTCGCCCCGCCACTGCGTGGCGACCCTTGGCGGGAGCCGTGGTCCTTGCCGCGTTCTACCTGGTCAATCTCGTCATCGGCGACATCGTCGGGTCGGTGGCGGCCATGGGGCTGGGGGACGTGAAGTTCGCCCTCGTGCTCGGGGCACTGCTCGGGGCCCACTCGTGGTCGCACGTCGTCGTCGCCACCGTGCTGGCCTTCGTGAGTGCCGGCGTCCAGGCCCTCGTGATGATCCTGCGAGGAGCGAGTCGGCGCAGTCATCTGGCCTTCGGTCCACACATGGCCCTTGGGGCTCTCGTCGTACTCGCAGCTCCCGGCCTGACCGAGCTCGCTGGTGCCTCATGACAGCGGCCAGGGAGGTCTTCGGACCGGGACCGCACCGGTTGCTCGTCGACGGCCGTGACGTCGCGCCGTTGGCGCTCGCCGACGACCCGCGCAGCAGACGCCGGGGGCTGCTGGGGACCTCGGCGGTGGTGGGTGGTCTGTGGATCACCAAGTGCCCCAGTGTGCACATGGTGGGGATGCGCTACCCCATCGACGTTGCCGTCGTCGACCGGCACGGCCGCGTGCTGAGAGTTGCGACCTTGCCGGCGACGTGGGGCATGACCAGACCACGGCTGCGCGCATCGGCCACCATCGAGGCGCCCGCCGGGGCGATGAGCGCGTGGGGAGTTCGGCCGGGAAGCATGCTCACCATCGGGTGAGGCGAGACCCGGGAAAGGGCTTCAGCAGCGGTCAGGACCGGGCCCACCGGGCAGGCCTGCGCTTGGGTCCGCGTTGGGCCCCCGGGTGGATGCCGGATGCGCGCGGCACGCCTAAGTTGGCGGGTGTGACCCTCTCGGCCAGTGGCGTGATGCTCCCGCTCACGTCCTACGTCAACCCGCCCCGGATGCCCCGGGCTCGTGGGTCGATGAGCACGGCCAGGCCGAGCAGGGCAATCCCCGCGACGACGATCGACAGCGGGGTCTTGGAGGGTCCGGGTGTGGTCGGCAGCAGCCACACGATGGCCTCGCGCATGCCCCCGCCGTTGCACATGACCCGTTCCGTGGGCCCGGTGGGCCCAATCGTGACCACAGGCAGCAGAGAGACCTCGGCGACGACACGGGTGCCCAGCACGTCCGGGTCAGCCGCGGTGCGCAGGGGTCTGTCGGGCTCCCCGGGGGTGTACACGGTGCACCCGAGGGCTGCCGGCGTGCGCACGGGCTGGCCCTCCGGGCGGGCCACGAAGATCGTGGTGCCCGCGTCGAACCATGGCGAGGCGCCGATCGTCGTCGAGGTGCTGTCCACGAGCTGCTGGGGCTGGGGTCGATCCATCGTCCACGCGATGACACCGACGACGATCGCTGCGACCCCCGCCAGTGCCGCCATGCTCGCCACGACAAGTGACACCCGGTGGGCCCGGAGGCTGTTGGTCCTGCGCTGCCGGACGCGGGCGCTCTTCTTCCCCATGGTGTCGACTATTGTGAAGGCCTATTCAGTTATTGTGAAGGCCTATTCAGTCTTGGCAAATTGGGGCCGGCCGGGGGTCTGCACGTCTGCGCTTGGGGGATGTCTGTGCGTGTCCTGATTCTCGACCCGTCGAGCGCGTCTGCCTCGGTGCGGCACTGGGAGCCAGCGGGGGCTGACGTCGCGGTCGTCGGACCTCAAGGTGGCCCCGGGGCCGCTCGGGCGCTTCGGGGTGCGGAGCGCGTCGTGCTCCTCCATCGTCCCAACGACGCCAAGGCAGCCGGTTACCTCGCCAATGTCGTGAGCGGGGCCCTGCCCAGCACCGCCGTCGTGCGGCTCGCAGCCCCCTCCAGCCTGCTGGCCGCGGCCATCGTGGCCCTTGAGACCGTCCGCTCGGCCGCCGATGACGACGGAGCGGTCCTTTCCCGCCTCCGGCAGACGCTGGCGTTGACGCATTCGGGCCTGTGGGCCAGGCGCGTGACCCGGCTCACGTCGCCGAGTCCGTCCTTCGGCCAGCACCTGCGCTCACTGTGGCCGTGGGGCCAGGGCTTCCTTGCCTACGTCGGGCCGGAGGCGTGGGTCCAGCAGTTGCGCGCTGGCCAGGCGCCCGCCCAGACCGCGGGCTGCCAACTCGTCGTGGGGGCACCGGCCGGCAAGGACGTCTCCCCCCTCACCTCGTGGTGGTCCGGTCAGGCGGGAGCAGCAGCGGTGGTCCCTCCCCTGCCGCCGATCGTGGAGTCGACCCGCGCGGCATACGGCAATGACGGTGTCGAGTTCGTCCTCTTGCATCCTCAGTTGGCCGAGCCCCGCCCTGCGGGCACGAGGTGCCCGGTGTGCCGCGTCCCTGTCCGCGGCCGCGCTTGCCCGTTCTGCCATGTCGTCCCCCGTGCCCTGGAAGTTGGTCGCGCATGAATCCCCGTCAGCGGCGAGGCCTGCTGTTCATCCTCGTGTCGTTCGTCGTGGCGATCGGGACGTTCGTCGCGGTGTCGGCCTATGTCGCCAACGTCAACAGCCAGGTCGGGTCGCGGGTGACCGTCTACCAGGCACGGGCCGCGATCGATCCCTACACCCCCTTGGGTCCGGACAACATCCAGGCCGTCGAGGTGCCCGCGCGGTGGGTGTCGCAGTCCTCGGTCCTCACCCTGGACGAGCTCCAGGGTCGACGGGTCGGGTTCCGGCTCAACGCCGGCACGACGGTGAGCTCGGACATGCTCATCCCGAGCAGCTCACTGTCGGCGACCGAGCGCGAGATCGCCGTCAACGTCAACTCCGTCACCGGAGTGGCCGGGCGGGTCCTCCCCGGCGACCGCGTCGACATCTACGCCGTCTTCGCCGATGTGCCGGGCCTGCCCAAGTCGGTGCGCATCCTCGTGCGAGACGTCCGAATCGTCTCCCTCCAGGGCGAGCAGACCGTCACCCGGCAGACCGCCGCCGGCGGCACGAGTGAGCAGCGCGTCGTCCCGGTCACCTTGGCTCTGGAGCCCGCCCAGGCGTTGTCCGTGACGTATGCCGCAGCGTTCGCTCAGGAGGTCCGTCTCGTGGCATTGCCCAATGACGTCGGCACCAACCGAGCCGGTGAGCCCAACGAGTACGACGCCGGCCAGCTCGGCGGCACCGCAGTCCCTGAGGAGAACAACTGATGCGCATCCTCATCGGCATCGCCAATGCCAACATCGAGTCCGACCTTCGCTCCCTCTTCGAGGAGCTCGACGACGCCGAGGTCGTCGGTGTCGCGCCGACGACCGGTGACCTCATCGACTACGCCGGCCGACTCGACCCGGACATCGTCTTCATCCACGAGAATCTCGGACCCGAGCCGGCGACGCAGACGATTCGCGACCTGGGACTGCGGTTTCCCAGCCTCGGGATCCTCCAGATCTCCCCGGAGCGGTCCTCCGCGACGGTCATTCGGGCCATGGAGGCGGGGGCTCGCGGCGTCATCGCCCACCCTTTTGCCTTCGACGATCTGTCCAGCAAGGTGGCGTCCACCCAGGAGTGGTCCACCCAGATGCGCCAGGTGCTCTCCGGGGCCATCGCGCAGGCCATGTCGGCCAAGGGTCGGGTCATGGTCTTCGTCGGCGCCAAGGGCGGCGTCGGCACGACCACCATGGCGACCCACCTGGCGCTCGACCACCGGACCAACCGCCCAGATGATCGGGTGTGCCTGGTCGACCTCGACCTCGAGAAGGGTGACGTCAGCGCCATCCTCGAGGTCCGGCAGTCGGTCTCCATCGCCGATCTCGCCAAGGTCTCCAAGGACCTCTCCTCCACGACCGTCCAGGACGCGATGATCCTCCACGAGTGCGGACTCTCCCTGCTCCTCACCCCGGCTGACGTGCGGCTCACAGAGGTCGTGACGGCCGAGGCCCTCCGTCCGATTTTCGCCCTGCTCCGCCGCGAGTTCGACGTCGTCATCGTCGACGCCGGCGGGTCGGTGACCCCCAGTCAGGCCAGTGCGGTCGAGCTGGCCGACGACGTCGTCGTCGTGACCTCGGCCGACGTCCTCGCCGTCCGAGCCATGCGCAAGCGCATCGTGGCGTGGGAGGCCCTCGGAGTGACCAGTGAGAGCGCGCTGTCGGTGTTGGTCAACAAGGTCGACAAGACCAGCATCTTCCCGGCGAGCGCGGTCGCCCAGCTGACGAGCGCGTCGGTCATCGAGACCAAGGTCCCGGTCTCGACGCGAGCCCTCGAGGCCTCCATGAACGAACGTGACCCACGGGCTGTCACCGAGGTCGCGTGGTGGCGTCTGATGAGCAGCATTCGTCGTGAGCTCGGCCTCGAAACGGCCGGGCCGGGGCGGGTGCACAAGGGGGCAGCAGCGATGACGACCACCGAGGCGAAGCCGAAGACCTCGCGCAAGCGAGGCCGCAAGGGTGACGCCGCCGAGCAGGCGCAGCTGCCCCAGGCAGCCACGCCGGCGCCGGTGTCGCCGGCCGGGCCGGCCGGGCCAGCGGTGCCTGCCCTGCCGGCGGTGGCGCAGCAGACGGCGACCCTGACGACAGCGGCACCCGAGGCGGTCGATGAGCACACGGTCCCCCGCGGGATGCTGTCGCGTCGCTCCCGCGAGCGGGGCCAGATCGCCGTCGAGAATGTCGTCGCCTTCCCGCTCGCGATCTTCATTGCCCTCGCGGCGTGGCAGATTGCCGTCATCGGCCTGACCTTCGTCTTCTCCAGCCACGCGGCCCGCGTCGCGGCCCGCGAGTACTCCGTGACCGGAAGCCAGGCCTCGGCCCAATCGGCGGCGCGCGGAGCCTCTCCGTGGGCCTTCGGCGACGGGCTGACGGTGTCGGCCGGCGGGTCGGACATCACTGTCACGATGAATGTCCCGGCCGCGGGGCCGGCCTCACTCGGCTTCCCCCAGAAGTTGACCTCGACCCGAGCGGTGGTGAGTGAGTGATGAGCCGGCGCCGCACCCGTGGATCCGAGCGAGGCGTGGCCTCGCTGGAGGTCGTCGGGATCGTCCCCTTCGTCCTCTTCGTGGCATTCCTCGTGTGGCAGCTCGCCGTCGGCGGGTATGCCGCGGTCTACGCCAACGAGGCCGCCCGCAACGCCGCGCGCGCGGCCAGCCTCAAGCAGGACGCCGTCGCCGCCGGTCTGGCCACTCTGCCGGCCGGTCTCACCGGCACGGTGTCCGGCGGAAAGTCGGGCGACGGCTATCGCTACACCGTGACCGTCCAGGTCCCGCGCTTCACCAAGGTCATCCTCGGGCCGGTGAGTCGGACCGTGACCATGCCGGGGATCGAGTGAGCAGGTCCTACCGGTCCTTCATCGGCGACGCCGCCGCGACAGGAAGGATCGGGGCCGAGGAGGACTCCCTCATCGGGGTCTTCCGCAAGCTGCTCCTCGAGGAAGTCGACCTCAACGAGCTGAGCAAGCTCGACGCCAGCCAGCGTCGGGCACGCCTCGAGCGGGTCATTGCCCACCTCGTCTCGCGCGAGGGCGTCATCCTCTCCACGAGCGAGCGCAACCTGCTCGTCCGTCGGGTCGTCGACGAGGCCGTCGGCCTCGGTGTCCTCGAGCCGATCCTGGCCGACCCCACGGTCAGCGAGATCATGATCAACGGCCCCGACACGATTTACATCGAGCGCGCGGGCCGCCTCGAGCTCTGGCAGGGGGGCTTCACCAGCGACGAGCAGTTGCTCCAGACCATCGACCGCATCGTGTCCACGGTCAACCGGCGCGTGGACGAGTCCTCACCGATGGCCGACGCCCGGCTCCCCGCCGACTCTCGCATGCCGCGGGGCGCGCGTGTCAACGTCGTCCTGCCACCCCTGTCGCTCAACGGTCCCGTGGTCACGATCCGATTGTTCCCCACGGCCATCTCACTCCCGCGGCTCATCCAGTGGGGGTCCCTCAATGCCGAGCTCGCGGCGCTGCTGCAGGCCTGCGTCGAGGCACGCCTGAATGTCGTGGTGTCAGGTGGCACCGGCTCGGGCAAGACGACCCTGCTCAATGCACTGTCGTCCTTCATCAGCCCCAAGGAGCGGATCGTCACCATCGAGGATGCGGCCGAGCTCAGTCTCGACCAGCCGCACACCATCCGACTCGAGACCCGTCCCCCCAACGTCGAGGGGCGAGGACAGATCACCATCCGTGACCTCGTCCGGAACTCCCTGCGCATGCGGCCCGACCGGATCATCGTCGGCGAGTGTCGTGGTGGCGAGGCCCTCGACATGCTCCAGGCGATGAACACCGGCCACGAGGGGTCGCTCACCACGGTGCACGCCAACAGTCCGGACGACGCCCTGTCGCGCCTGGAGACACTGGCGTCGATGAGCGATGTCTCCGTCCCCTTCCACGCCCTGCGCGACCAGGTGAATTCGGCGATCGACGTCATCGTCCAGCTCAACCGGCAAGCCGATGGCTCCCGGCGCGTCGTCGAGACCGTCTTTGTCTCCTCGCGTCGCCAGGAGGAGTTCAAGCTCGAGCCGCTCGTCTCCTGGGACCCGACCCATTTCGACGAGGGAACGCGCCGTCGTGGGCGCTTCGTGACCCATGCGGTCCCGCAGGGACTTCGTCAGCGTCTCATCGAGGCTCATGTCGAGCTGCCGGCGTTCATGGAGGGACCGTCATGATCTGGATCATCCTTCTCGGGCCCATCGCCGCCATGCTGCTGCTCCTGCTCGCCTTCCGCGAATTCAGCCGATCCGCGCGCGAGCGGCATGTCGCCGTGAGCGGTGCCGAGCTCGTCGGCGACGACGACGGTCCCAGTTCGATCGAGCTCTTCGACCGGTGGTTCCGGCGGACACGGCCCGGGCGTTGGCTGGGCAGGGAGCTCGAGTTCGCTGGCATGTCCCAGCGACCGAGCATCGTCTTCTTCGGTGGCGTCATCGCGGGCGTCGTCTTCGTCATCCTCCTGTGGAATCTGCTGGCCCCCCTCTTGGGCATCCTGGGCTTCTTCTTGACCTTCCTGGCGATTCGCGCCTACCTGCGGCGCGCCCAGGATCGTCGTCGTGAGGCCTTCGTCGCGCAGCTTCCCGAGATCGCCCGGGTGCTCGCCAATGCCAGCTATGCCGGGCTCTCCCTGCCGACGGCCATTGCCATCGCCGGCGACGAGCTCGCCGAGCCGGCGCGCACCGAGCTCGGGCGGGTGGCGACGCGCCTGCGTTTCGGGGCACCTCTGACGACAGCGCTCGACGAGCTTCGCCAGCGCGTGGGATCGCGTGAGACCTCCGTGCTGATCTCCACCTTGGTCGTGTCCTCCCGCAGTGGCGGCTCGCTCGTCACGGCACTGCGTGACATCGCCAGCACGCTCGAGCAGCGCAAGGAGACCCGGCGGGAGGTCAAGACCACGCTGTCGCAGCCGGTCGCGACCTCCTACCTCGTCGTCGTCATCGGCGTCGCCATGCTTCTCATGCTCAATGCGATGCAACCCGGCACAGTCGACAAGATGACCCGGACGCCTGTGGGCCAAGGCGCACTCCTGGTGTCATTGCTCATCTTCGTGGGCGGCTTCTATGCCATCCGTCGCATGACCAGGATGGACATATGAGCTGGCTCGTCGGGGCGATCCCTGGCCTGGTGGGGGCGATCGCGGCCTACCTCTTTCTCCGGGGCTACCGCCTGTTGCGCACCGATGCTGCCAGCGACCTCGACCTCGGCGATGTCCAGCTCCTGCAGGGTGCCACCCAGCAGCGCGCGAAGTCGCAGGGCCCGCTCAGCGCTCTCTCCTTCCGCCTCGCCCCCACGCTGCGCCGTGCCCTTCCGAGCCGTGCCATTGCGTGGTTGCAGCGCCAGGTGAACCAAGCCGGACGACCCGACGGGCTCGACGTCGACTCCGTCCTCGCCCGGGGCGTGCGCTGGCTGATCATCGTCCTTCCGGCCACCCTGCTCTTCATCGCGCAGGGAGACCTCGTCGCCGTCGCCATGGCCTTGGGCGTCATCCTCATCATGCCCTTGGCCCGCCTGTCCGCCGCCGCGCGCAAACGACGCGACCAGATCGACCGGGATCTGCCCGACTTCCTTGACGTGCTCGCCGTGACGGTGAGCGCCGGCATCGGCTTCCGACAGGCGTTGGCGACGGTCGCGGAGCGCTTCGGCGGCCCTGTCTCCGAGGAGATCACGACCACCCTGCACCAGATCGCCAACGGCGCGACCGTCCGCTCGGCCTTTCGCAGCCTGCGCTCGCGCAACAGCTCCGAGTCCATGGAGGAGTTCACCACCGCCTATCTCCAGGCCGAGGAGCTTGGTGCCCCGCTGGTCGACACGCTCAACCAGATCGCCGGCGACATGCGTCGGGCGGCCGCACAACGGTTCCGTCAGAAGGCAGCGCGGATCGCCCCGAGAGTCACCCTGCTCACGACCGTCGTCATGGTTCCGGGCGCGATGATCCTCCTCGTGGCCGGCATCTACGTCGGCTCCGGCTTCTCGTTCGGTGGCTTTGGTGGCCTCTGAGCCCACGGGCAGCCAAGCACTGACCCTTCGGGTGGCCCAGTTGGCCCTGCTCGTGCGGCTCGTCGTCCTCTTCGTCCTCGCCCTCCTCTGGCTCATCCAGGGTCGCGGTGCCGAGGCATTGGGGATCACCGCCATTGCCGCCCTGTCCTACGTCGCGCTGCGCTATGCCGCGGTCCGCTCCTTTGTGGCGCGTCATCCGCTCGCCGCGTTGTTCGACGTGGCCCTCCTGGTCGCCGGAATCGGGCTGGTGGGCATCGAGTCACCCTTCGTGCTGGCCCTGAGCACGTCTGCCCTGCTCGTCGGCCTGTGGTTGGCCACCGTGCCGGGGCTCTTCGTCCTCATGACGTTGTTGACCTTCTACATCGCGCTGCTCACGCGCCACCGATTGACAGTCGACCAGATCACCAATTCGGTGCTCGTGCAACCAGCCTTCTTCATCACACTCTGGTGCCTCGGGCTGGTCATACAGCGAAGCAGCCGGTCCGAGGCGACGTCGCAAGCAGCGCTGCGAGACGCCATGGCAGCCGCTGCCACGGCCCAGGAGCGAGGCCGGATCGCCAGGGAGATGCATGACACCGTGGCCAAGTCCCTCCAGGCGATGGCCCTGACTGCCTCGAGCATCCGGTCCAACATCCTGCGCCGCCCGGAGGTCGCGAGCGTCCGGGCCGGGGAGCTCGAGGAGGACTCTCGCGCGGCCATCGCCCAGGTGCGTGAGCTCATGCAGGAGCTCCGCACCCCGGTCCCGGTCCTGCCCTTTTCAGCACTGCTCCACCAAGTCATCGACGAGTGGCGAAGTCGCACCGGGCGGCGGTGCACGACGAAGCTCGCCGCCATCGAGGTGACCGACGGGCTGGTCCGCTATGAGTTGCTCATGTGCCTGCGTGAAGCCCTGGAGAATGTCCACCGGCACGCCGGTCCTTGCACGACCACGATCCAGCTCACCGGCGATGACGACGAGGTGCGCCTGCTCGTTCGCGACGATGGTGTGGGCAGCACACTGGGAGCTGTCGAGGACGCCAGGACACGCGGTCACTTCGGGGTTGTCGGCATGCGTGAGCGCATGGAGCACGTGGGTGGCCGACTCCGGCACGAGACAGCGCCGGGCGAAGGCACGATCGTCGAGTGTGTCGTGCACCGACGGGGACTGGTCGAGAAGGGCTGAGGAGGAGTCATGACTGTCAAGGTGGGCATCGTCGACGACAGCGCCGTGATGCGCCGGGGCATCCGCGCGCTGCTCGAGACCGACGACGAGCTCGAGATCGTCGGAGAGGCCGGGGACGGTGACGCGGCCCTGGCCCTGCTCGCGGACGAGCGCCCGGACGTCATCCTGCTCGACGTGCGGATGCCCTCTCGCGACGGCCTGTCCGTCGTGCGTGAGCTCACCGAGTCCACCAGAGTCCTCATGCTCACCTTCTCCGACGAGAGCGACGTCATCCATACGGCACTCGAGGAAGGCGCCGTCGGCTACCTCGTCCACGGCACCTTCGATGCTGACCGGCTGGCGTTCATGGTCCGCGCGGCGGCCGAGGGGACGGGGACGCTCTCAGGGCCGGCTCTCGAGGCGCTGAGGGCGGGTTTGGCACCGACGGCCTCCCCAGCGCGCGACACCCATGACCTCTCCGAGCGGCAGGTCGAGGTCATGGACCTGGTGGCGGCCGGCAAGAGCAATGGCGCGATCGCCAAGGAGCTCTTTCTGTCGGAGAAGACCGTGAAGAACCACATCAACCAGATCTTCGCCAAGCTCGCCGTCACCAGTCGGGCCGAGGCGATCGTCGCGTGGCTGGGCCCCCAGACGCGCTGATTCTGGGCCCGACGATGGGCCCGGGATTGGGCCTGCAGGCCCTAGGGCGATCGCCGCCGGGCGACTAACTTCATGGGTGTCAGGACGGGAACCACCAGGAACCCGAAGCCGGGGGGACACGGGTCCGCCACTCACGAAGGAGCACCACCATGACGCACAAGCTCGCCGCTCGCTACACCACCTACCTCGCGACCCTCAACGACCGCCGCGAGGCCGGACAGAACTCGCTCGAGTACCTGGGCATGGCCCTTCTCGCCGGCGTCGTCCTCGTCGCGATCTTCAAGGTGATCAACGGTTCCGACGTGGGCACCAAGATCGGCGACGCCTGGAAGAACATCACCAGCGCCAAGTGACGTCTCGTCGACGGGGCGAGGGGCACCGCCCCTCGCCCCGTCGACGTATTCTGGGACCGTGGCATCGGGGGGAAGGACAGACATCGTGGAGCAGAAGCGGCGGGAGTCCGGGCAAGCCGTGACGGCAGTGTCCGTCGTGGCCATGCTCTTCGTCCTTGGCGCCGGCCTGTGGCTGATCCTGCCCTTCAGCAAGGGGACGAGTGAGCTGAGCAAACTCAAGTCGGGCACGGACGCCGCGGCGCTCGCCGGCGCGCAGGCGATCGTTGCCGACATGTGGCCCACGGTGCAGGCATCCCTCAACGCCCATGGCGTCAAGACCTTCAAGGGGGGCAGCGGCCAGATCCGGGCGCAGGAGTTCGCGGGCAAGAACTCCGCGACCGTGACCAGTTACCACTACTTCCCACTCGCGGATCGGGTCGAGGTCGAGGCGATGACCACCTACATCACCGCCACCGGTAAGGCCGAGCGCGCCAAGTCCGTGGCCGAGACGGGACGCCACCTCGATGAGTGCGTCCCCGACGCTCCCTTGGTGACGACGACCACCGGCTACAACGCCACCGCCCACTGCGGCGAGATCCAGGTGGACATCTACGTGCCGCCGAGCACCACCCCGTTGCAATTGCTCACCCCGCCCGGTCAGCTCAAGAAGATGTTCACCGTCCGCCTCGCCGAGTGAGGGCGACGCCGAGCGCCGTCGCGGGGGTCAGCTCACCGCGACGGTGACGTCCTCGAACCACGTGCCGGTGAGCGTGATACTCGTCGTCCCAGCCGGAAGCGATGGATAGAGCACGGTCTGCGGCGGGGTGAGCACGTCGGCCTTGGGCCACATCATGGGGTTGTGGACGACGTACCAGGGGTCCTCGGCCGTGGGCTCCTTGAGCCAGGTCACCGGGGGATAGGTGTCCTTGTCGGTCTTGAGCACCGGGAAACGGGGCCAATGGCCCGGGGCAAGCCGGGGTCCGGACCCGGGTCCGGTCAGGGCGAACGTCAGCACTGTGGAGGTGTCGGTGCGGGTAAGGCTGTAAATCACCAGCGTGGCACCGTCCAGCTCCGACGCGGCCTTGCCCTTGGTCCGTGCCACCTCCGTCGGGGCGGTCATACCCGCCATGACCTCGGCCGACCTGTCCTTGAGCGCGGGGCTCCTGCTCGCGGTGCTGCTGGATGTGCCTGACGCGTCAGGTGACGGGGTCGTCCCGCCGCCCTCGTTGCAGCCGGCCAGCAGCAGACCTGCGGCTGCGGCCACGGTCAGACCCCACGCCGCTCGGTTGAGCCTCATCGTGCCCCTCATTTCGGAAGGGTGATCGTCACCCGGCGGTTGAGTGCTCGACCGTCATCGGTGCCATTGTCGGCGATCGGATCGGCTTCACCCTTTCCCTCGGCGGTCAGGGTGATGGTCCCCGGCAGCTTGGCCTGCAGGGCCGCGAGGACCGACTGGGCCCGTCGCTCGGAGAGGGCTTGGTTGTAGGCGTCGTCGCCGGTGCTGTCGGTGTAGCCGGTGACCGTGATGGCCCCTGACGTGCCGGCGGCGGTGATCTTGGCGACCGCCGCGTCGATCGCCTCACCGGCCGCGGGGGGCAGGTCGGACCTGTCGAATTCGAAGAGGACCGATGCAGGGATCTCCAGTTGCACACCCTCGCTCGTCTGCGCCTCGGCGACCGGGACATCGATCGGCTGCACCCGGCTCATCAAGGGGAACACCGCCTTGTCGGCGTCGACGACCTCGCTGAGACGGGCAGTGGGGATCTTGGGCCAGCCCGTCCCGACCACGGGCACGGGGTCTTGTGAGACCGGCTCCAGGAGACCGTCCTCCACAGGCACGTCCGGGAGGACTTGCGAGCTGATGAAGACGTCCACCGTCGTGACGTCCTTGGGGAGTGGGGCGACGATCGACCAGCCCACGACCGCAGCATTGGGCTTGTCGGCAGGTGGCGAGAAGTCGATGCCCTTGGTGCCCAGGCAAGAGTTGGCGTCCGAGATCGGCAGGGTGGAATAGGCCTTGCCGCCGGCGATGTCCAGCAGTGAGACGGCACACTCGGCGCCCGAGGCGGAGTTGCCCACCGTCAAGGTGTTCCAGAAGCCGCCACCGTAGTAGCTGAAGAGCCGATTGGCGTCAGCGGGCGCGCCCTTGGGGAGTCCCATCGAGAAGTAGACGACCGTGGCACCCTCGATGCGGCGCACCCCGTGGACAGTGAGGACTGCCGACCCTCCGTCCCGGGTGTTCGAGATCCACGCGCGAGCGAGCACGGGCACACCCTCCACCGTGGGAAGGGGCGCGGGCGCAGCGACGGCCGCGGCTGGCATCAGCAGCACAGCGGTTGCCAGGGCGCCTGCGGCAACACGCAGGTTCTTCACGAACTCCCCCTTGCGGTATCTGACGTCTTGCGTGATCCGCATTCGACTCTAACCAACAACTGCCGACGGTGTCGCATCCTCCGAGGTCACGGTTGGCTCACACGCACCGTGACATCGGCGAACCAAGGGGAGGTGAGCACCACCGAGGCGGTGCCCTTGGGCAGTGGGGGATAGAGGGCACCCTGCGGGTTGGACTCGGCGCGCATGACGCGCATGTCGGAGCACACGCACTGCCTCTGGCCGGTGGGGGTCTGGTAGGTCAGAACAGCAAACCGGTCGGTCTTGGTCTGCAGCACGGGGAAGTTGTCGACCTTGGTGATGTCGAAGTCCGATCCGGCCGCCAGGGTCCGGGGGTGCGTCGCCGTCCACACCAGCAGGGTGGACTCCGCGCGCGCCTCCAGCCGCAGGATCGAGAAGGTCGCTCCCGAGTAGGACGAGTCGTCCTTGGCGGTCGTCGTGGCGATCGGCTGGTCCTCATCGATCGACAGGAAAGGCGCCAGCGGCCCGACATCGCTCGGGGTCGGTGTGGGAGCCAATGACAGGCTCGGGCTGGGTGTCGGGGTGCCGGATGACGAGCACCCGACGAGGGCGAGGGTGGCGGCCGCGGCGACGGAAGCGCGCGCGAGACGGCGCGCGCTCACGACGCCGGACTCCCTGCGGGCTGAGAGGCTGGCGACGCATCGGCAGCCGGTGCAGGTGAGGGCTCGCTCGGCCGGGGAGTGATGGTCGCTGTGAGGGTGGCGACGGCGCCGTCGGCGCTGCCCGACAGCAGCTCGGCCTCCGGGATGCGTGGCCAGCCGGCTCCGGCGACGGGGGCGCGGTCGGAAACGGTGGGGACCATCGCCCCGTCCCGCACGGGGATCCCTTGGATGAAGGCGCTGCCGATCAGGACGTCGACGCTCGCCACCTCGGCAGGGATGGGGGCCAGGGCGATCCACTGGACGACGGCGCGGTCCGACAACCGGAAGCGATCGGCCAGGTCCACGGGCGGGGGACCGGAGACCGACCGGCCCGCAGCGGTGCGCAGCGCGGCATACGCCTTGGCGCCGGGCACGTCGATGGCGGCCACGGCGTCGGTGAACGCCTCACCCGGGGAGGCCTGGAGGACCTGATAGGTGCCCGGCCCCGAGCCGTAATGGGTCACCGGCATGACCCTCGGATCGGGGGCGGTCCCCAGGAATCCGAGTGAGTAGTAGAGAACGGTGGCCTTGGGCAGTCGCCGCAGCCCGTGGACCGTGACGATCATCTGGGGGAAGCGCTCTTGGGCCAGGCCGAAGGCGCCGACGCTCGCCTGGCCGAGCACGGGCAGCCCGTCGTCGGTGGCCGAAGGGCTCCCCGTCGGGGAGGCGCTGCCTGACGAGGAGGGCGCGATCGAGCCGGTGGCCGCGGCGCCGGGGGTGGTCGAAGGGCTGGACGCCGGGGTGGGTTCGCCGAGAGCAGGCGTGGCCATCAGGGCTCCAGCCAGCAGTGCGCCCACCGCGGCCCCCACACGTCGACGGAGCACCTCCGTAGGATACCCGGGGACGGCCCCGGGCTTCGACAAGCGTCCGGGTGGGCACCGTGCCGCGGTGCTCGACGATGCCTCAGGAGGACGAATGCCACTTGGTCGAGTGCTCCTGCGGGCTGCGCTGCTCGTCGCGCTGCTGGCCGTGGTCGGAGGGCTGATGGGCTTTGTCGGAGTGGCGACGGGAGCCTCCTCGCTCGGGGTCGGGCGGGCCGTGCTCGGTCGCACCGTCCTCACCCTGGTCGGGCTCGCGACCGTCACCCATCTGCTGGTGAGGGGAGTCCGCGCCCCCCTGTGGATCTGGGCCGCGTCGGCTGCGGTAGCGCTGGCCCTCAACCCGCTCGTGTGGACGGCCGGGGCCTCGGCGGGGGGTGCTCTCTTCGGCATCTGGTTGACCGGTTCGGCGTGGGCCGGGCTGCCCATCGACCTGCTCGTGTGGACCGGCGTGGTGACCGTCGTGGCGCACTTGGCATCCCGCTCCTCCGTCGACGAGGACGACTGGGACCGGTCGCTGCGCTGATCCTGCTCCGTTACGACCAGGGGCGCGCTGCGGACGGGGGGTGTGCCGACCGGCGCTGCGGGCTAGGCTCCCGTCAGGAGTGAGTGGGGGAGGTGCACGACTGTTGGTGGAACTTCAATTCCCTGGCGCCCTGGCGCCCGCGCCGCCCGGGCTACGGATGGACCTTCCGGGGACCTGGGTGGCCGCCCCTGCCGAGACCTCCTTGGTGCGCGCCGTCGGGCCCGCGGGCGAGGACGGTGCTCGCAGCAGGGTGTCCGTCGACCACCTGGTCCTCGCGCCCGATGCCGGAGTCGAGGCCGCGATGCAGGCCGCGATCGACCTCAGGGCGAGGGGAGGACTCGAGGTCGACTCACCCTTCGTCGTCGATCTCGGCGGACTGACCTTCCACGGCGTCAACCTTTCGTGGGTCGATGACGGTCGACGCACCTACCGCGTCCATCTGGTGGCGGAGCTCGAGGGACCCGACCCGGTCGAGGTGAGCCGATTCCTCGTGCTCACGGGCGAGGTGAGTGGGGAGCAGGCCGCACGGGACTACGACCAAGTGCAGACGGTCCTCTCCTCGGTCGTCCTCGAGGCGACCGAGGCGACCGAGGCAGCCTCGTGAATGTCGTGACCCAGGCACACCGCAGCTCGATGACTGACCCTCCCATCGTCGTGAGCGCTGCCGGGGTCACGGACGTGGGCCGGGTCAGGCCGCACAACGAAGACGCCTACGTCGTCGAGCACGGGCTGTACGCGGTGGCCGACGGCATGGGAGGCGCCGCCGCCGGCGAAGTCGCGAGCCGGATGGCGATCGCCGCGCTGCGCGAGGTCAGCGCCCAGGGCGATCTGACAACCACCGACCTGGCGGCAACGCTGGCCACGGCCAACGACCAGATCCGCGAGCTCGCGGACAGCCATGGGTCGTTCGCCGGGATGGGCACGACCGCGTGCGGCGTCGTCCTCGTCCGGGTCGGAGGCGCGTGGCACTGGGCCGTGTTCAACGTGGGCGACTCGCGCGTCTACCGCGTCCACGCGGGGCAGCTCGAGTTGCTCACCCATGACCACTCCGAGGTCCGCGAGCTGCTCGACGCCGGGGTGATCACCGCCGAGCAGGCCGGCAGCCACCCCAGCCGCAGTGTCATCACCCGCGCCCTCGGCTCGGAGGACACGGTGCGGCCCGATCTCTGGGTGCGTCCACCCGTCCCGGGCGAGCGCTTCGTCGTGTGCAGCGATGGTCTGACCAACGAGGTGAGCGACGACGAGATCATGGACATCATGCGGGGGCGTGACGACCCGGTCCTCGCGGCAGAAACCCTTGCGCGGGCCGCGCTCGATGCCGGCGGGCGCGACAATGTCACCGTGGTCGTCGTCGCCGTCGACGGTGACGCCACCGATGGTGGGGTCACGGCCGTGTCCGACGACACCGCGCCCCGAGGGCGCCCCGACCGTGCACCAGGAGCCCACGCATGAGCACCCCCGCTGCCCGTGGCGTCACCTTCTCCGTCGGCCAGCTCTCGGTTGCGCTCGCCATCCCTTCCGACCAGGCGGAGCCGTATGCCGCGTCTGCCTCGGCGGGCCTTGTGCCCCTGCTCGAGGCCCTCGCCGCGAGCGGCTTCACGGACATGCCGGACTTCGCGATTGTCGACCGATCCGGGGTGTCGGTCAGGGTGCTCCTGCGAGGCACGGGTCAGGTGGTCGGTCCCGACGGTGACCTGCGTGCGGACGGGAGGTCTCCGTGGCGCGACCTCGACCTCGACATGGTCCCTGACGTCGGGCGCGATGCCGACCTGCACCCACGCATCGTCATCCCTCCGGTGTGGCCGCGTCCGCTCCGCATCGACCGCCCCGACGAGGCATCCGTCGCGGACGCGTCGGTCGACGATGTGGTGGTCGACAGCGCGGCGGAGGACGACTCGGGTGCTGACCTGCCAAGGGAGTCGGAGGTGCTGGCGGGTGCGGCCGTTTCGGGTGCGGTCGACCTTCCCCCACCGTCCGCCTCCCCTCCCCCACTGGCCCCGGAGCCTCCGGTGGCTCCGCAAGCTCCCGCCCCGCCGAAGGCTGCGACGTCTGTCATCCCCCCACTCCCCGCCGGGATTCCGCCGATCCCGTCTCCGCCGGCACCGAACTCTCAGGCGCCCCGCCAGTCCCGGTTGCCCTGGCGACGGGGAAGCTCGGGGTCCACGGCGCCGATCGCGAGCGGGATACCGGTGGAGCAGGCCGCCACGGCCCACACCGGCCCGTCGGGGGGTGCCGAGCTCCTCGCGGCCGGCGTCCTGCCATGGACCCGACACGCAGACCTCAGCGGCCCTGCGGCGTCGGACAGTGCGCCGGTGGCGGTCGGTGAGCCACCGGAGGTGTCTGCGGTCGAGTGCCCGGATGGCCACCTCTCGCCCCCGGGATCGGCGACCTGCCGGACCTGCGATCAGGCCATCACCACGACGGGGACACGCCTCGTGCCGCAACCGAGGCTGGGTCACCTCCGGGTGTCCACCGGTGACCTCGTGCCGCTCGACCGGAGCATCCTGCTCGGGCGCTCGCCCCAGGTCGCCGCCGACGTCCACCCGGTCGACCGACCGCACGTCGTCCGGCTCGGCAGCGTGACCAAGGACATCTCGCGCCAGCACGCCCAGGTGGACGTCCACGGCTGGGATGTGACGGTCCGTGACCTTGGGTCCACCAACGGCACGACGATCACGATGCCGGGTGAGGAGTCCTTGCGCCTGTGGCCCGGCCAGGACTATCCGTTGCGGCCCGGCACCGTCCTCACGCTCGCCGACGAGGTATCCTTGGTCTACGAAGCCACGGAGTGACCATGGCAGGTGATCCGCCGCGCATCGCCGGGCTGGAGATGGGTCCACTCCTGGGCTCAGGTGGATATGCCCATGTCTACCTCTGCCTGCAGCGTGCCACTGGGCGTGACGTGGCGGTCAAGGTGCTGCGTGGCAATGATCCCACCACGACCGAACGCTTCCTCGCCGAGGCCGAGCTGATGTCCTCCCTGGGTCAGCACCCGCACATCGTCACGATCCTGGGGTGGGGTCGGACCTACGCGGGTGCGCCCTACTTGCTCATGGACTATTACCCGCCGCCCAACCTGGCGGTCCGGTCGCGCCGCGAGCCCCTCTCGGTCGGCGACGTCCTGCGTCTGGGGATCCAGCTCGCTGGTGCCGTCGAGACCATCCATCGGTGCGGGGTCATCCATCGCGACATCAAGCCCGCCAACGTCCTGCTCGACGCAGCGGGCCGTCCCGCACTCACAGACTTCGGTGTGGCCGGGACGGCGCTCACCGTCAGCGACAGTCCCGAGGACGACTTGGGAGTGTCTGTCCCGTGGTCGGCGCCGGAGGTGGTCGCAGGCACCAGCGACGGGGACCCCCGCGCCGACGTCTACGCCCTGTGCGCCACCCTGTGGCAGTTGCTCACCGGCCGCTCACCCTTCGAGATCCCCGGGGGTGACAACAGCACCGACAGCCTGGCGGCCCGGGTGCGCCATGAGAACCCGACCCCGATGGACCGCAACGACGTTCCGCTGGCCCTCGAGGACGCGCTCCGCACCGGGCTGGCCAAGGAGCGGTCGGACCGTCAGCCGTCAGCCCTCGCCCTGGCCGAGGCTCTGCGCGAGGTTCAACGCTCGCTCGGACACCCCGTCGCCTCGCCCCTCCTCCTTGACCCGACACGCCTTCGCCGCGTCGATGGGCCCACACCAGAGGGCCCGACCCTCTTGGGGGGTGAGCAGTCGTCGTCGGGACGGGCCGACGCGCCGGCCAGCGAGGACCTCGACCCCGCACGGGCCGCGGGGCGCGCGCGCGGCGACTCCGGCCTCCTGGCGTCGGGTCGGCGGCGACGCAAGGCCGTCCTCGCAGGATCGGGCGTGGTGGCCGCGCTCGCGCTGGCCATGTATGTCTCTGCGGCAGGGGGTGGGGAGGGCGCGCCATTCTCCGCCTCGCCGTCCACCGGGGTGACGTCAGGGGCCCCAGCCACTGGCACACCCGCATCGGCCTCCGCGGGGCGTACTGACGCTGATCCGCCGCAACTCGACGTCTCGGCACGCTCGGTCGTCGGTGGGGTCGAGTTCAGCTGGCCCGCGACGCTCACCATCGTCACCGACGTCTTCAGGTATCGCGAGGCCCAGTCCCGGGGCTCGCTCGTCACCGCGTCGGTGCAGGTGGCCGAGTCGGGTCCGCTGATTCTCGATGCGCCGTCGGGGCGGACGGTCTGCGCACAGGTGGCCGTCGAACGCAGCGATGGCACGGTGGGGCCCTACTCCGACGCGGTGTGTGGTCAGGGCGGCTGAGGCAGCCGCGAGCACTCCCTTGGGCCCTGGCGCTCGTCGGTCGGGCCCTGGTTGGGCCCGCAGGCCCTTCTTGCCCGGGCGTCCGACCCGTGAGACTGAGGCCCGAGATGGAACCGGTCGAGGGGGAAATGGGCATCATGACGCGGAGCACCGTGCCTGCAACAGAGCGGGCCCGCCGTGAGCGCGGGCAAGGATCCACCGAATGGGTCGGGCGTGCGCTGCTGGCGGGCGTCGTGCTGGCCGCCCTCTTCCTGACGGTCAACAGCAGCAGCGTCGCCCCGCAGATCACCCGCGCCTGGTGCCTCATCACGAGCGCGGGACCGACCAACTCCTGCCCGGCCGCGCCCCCCGAGAAGCCCATCGATGAGCTCCTGCCCTCGTGCGACGTGGCGCAGACCGACCTCAAGGCCGAGGCCGAGGTCACGGTCTTCAGCGTCAACCTCGGGGTCAACGGCAAGGCGACGATCACCCAGGTCAAGCTGCCGGACGGGACGACCAAGTTCCGCGTGACCTTCAACGGTGGAGGCAAGCTGGGCGCGCACGCGATGCTGGGCGAGAAGGCCCTCGGGCAGGGATTGTCCGCGGAGGGGAAGGCCGCCTTCATCGCCAACGGCGCCATCACCTATCAGTTCGACAACCAAGAGCAGGCCAGCCAGTTCGTCAGGGACATGGCCAAGGAAGCGGCCAAGTATGCCGCGGCTCAGGCCACGGGGATCGCTGCCCCGGTCACCAAGTGGCTCCTCGACAAGATCCTCGGTGAGCTCAAGACGCCGCCGCCCTATGAGTACTACGTCGAGGCAGGCACCGAGATGTCCGTCGAAGGCAGTGCCTCGGCAGGCCTGGGTGGCAAGCTCTCCGCCAAGGGGGCCCAGGTCCTGGGCTACAAGGTGACGCCGGCGACGAGCAGCAAGCCGGAGCAGCAGACCTATTACGTGAAGATGACGCGGGAGCTGGCGCTCCAGCTCGGGCTGGGTGCCGGCAGCGGCCAGCTCGAAGGTGTCGTGGGCATCACCTACGAGGACGGTAAGCCGGTCAAGGCCTCTGTCCAGGTGGCTGGCGACCTCAAGGCGGGCCTGTTCGGCAAGGAGAAGGGCAGCCAGATCCCCCTGCCGAGCAACAACACCGGAACGCCGTCGTTGTCCGGCAAGGATCAGGGCGTCATCAAGGGCAAGGCGACGCTCGAGCTCGATCTTCGCAACGACGACAACATGAACGCCTTTGCCGACGCCTTGCAGAGCACGGGGCTGCCCATCCTCGACGGCTACGGAACGTCCGGGTACCAGGACCCCGTCCAGGCCATGAAGAACCTCGGCGACCGATTCCTCAACGGCGGCCCGCGCGAGGGTGCCACCTTGACCACCCAGGTGTGGGCGGGGACGAGTTCGGACCTCGGCCTGTCGGTCTTCGCCGGTGACATCATCGCCTTCGGTGCCGGCGGAAAGATCTCGGGCCAGCAGCTGCAGTCGGTCGGCGCCTGGTACTACGACCCCGCATTCGGCGGTATGGTCCAGTGGAAGCGATGTGGAGGGTGAGCATGCGGCTGACACGCCGTCCTGCGGAGGGTGCCGTGGTTCCCGTGGCCGTGCTGCTCCTGGGCACCTTGACCCTGTGCGCGTGCAGTGGTGGCGGTGGCGAGAGTTCCTCACCGACGTCCTCGTCACCGGCCGGCAGCGGCAGTTCGCCGTCGGTGTCGGCAGCCCCACCGGGGGAGAGGGTGTCGGTCCAGGGCCTGTCCATCGTCCTGCCCCAGGGGCCGACGTGGGAGATGCAGCAGGGCGCGGAGAACGATCTGGCGCTCGTGCGCCGCTGGGTCCAGCGCCCAGCTTCGGCCGGGCCCTCGAGCACTCCGACGGCCAGCCCGTCGGGCAGCGCCACCACCGGCCCGTCACCGACCGAGGAGGCCGAGAATGCCTGCGTGGTCACGCTCTCGGTCGAGCAGTCGACTCTTGACATCGGCGGCTACAAGGAGCTGCTCAAGGTGCTGCTGACGGGGATCGCCCCGACCATCACCGATGACCCGACGGCACCCGCAGGGACCAAGGGCGTGGTCGCCACGGGTGCGGGCCCCACCGACCCCGCGAGCACTGCCAGCCCCTTCACGTCGGTCCTGCGCGCCTTCCTCACTCCCAAGGGCACCTTGGCCAAGGTGGCCGTCGTGGCGCCGAGACCTGCACCGCCCACCTGCTCCCCGGAGGCGATCACCGCGACGTTGGCGTGGGACGGTGCCGAGTTCGCGCCAGCGGCGAGCGCGTCCCCGTGACCTCCTCCCGTCGTGCCCTCCTTCGACCGAAGCTCCCACCAGCCACCCCCTCCGAGATGGGGGCGAGCACAGCTGTGATCGTCGGTCTCGTCGTCGGGGTGCTGCTGTTTGTCGGCGTGCTCGCGACGGTCGGTGTGCTTCTGGTGCGCGCGTTCTCCTCCAGCACGGCCGACACCGAAGTCCCCGTGACCGTCGTGGCAACGGTTCGCCCCGTCGACGAGGGGGTCGACGTGCAGGCCGAGGTCACCGCAGTCTCCGGCACCCTCCCCCGCACGGTGAGGCTGCCCGAGGTCATGGAGGACCCACGATTCATCGACGTCACGGGGGACCAGTCGTGGACCTCCGGCTCATTGGGCACCCTCGACGACCTCACGCTCGACGGCACACCGGTCTCGGGCCGTGAGGTGCGGCTCCCCCACGACACGCGGACCGTGACGGTCGGATATCGAGTGCGCTCGACCGGGACGGTGATCGTGACCGTCAGCTCGCCGCTGCGAGGCACGCGAGCCCAGTCCGTCGAGGTCAGGCTGCCCGAGCAGCCCACGAGCTGCCTGGTGCCGAGCGGAAACCGACCCAACACCGCGGAGGTCGCCGCCACCACGTGTCCGTCGACCAACCCGGCACGGTCGACCGCCGGGCCCGCCCTCGATCCCGACTACGCGAGCTTCGGGGACCTGCACCCCTGGGTGCGCGTTCGCTTCTGACCAGGAGGATGACCATGACCACCACCGAACACAAACCCACGCTGTGGCTGGCGCTCACCGCCGTCGTGATCGGAGTCGCGACCACGATCGGCGGGCTGGTGGCCAGCGTGCTCGGTCTGCTCGGCGACAGCGCGAGTGCGAGCGGGATGGTCGTGACAGGCACGGTCATTCGCACCGTGCTCAGCCTTCTCGTGGTGGCTCTGGTGATCTGGTTCGCCGCCAGCCGGGCCGGCGGATCGGTCGGCGCCTGGCTGGGGGCGGCAGCTGCCGGGTACCTCCTCGACCTCTTCGCGTGGGGTGGCAACGCACTGTTCACGGCCACCCTCCTCGGGGGGGCCCAGGACCAGCCCTTGTGGGCCCGCCTCATCGGGTTCGTCGTCGACCTCGGCCTCTGGCTGGTCGTGGCGCGGTTCGCAGCGGCCCGAGGGCTCGCGGTCGAGCGTCCCGTCGACGTGTCCTCGCTGGGCTGACTCTCGGCTGTGCCTGTGCCCGGCAGTCTTGGGCCCCCGAAGAGGACCACGGACCCAAGGCATCCCAGTGGATGTGCACCTATCGTTTCATGAGGGGACGTCGGGTGCCGGGGTAGGGGCCGGCATCGGACACCAGAGGTCGCGAGCTCGACCTCGCGAGGCGTGTGCCGCTCGACGGGGGTGAGCGGCACACGCCTCGTCATGTTCGGCGGGTCATTGACGCCCGGCCGGGGGCGAGATTGCCTCAGCATCGGGCACGGGCGAGACTGGGGTGCTCGTGCCGGGTCATTGCCGGCGGGAAGGAGTCGGTCGTGCAGTGCCCCGCATGCCAGGAGAACGTCGCCATCTGGGCTGCCTACTGCCCGCACTGCGGCGCCTCCCTGACGCAGTCCGCCGACCTGTCGGTCGACGACGACGCTGCGGACGCGGAGTTGTCGCTGACCTCCGAGCTCTTCGGCGGCCGCGAGGCTCCACAGGGTGGGGACACCGTCGAGGACCCGTCTGCCGCACCGGGAGGTGAGCCCGCGGCATACGAAGAGTCGTATGGGGTGCACGAACGCAAGCGGGCCAGCGGTGCCACCGCCCTCATGGTGGCTGCAGCGCTCATTGTCGCGGCGGCGCTCGGCTTCGCGACGTGGTCGATCTTCCGCGTGGGCAGCGCCGACGAGGCCTCGAACTCGCCGACCTCGTCGACGACGACGAGCCCTCGCCCGTCGGTTCGGGGGACGTCGGCCGCGCCGACCACCCCCGCCCCGAGCTCGTCAGCGCCCGGCGCCTCACCCACGCCGTCGGACACCGCGGACTCCGGGGTGCCCGCGGGGGCCATCGCCTGCGGCGTGACCGGTGACGGGGACACAGCTGCGGTCTACTCGGCCAATGCGAACACCTCATGTCCCTTCGCGCAGGAGGTGGCCAATGTCTATCGTGCCTCGGGTGGGGCGAGCCAGATCACGGCGCGCTCCCCGGTCACCGGCAAGGACTACGTCATGACCTGCAGCGGCACCCTGCCGACGACGTGCGTGGCGGACACCGGCGCGACGGTCTACCTCACGAAGGGCTGAGCACCGTGGCCGGGTCGATGGGGCGATGCACGTCGTGCGGGTTCGAGCCGTCCTATCCGACGATGTCGTGCCCGCAGTGCGGAGGCGTTGTGTCCGCGGGTGCACCGGCGGCCGACCGGACGATGCGGCGTTCGGACCTGGCTGCCGGGTTTGCTGAGGGTGCCGGGGTTGCTGGGGGTGCGGGGGTTACTGGCGGCGAGGGCCCGATCAGCAGCGTGCCGGGGCCGCCTGCCGGGCCTCCCGGCTTGCCCGGACAGCCGCCACCGCCCGTGGGCCCTCGACGGGGTATGCCGCGGTGCCCCCTGCGACGGCCGGCGCGGCATGCCCGGGTCCGCCCGCCTCGGTGGGCAACCGCTTCCTCGCGTTCCTGCTGGACTCCCTGCTCGCAGTTGCGCTCCTCTATGTCGTCGTCGTCATCGTCATGGTCGGTCCGTGGGCCGGCGAGCCGCCGGTGTGGGTGGTCGTGCTCGTCACCCTGTGGCTGCTGGTCGTCGTCGTGCTCGCGATCGTGCCGCTCGGGCGGCTCGGGCAGACGATCGGCAAGCGCGTGCGGGGCATCAAGGTCGTCGATGCACGCACCGCTGCCACGGTCGGGATCGGGCGCGCGTTCCTGCGGCAGGTCGTCTGGGCGCTGTTGGCGCTGCCCGCTACCTCGGCTACCTCACCTACTTCACGGACTCCTCGGGGCGGAACCGTGCCCTGCACGAGCAGGCCGCCGCGACGGTGACGGTGGCGTGCCGCGGGTCGGGTTGTTCCGCTCGATCGCCGACGCCTTCCGCTCCCTCCGCCCCTGAAACCCCTCGAGTCTCCCCCGAGACTCCCCCGTCGAGATAGACCAAATCGCCCGGGAAACTGGCGTTTCTCGGGCGATTTGGTCTATCTCGACGGGGTGAGAGCGCGGGGTCAGCGCTGCTCGGTGCCCGCGATGAAGGCCTCGAGGCGAGCGCGACCCTCGGTGTCCTCGCGCTGCTCCGGCGGGGACTTCATCAGGTAGGACGAGGCGGACAGCAGGGCGCCGCCGATGCCGCGGTCCTTGGCGATCTTCGCCGCGCGGATCGCGTCGATGATGATGCCGGCCGAGTTCGGCGAGTCCCAGACCTCGAGCTTGTACTCCAGGTTGAGCGGCACGTCACCGAATGCCCGACCCTCGAGGCGCACATAGGCCCACTTGCGGTCGTCGAGCCAGGCGACATAGTCCGACGGGCCGATGTGGACGTTGCGGTCATCGGCGCCGACACCGGCGAGCGAACCCTCGAGGTTCGAGGTCA
>Ga0209793_1000749_pt1 | contig 29055 bp, 25 predicted proteins | sample EBPBio122009_DNA_FD_185863 | JGI IMG/M metagenome (GOLD analysis project Ga0209793, IMG submission 185863) | Wastewater treatment Type I Accumulibacter community from EBPR Bioreactor in Madison, WI, USA - Reactor 1_2/2/2009_ DNA (SPAdes) (version 2) | ecosystem: Engineered > Bioreactor > EBPR >... | reverse complement strand
CGATCTACAACCTGCACGTGCGCGGCACCCTCGTCACCTTCGAGATGGCGGAAGTCGGCGAAGAAGAAATGGCGGCGCGCATCTTCGACGTGCAATCGCGCGGCCTGCCGTGGCTGGTGCATGTCGAGGGCGATGCCGTGCTGGGTTACGCCTGCGCCGGCCCGTGGAAGGCGCGCGCCGCGTATGCGCGCACAGTCGAGTCTTCGATCTACCTGCATGAGGCCGCGCGCGGTCGCGGCATCGGCAAATCGCTTTACCTCACCTTGATCGAGCAATTGAAGATCGCGGGCATCCATGTGGTGATCGGAGGCGTGTCGTTGCCGAACCCGGCAAGCATCGCGCTGCATGAACAGCTCGGCTTCGACTACATCGGCACGTTCGCTGAAGTTGGCTGGAAGTTCGAGCGTTGGGTCGATGTCGGCTACTGGCAGCTGCGGCTCTGATCGAAACGGGGCCATGAAGCGGCGATCTTTCGGGCGTGACTTGCATTTGGCCACCCGTCAGTCCAGGTGACGATTGGCACATGAATGCAGCGAACACGTGTGTGAGCTTGGTTGCAAGCCTAACGAGGGGTCCATCCATGCTTTATCGAAGCGTGTTGCTGGCGTCACTCATGGTTGCCGGTGTTTCGGCGGCGAACGCTCAGGCACCGACTCCCGTTCCCGTCGCAGACTACCTGTTCGTCGGCAGTTATCACATGAACAATCCCGGCCGCGACGCGCACAACACGCGGGCCGATGATGTGCGCCTGCCCAAGCGGCAAGCGGAGATTCGCGAGGTGGTGGAGGCGCTGAAACGCTATCGCCCGACCCGGATCATGATCGAGCAGGATGCGGGCGCGCAGGCACGCATCGATGTGCTGTTTGCGGAGACCTGCAGCGGCAAGCGTCCTTACGGGCGCGGTGAAGAAGAACAGATCGGGCTTCGCATTGCCTGTGAGCTGAAGCTCGGGCCGCCGGTCGCCGTGGACTGGAGCGAGATGGGACCGATCAAGGACGAGGCCAGTATCAACTACATCAAGGCTGCGGAGAAATACGGGCAACAGGCCCAGCGTGCCGAGAGTTTCAAGGCGGGCGAGGCATGGAACCAGCGACAGCAATCGGTGCTGGACAATGGCACGGTTGGCGACGTGTTGCGTTACCTCAATGCCCCGCAATGGCGGGCGGAAAATGCGCGGGCCTATTTCCGGATTGCCCAGTACGGCACGCCTGCGGATCCTGTCGGTGCCAATTGGGAGGCACTCTGGTACCTGAGGAACCGGATGATTTCGAACAATATCCGCCGTGCGACCCGTGAAGGTGATCGCGTGCTGGTGCTTTACGGGGCGGGCCATGGCAACTGGCTGGTCCAGCAGGCCGCGGAATCGGGTGTGTACCGGATGCACGCGGCGGCGGATTACCTCGGCACCGGAGTGCCGCCGGGAAAAACGGATTGAACGGGACTATGATCGGGCCATGCGCCTGATATCCCTCGTCCTGACCGCCGCGCTCGCATTGGCGCTTTCCGCCTGTGCCACCGCGCCGCGCAATCCCATCGCGACCTGGGTGCCGTCGGAGAACTTCGACGTGCGTCGTCCCGTGGTCATCGTCCTGCACTTCACCGAGCAGGATTCGGTGCAGCAGAGCCTGGATACGCTGCGCTCGCAAAACAGCGGTGGGCGAGTCAGCTCGCATTATCTCATCGGCGACGATGGCCACATCTACCAGCTGGTGTCCGACCGCGACCGCGCCTGGCATGCCGGCGCCGGGCGCTGGGGCACCATCACCGATCTCAACAGCGCCAGCATCGGCATCGAGATCGACAACGACGGCCGCGAGCCCTATACCGAAGCGCAGGTCACCGCGCTGTTGAAGCTGCTCGATGACCTCACTACGCGCCTGCGCATCCCGAAATCGCAGGTGATCGGCCATTCCGACCTCGCGCCCACGCGCAAGGTGGACCCGGGCCCGCATTTCCCGTGGAAGCGCCTGTCCGACGCCGGCTACGGGCGCTGGCCGCAACGCGCGCTGTCGGATCCGCCGCCGGGCTTCGACGGCTGGATGGCGATGGCGATGCTCGGCTATTCGCCGATCGACCGTGCGGCGGTGCTGCGCGCGTTCCGCATGCACTTCCGCGGCCGCGACGATGGCGCGGAACTGGTGCCCGAACTCGATGCCGAAGATCTCCGAATCCTGCATGCCCTCACGCAATCGCAATAGCGTGGCCCTGCGCCTGTTCGGAGTCGCGATGGGCGGACTGCTGCTCGCCGGCTGCGCCAGCATTCCCGCGGGCCAGCGCAGCGCACTGGCTGAGTGGAAGCCGTCACCCAATCATGGCGTGCGCCGCCCCTCGATCATCGTGCTGCATTACACCGTCGAGGACACGCTCGAAGGCAGTCGCGAAATCCTCAGCGATGCCGACCGCAAGCATCCGGTGAGTTCGCACTACCTGCTCGACCGCGATGGCCGCCTGTTGCAATTGGTGCCCGACCATCTCGCCGCATGGCATGCGGGTGCGGGCCGGTGGGGCACCATCCGCGATCTCAACCAGGCCAGCATCGGCATCGAGATCGTCAACACCGGCAGCGAGCCGTTCCCGGATGCGCAGATCGACGCGTTGATCGCGCTGCTCGCCGACCTGTGCGCACGTCACGACATCCCGCGGTCGCAGGTGATCGGCCACGCCGACCTCGCGCCCGGCCGCAAGATCGATCCGGGCAAGTTCTTCCCCTGGAAAAAGCTGGCCGATGCCGGCTTCGGCCTCTGGCCGCAGGGCGAGCCGGTCGACCCGCCGCCCGGCTTCGATCCGTGGATGGCGCTGCGCGCCGTCGGCTATCCCGTCGACAACCCGCGCGCGGCGCTGCAGTCGTTCCGCCTGCATTTCCGCGGCATCGACGATGGGGATCGCGGCACCGACAGGCCCGACGCCAACATCGAACAACAAAATGCGCAGGCCTTGCCGACGTTGGAGCCGGAAGACCTGCGCATTCTTTACGCACTCACGCGCAACTAGGCGCGCTTACTCCTGGAACGTCACCGGCGTGCCGATCTTCACCGCGCTGGCCACCGCCTCGGCGGCGAAGTTGGTCAGGCGCACGCAACCCGATGATTGCGTCCGGCTGATGTGGCCGGGCTCGGGCGTGCCGTGGATGCCGTAATGGGGCTTGTCGATGCCCATCCAGATGATGCCCACCGGGCCATTCGGGCCGGGCGGCAGGGTGGCCGGTTTCGCGTCCTTGGGCTGGCCGACCAGGATATCCGGGTCGTAGCGGTAGTCCGGGTTGTGCACGACGGAGTTCACCTTCCACTCGCCGATCGGCAGCGGGAAAGCCGATGAGCCGGTCGAGGCCGGGAACTGCGCGTAGATCTTGCCGCTGTCATCGAGCAGCTGCAGTGCGCCTTCGGACTTGTCCACCACGATGCGCGCCGCGGGCGCGATCTGCTGCGCGGGGCGCGTGTAGGGAACGACGAGTTCGGTGCCGGCCTTGCTAAAGTCGGCATCGGGGTTCAGCTCTTTCAGGAACTCGGGCTTGATGTTGAAGCGCTCGCCCAGGGCCTCGTGGATGTCCTGGTAGACGATGCGCTCCATCTTCGCCTTGTCCTGCGGGTTCTTCGGCGTCGGCGCATACGGGCCATCGATGTCCTGCTGGGTCAGCGTGTAACCGACCAGTATCGGCGCGGTGTCCTTGTTGAGTTCGGCCCAGGTCGCGTCATCCAGTTTCCCGGTGGCTTCGATGCCGCGATCGGCCTGGAAGGCGCGGATCGCCTTCTCGACGTTCATGCCCTCCTTGCCGTCGATCTCGCCAGTGGAGAAGTGCGCGCGCAAGAGCTGCACCTGTGCGCGCAGCACGCTGTCCGGACCGGCGGTGCTGGCACTGTCGTTGGCGGCCTGTTCGGCGATTCCGGCCGGGGGTGGCAGGGTCAGGTCCATCGCCGGCAGCGGGTAACCATCCGGGCCGTAGAGTTCGATCGGTTCGGGTGCCGGTTCGGGTGCCGGCGGGGCCGTCTGCTGCGTCGGCGCGGCGGGCTGGGCGGTCGTGGCGGCCGGTGGCGGATCGCTGCAGGCGGCCAGCAAGGCGATGGTGATGGCAGGGACGAGCGGGCGCAGCGATTTCATCGGGATCTCCGTGAAAGGGTGCCGTCGATGCTGGCGTCGTCCCTGCGGCGGCAGCGTGAAGGCATCCCCATTCAGTATGATGAAAACCAATCCGGCTACCGTAGCCGATGCGACGTTGTCGCCTGCAACGCGGAGGACATGAGATGGACCCGCTCAGCAACCGCACGTTCGATGAAATCGCCATCGGCGATTCCGCCACCCTGACCCGCACGGCGACCTTCCAGGACATCGCCCTGTTCGCTGCGGCCATCGGCGATCCCAACCCGGCGCACCTGGATCCCGAATCCTCGATCGAGGACTGCATCGATCACGTCGTCATGCACGACATGTGGGCGGTATCGCTGGTCTCGGCGCTGGTCGGCAATGAATTGCCCGGCCCCGGAACGACGTGCCTGACGCACTCCCTGCGCTTCAGGCGGCCGGTGATGGCCGGCGAAACCGTCACGGCGCGGGTCACCGTGCGCGAGAAGCGCGCCGACGGCCACGTGGTGGTGCTGGATTGCCTGTGCAGCGCTCCCGACGGCGAGCCGGTGGTGGAAGGGACCGCGGAGGTGGTCGCGCCGACCGAAAAGCGCAGCATGGACCGCGCCGAACTGCCGGAAGTGCAGATCAACCGCCACCGCATCTTCGACATCGGCAGGAAGCGCGCCTACACCCTGCCGCCGCTGCGGACCGCCGTGGTGCACCCGTGCAGCGACCGCGCCATCGCGGCCGCGGTCGAAGCCCACGACGAGCATCTGTTCGTGCCGGTCCTGGTCGGCCCGCGCGAGCGGATCGAGGAAGCCGCGGTGAAGGCCGGCGTGTCGATCGAGGGCCTGGAGCTGATCGACGCGCCGCACAGCCATGCCGCCGCGCAACTGGCGGCCGCGATGGCCGGGCGCGGCGAGGTGGACGCGCTGATGAAGGGCAGCCTGCACACCGACGAATTGCTGTCGGCGGTGATGGCGCGCGAGAACGGCCTGCGCACCGATCGCTGGCTGAGCCATGTCTTCCTGTTCGACGTGCCGATGTACAACAAGCTGCTGCTGATCACCGATGGCGCGATCAACATCGCGCCGACGCTCGAGCAGAAGCGCGACATCGCCCAGAACGCGATCGACCTGGCGCGCAAGCTCGGCGTGCGCCAGCCGAAGGTCGCGGTGTTGTCGGCGGTGGAAACGGTCAACCCGAAGATGATCTCGACGCTGGATGCCGCCGCGCTCGCCCTGATGGCGGCACGCGGGCAGATCAAGCACGGGCTGGTGGACGGGCCGCTGGCCTTCGACAACGCCATCGACAAGGATGCGGTACGCGAAAAGGGCATCGAATCGAAGGTCGCCGGCCAGGCCGACATCCTGCTGGCGCCCAACCTGGAGGCCGGCAACATCGCGGCCAAGCAGTTGATGTACTTCGCGCGCGCCGACAGTGCCGGACTGGTGCTGGGTGCGAAAGTGCCGATCATCCTGACCAGCCGCGCCGACAGCGTGCGCTCGCGCCTGGCCTCGATCGCGGTGGCGCGGATCGTCGCCCACATGGCGATGCCCGCGGACACGGAATGAACCGCATCCTGACCTTCAACGCGGGCTCTTCCACGATCAAGCTGGGCGTGTTCGAGACGAGCGGGCGGGAAGCGCACGCGGTCGCCGGCGGAGTGGTGGACCTGCGCGCCGCGCCGCTTCGGCTGAAGTTCAACGATGCCGGCCATCGCCAGGAAATACCGCTGGATGCATGCGCCACCGACGACGCGCGCGGAGTGGTGGCGGCGCTAATGGCATGGCTGGAAGCCCGCTACGGCGATGCGGCCTTCGCCGCCTGTGGCCACCGCATCGTGCACGGCGGGCTGGCGTTCTCCGCGCCGGTGCTGCTGGACGATGAAGCCATCATCGCGCTCGACGCGCTGTCGCCGCTTGCCCCGTTGCACCAGCCGGCCGGTCTGGCGCTGGTGCGGGCGATGCGCGAGGCGCGCCCGTCGCTCGCGCAGGCCGCCTGCTTCGACACCGCCTTCCACCGCACCCAGGACGCGCTGGCGACGCGGATGGCGATCCCGCGTGCGCTGCACGACGAAGGCGTGCGGCGCTACGGCTTCCACGGCCTTTCCTACCAGTCCATCGCCGATGAACTGCGGCGCAGCGAACCGGCCCTGCTGGCCGGGAAGCTGGTGGTCGCGCACCTGGGCAGCGGCGCCAGCCTGTGCGCGATGGAGGGCGGCAGCAGCCGCGATACCAGCATGGGCTTCTCCGCGCTGGACGGCATCCCGATGGCGACCCGTCCGGGCGAACTGGATGCCGGCGTGCCGCTCTACCTGCTGCGCGAATGCGGGATGGATGCCGATGCGCTGCAGCATTGGCTCTACCACGAGTGCGGGCTGAAAGGTGTATCCGGGATCAGCGCGGATGCGCGCACGCTGCTGGAAAGCGATGCGCCCGAGGCGGCGGAGGCGATCGCGCTGTTCTGCTTCCGGATCGGCCGTGGGATCGCCGCGTTGGCCAATACGCTCGGTGGACTGGACGGCATCGTTTTCACCGCCGGCATCGGCGAGCACCAGCCGCGCGTGCGCGCAGCGGTCTGCGAACGGCTGTCGTGGCTGGGTGCGAGGATCGATGGCGAAGCCAACGCCGCCGATGCGCGCGTGCTGGACGCGGCCGACAGCCGCATCGTGATCCGCATGATCGATACCGACGAGGAGCGGGTCATCGCCAGGGCAACGCTGTCCCTGCTTTGATCTTGCCCGTGCGTTTCCCGGCCGGCCCCATAATGGTGCAATGCCGGAAACCCTCGCGCCCGCAACGGATCGGTTGGCCACGCCGCTGGCCTGGGGCGACGGCGCGGGCGTGATCCGCGGGTGCAATCCGGCGTTCGCCCGTTGGCTGGGGGTTGGCCAGCGGCGTCTGGTCGGCCTGCCGTTGGCTTCGCTCGAAGCCCAGGGTGAACGACTGGCCGCATGGCTGGGCCAGGCCGATGCCGCCCACCGGCCGCCGCGCCTGCGACGCGTCGCGATGGCGCCGCCGGGCAGCGGGGAGCCGCGCTTCGCCGACTTGTGGCTGGCCGCGGACGACGATGCGGGCTGGCTGCTGGAAGCGCATCCGGTCGATGAGTTCGCCGAGGGCGATGCCGGGGTGGCCTTGCCCGCTGCGGTCGCCGCCGCGCTCAAGGGGCTCGCCCATGAGCTGCGCAACCCGTTGTCCGGGATCAAGGGCGGCGCGCAGTTGCTGGCGCGCCGCCACGACGATGCCGCATCGACCGAACTCACCCAGCTGATCCAGTCGGAAGTCGATCGACTGGCCGCGTTGCTGGACCGTCTGATGTCGCCTCGGCCGGCCACCCCGCACGCTCCCCTCAACCTGCATGCGGTGCTCGACCGGGTGCTGAGGCTGGCCGAAAACGATGCCGGTTGGGCAGTGCGCCTGATCCGCGATTACGATCCCAGCCTGCCGGAGGTCGAAGGTGACGGCGATCGTCTGGCGCAGGCGGTGTGGAACCTGGTGCGCAACGCGATCGAGGCCGGCGCGACGCAAATCACCTTGCGCAGCCGTGCCGAGCACGGCGCGCGCATCGCCGATCGCGTGCATCCGCTTGCGCTGCGGCTGGACATCGTCGACGACGGCCGCGGCATCCCCGAGACATTGGCCGAGCAGGTTTTCCTGCCGCTGATCAGCGGTCGTGCCGAGGGCAGCGGGTTGGGCCTCGCGCTGGCCCAGCAGGTGGCGCGCGAACATCGCGGTGCGCTGGCGTTCCGCTCGCGCCCCGGCCATACGGTGTTCACCCTGCTGCTGCCGATCGAGGAGCAGGCCGATGGCTGAGCGCGCGCGCGTCTGGGTGGTGGATGACGATCACGGCGTGCGCTTCGTTCTGGCGACGGCGCTGCGCGAGGCCGGCTACGACGTGCGCGCGTTCGCTTCCGCTGCCGATGCGCTGGCCATGGCCGCATCCGGTCCGGCGCCGCAGCTGCTGTTCACCGACGTGCGCATGCCCGGTGAGGGGGGACTCGCATTGCTCGACAAGCTCAAGGCCGTGCATCCGTGGCTGCCGGTCGTGGTGATGAGCGCCTATACCGATGTCGCCTCCACCGCCGGTGCGTTCCGCGGTGGTGCGTTCGAATTCCTGTCCAAGCCCTTCGACCTGGACGAGGCGGTCGCATTGGCCGCGCGCGCGCTGGACGAAACGCGCGGCGAGGCGGAAGCCGGTGCACCCGGCGTGGCGACAACCCCGGCCGGAGACGAGATTCCGCCGGTGCTGATCGGGCAAACCCCGGCGATGCGCGCATTGTTCCGCAGCATCGGCCGTGTCGCGCAGGCGCCGCTCAACGTGTTGATCACCGGCGAGACCGGCACCGGCAAGGAGCTGGTCGCGCGTGCGGTGCATGCCGAATCGCCGCGCGGCGAGCGGCCGTTCGTCGCGCTCAATACCGCTGCGATCCCGGCCGAGCTGCTGGAATCCGAACTGTTCGGCCACGAGGCCGGCGCGTTCGCCGGTGCCGGAAAACGCCATGTCGGGCGTTTCGAGCAGGCCGATGGCGGCACCCTGTTCCTCGACGAGGTCGGCGACATGCCGGCTGCGCTGCAGACCCGGTTGCTGCGCGTGCTGGCGGAGGGTGAATTCTTCCGCGTCGGCGGGCGCGAGCTGATCCGCGTCGACGTGCGCATCATCGCCGCGACCCATCAGCCGTTGGCCGAGCGCGTGGCGGAAGGCCGCTTCCGCGCCGACCTGCTGCATCGCCTCGACGTGGTGCGGCTGACGATCCCGCCTCTGCGCGAGCGTCGCGACGACATCCCGTTGCTGGCGGAGGATTTCATCGCGCGTGCGGCGCGGCGCCTGGGCGTGAAGCCGAAGATCTTCGGCAAGGCCGCGATGCAACACCTGCAGCATCACGACTGGCCCGGCAACGTGCGCGAGCTGGAAAACCTCTGCTGGCGCGTCGCGGCGATGGCGCCGGGCGAGCGCATCGGCGTTCCCGACCTGGGCGAGGGCCTGCGTGCCGGCGAAAGCGGCGCGGACTGGGAGCGGATGCTGGCGACATGGGCGACGCAGCGCTTGTCCCAGGGCGATGCCGGCCTGCATGCGACGGCCCGGCAGCGCTTCGACCGGGTCCTGATGGAAGCGGCGCTGGCGGCCAGCGACGGCCATCGCGGGCAGGCGGCGGATGCGCTGGGCGTGGGCCGCAACACGCTGACGCGCAAGCTGGGGGCATCGCGTCGGCGGCGGCGCAACGACGCGCCGGAAGCCTGATTCCAACGCGAATCACGGGGTTTCATCGGCCGTCCACCGCTGTTTGGCTACGGTGATGCGACTTCCCCAGGAGAAAGCGACATGAACCTGCGTCTTCCGCTCGTCGCCGCGACCACCTTGATGCTCGGGGCCTGTGCCGCCGTCCCGGCCACCGACGCGACGATGGCCAACGCCGCCCTGGCTTCGCGCTCGGGCAGCAACGCAGTCGGCGTCTTGCACGTGATGTGGGCGGGCGATGGCGTGCGCGTGACCGGTCAGGTCAGCGGCCTCGCGCCCGGCAGCATCCATGCCTTCCACATCCACGAAAAGGGCGATTGCAGCGCCGCCGATGCCAGCAGCGCGGGCGGCCATTTCAACCCGACCAGCCAGCCGCACGGCAACGCACAGGCCGGCGGCGCGCACCACCTTGGAGACCAGGCCAACCTGCAGGCCGATGCCGGCGGCACCGCGCGCGTCGACGCGCACTTCGGCGGGGTAAGCCTCGGCACCGGCACCGATACCGACGTGATGGGCAAGGCGATCGTGATCCATGCCGATGCGGACGATTACACCTCGCAGCCCTCCGGCAACGCGGGCAAGCGGATTGCCTGTGGCGTGATTCGGATCGTGCGCTAGCGATTCCGGGCGACGTGGCTGGTTTTGCGGCCGTTTTCCGCTTAATGAGGAAACGGCCATCGGAAACCGCCATGCACCCCTCGCTTCGCAATTGCCTCCTGCTCGCCCTGCTGGCGCTAACCTCCTGCTCGGGCGATCGCGAACCGGGGCAGTCCAAGACGTCCGCGCCCGCCAGTCGATCGGCGCCGTTCACGCAGGCGGAATTCGAGGCCTTCAAGGCGCAAGGCCCGGAACAGGCCACCCGCAGGATGGCGCCGTACGACTATTGGCTGCACTACAAGTTGATGGAAGCCACCGGGATGGTGGACGCGTTGGGGGGCGAGGACGGGGCCGTCGCCGCGCTGATGGCGCTCGGCACCGCCTATGAACGACGTGCGAAGGGTTTCGTGAGCGACGATGCGCCCAAGATGATCCCCGTTGGCTTCGACGGCTCCGGCACCGATGCCGGTTTTGCGGGACTGGGGATGGGTGGCTTCGCCGGCCTGCTGACCGGCGGCATGATGAGCGGCGCGGCGTCACAGGCATCCGACGAACAATTGCGTGAAATCGCCAGCCATGGACCGATCAAGTTCGACGGCGCCGGCGGCAGCGCGGAATGGCGGATGGGCGAAGACGGCAGCATCGACCAGACCATGGAATTCCCCGTCGATGAGGTCGAGGGGATAGACGGCAAGGTCAAGGTGACGATGAAGATGGAAGCCTGCCCGGATCCGCAGGGCAAGGTCGACATCGACCTCGAGATCGAATCGCGGATGAGCGTCAGCGGCCAGCCGGGAACCGGAGGCGCGATCAAGTCCACCCTGCACTACAGCCGCTACCTGGATGACGACGCGCACCTGATCGATGGCGACGGCGGATCGGAATCCGACATCAACATCGACATCAGCGGCACCGGCAAGGGCGGCGACAAGCACGTGAACGTCTCTCAGCGATGGACCCGCGACGGCAAGGGCAGCGGCCGAAGCAACGCCGAAAGCGGCTACAGCGTCTTCCGCCCCGACGAGGCCCGGCACACGGAGGCGATGCTGGATGGCATCTCCTCGTACATGAGCATGATCGCCGAGATAATGCTGCGCGGCACCGGCGGCCAGGCGCCGTGGGAATCCGGCCATTGCGTGAAACTGGACGTGCGCACCAGCCCGGAGAAGCGCACCGGTGCTAAACCCAACACTGCCTACACCTTGTTCGCCGAACCACGCGCGAAATCCGACGGTGCGCCGACCCGCGGCACGGTCAAGGCCACGCTCGGCGGCGAACACATGCTCAATCCGCGCGACAGGAAAGTGCCCGCCGATGCGCAGTTCGACTACCAGAACCCGCAGGAGAAGGACCAGAGCGCGAGCATCGACTTCGAGGCGCGCAGCAAGCGCGGCGTCGGGAGGGCGACGTTGCAGTTCGACACCAAGAAGAAGGGTTATCGCGTGACGGGTGGCGGCGGCGATCCGGTCAACCAGGTGGTGTGCGCCATCGACAAGCCCTTTGTGCTGAACGGAAAATTGTTCGGCGTGGAATTCAGCGGCGGCCTCAACGGCAGCTACAAATTCGTGCGCACGCCGAACATTCCCGGCTTGCACTGGAAGGCGCAGGGCAGTTACGGCATCGTGTTCCCGAACGGCGAGGACAAACCGGGCACGATGACCACCAACGGCGGCGGCACCACCACTGCAGGCAGCCAGTCGCGCACCACCCAAGGCGGCGAGCAGTTCACCCTCACGCCGGTCGAGGATTGCGGGGGCTCGCCATGAACAGGTGCCCGCTTGCGAACGTGCCGCGGCGATCCGCCTGGCATCGGATCGACGCCACGATGTGGCGTAGGGCGATGGCGGTGGCATGTAGCGCCCTGTTCTGTGCATGCACCGTCATGCCCGTCGCGGCACAAGATCTGGGCGGCATGTTCAAGCAGGCGGTGAAGAAGGCGGTGAAGCAGGCGGCAAGCCAGGCCGAAGAGCATGCCGAAAGCGCCACAGGGCAAGTGGACGACGCTGCGCGCAGCCGCATCGGCGAACCCGCCATCGGCATGCCGGACGATTCGCCGGCCGCACGCGATGCGGCGATCGCGCGCCTGCGCGGTGCCGGTCGCGGCGAAGTGTGCGACGACCCGGGTGCGATGGGCCGGGTCTACGGCACCACCTGCAACAGCCGCGAATTCCCGGCGCCACCCATCCTGTCCGCGCCGAAGATCGCCTGGCAGACCAAACCCGGCTGGTGGGGGGCATGGTCGCCGTTCCTGGTCGACAAGCGGGTCCTGACCGGCAGCTGCAACAACGACGACAACGCCGGCATTTCCGCGCTGGACATGCAGACCGGCAAGCCCCTGTGGCGGATCGCCGATGTCTGCGCAGTCGGTAACCGCCGGGGCACCAGCGGCAACGTCGCGTTCCACGAACTGCCGTCCGGCCGCGTCCTGCTGGTCTATGCGCGCAATGACGGCAAGCCGGCGGATTACTACATCATCGATCCGGCGGCCGGGCGCATCGTGGGCAGCCTCACGCCCGCGGCCAACGTCGCCTTGCGCGGGCTCGGCGGGACCTTCACCGGGGTCAACCAGTCGATACAGGACGGCGTGAGCAACCTGATCGGCTTCAACGCGGCGCTGGATCAGGTGCTGTGGCGCAACCGCGATTTCCAGCTGGCGATGGAGAAGGACGATCCCCGCTATCTGCCGACGTTCAGCCCTGCCGCCCTCACCGACGGCATCCTGCTGCTGACCGCGCGCAGCAAGGACCAGGCCGATCCGTCGACGCGGCAGCTGCAGGCCATCGACATGCAGAGCGGACAGACCTTGTGGCGCAACACCGCGCAACCGGTGGCCGAGCGCGGCAACGGCAAGACCCGGCGCTCCGACGACGGCACCCCGATCGTCGCCGGCGGAAAGGCCATCATCCGCGTGCAGGGGCTGTCCGGTGCCGCCGCCTATGGGCATGTGCCGACCGGCGATGCCTTGCGGGCCTTCGATCCGCGCAGCGGGAATGTCGCATGGACGACGCAACCGATTCGCGACGGCATCATCGGCGATCGCGTCGGCGCGGGGGACATGCTGGTGGTGGATGTCGCGCGTGGCGGTGTGCATGAGCTGCGCGCACTCCGCTTGGGCGACGGAAGATCGGAATGGCGGCGCCCGATTGGCGCGAATGCGCGCTTGCTGGCGTCGTCGGGCGGCGTCTTCTACCTGTCCGAACGCATTCCGGCCGCCGACGGCAAGGGCGGCAGCGATTTCCGCCTCCAGGGGCTGGACGCACGTACCGGCACCCTGCTGTGGAGCACGGTCCTGCCCGGCCACAACCTGGACTTCGACGGTGGCTGGGGCATCGAGCCCGACCTGCGCCGCGGCGGTTCGCAAGGCCCGTCCTGGCGGATTGGCCGCGATGGCGCGATCTACGGCGTGACCTTGACCGGGGCGTTCAAGCTGCAGTGAATGTCACTTCCAAAGCCGGGCTGGACCAATGAGCGCGCTTCATGCCGATTTGCCGTCTTCTTGCGGGTCCTGTCCGCAAAGCCCGGTAACGTCTGGAGATCGGGTTCAGCAGCAGACTGATGGATGTGGAATCGCCGGCACTGGCGGCGATGTTGTAAATGTCAGCTGGCGGGAGCCGTAGCCGCGGCGGTGATCCTGCGCTTCGGCGCGAGCAGCGGCACGCTGTCGGTCGTATCCAGCGAGGTCAACGCACGGTGCTCCCCCGCCGCGAGGCGTTAGTGCCGATCCGTGGACAGGCTGTCCAATGCCGCCTGGATGTTGCGCAACATCTGCTGCAGGCGTGGTGTGTCGGCGTTATCAATGCTCGCCAGCGCGCGCCGGTAGCAGTCCACAGCTTTGGCTCTGTTGCCTTGCTTCTGCCAAGCGATGCCCATGCCATGGTACGCGGTCGCTAATTGTCCTGGCGAAGCTCTTCCGCCGATCAGGATCCTTTCCGCGTGGGAGTAGGCGTCCAGCGCGGCCGCATATTGCCCCATGTCGTTCAACGCATCGCCGAGTTGGACATAGTTCGAACCGATGAGCGGGCTGTCCGCGCCATGCAGTTTCTCTCCGAGCGCGATGGCTTGCCGCATGACCGCTTCCAGACCCTCATAGCGACCCAGCTTGCGCTGCGCGATGGCCCTCCAGATTAGCAAGTCGACCCGATCGGCATCGAGTCCGGCATCGCCTTGCGCATCGGCATAGGCCAAGCCTTTCGCGGCGCACTCCAGTACACGCCCGGGACGTTTGAGTTCGGTCAGGACCTTGCACAGGCCGCTGTACGCGCCGATCGTGTGGTAGCGCACCTGTTCGTCCGGTGCGGGCAGATGGGTCAGAACGGCCAGGCTCTTTTCGTAGTTGGCCGCTGCACCGGTGTAGTCGCCGATCAGGCCTTGCACGTCCGCCAGGTTCTTCTGCGATGCCGCCTGCAGGAAGGTGTCGTCGGGGGCGTAGCGCTTGCGCAACTGGAAGGCCTGGTCCGCGGCGGCCACGGCCTCCTTTCGCTTGCCCACCATGCCAAGGACGCCCGAGTAGTTGCCGAAATGGATGGCCAATTCCAGCGCGTCCTTACGGTTGAACGGTGTCACATCGCGCATCCCCGGCGTATACATCGCTTCTGAATCGAGATAGCCGCCGTTCATGGCATACAGGATCGCCAGGCTGCGCTGCACCGCCTTGCGTACTTGCGGATCCAGATCCTTGTTTTGATCCAGCAATGTGCGCGAATAGGCGAGCAACTGCTTCAGCGAAAACTTGCTGTCCAGCTGGTGGTTTGGGGAGGCGCCGTTCAGCGCTTCCTCAAGGAACGCCATCGCGCCTTGCGCGCGCTCGGCTTGTTGCTCGGCCAGACGGGCTTGTTCCCGTGCAATGCGGGCCTGCGCTCGCGCCTCATTCGCCTGCCACAATGCCACGCCGGTGCCGGCGAGCAGGGCCACGCTCACCGCGCCGATGGATGCGGCCAGCAGGCGATTGCGCCGCAGCCACAATTTCGCGCGTTCGCCGCGCGACAGCGGCACCGCGGCGATCGGGCGGTCGTCCAGCCAGGCCTTGAGGTCGTTGCCCAGCGCATCGGCGGAGGCATAGCGCTGTTCGGGATCGCGGCGCAGGCAGGCCTGCACGATGTCGGCCAGGCTGCCGCGCAAGGCGCGCGATAATCCGGCCGGGGTCAGCCCGCCGCGCTGTGCGGCCTGTTCCGGCGTGGCCTGCGCGGCGGCGCGGGTCAGCGGTTCCGGCTCGCGTTCCAGCTGCTGCAGTTGGCTGGCCACCGGGGTGTCGCGGGTCAGCCCGAACGGATGCGCGCCGGACAGCAGCCGGTGCAGGACCACGCCGAGCTGCCACAGGTCGGTGGCGGTGGTGATCGGCGCGTCGTGCAGCTGTTCCGGGCTGGCGTATTCGAAGGTCAGCACGCGGTCGTGGGTGGCGGTGACGTCGCTGCCTTCCAGCTGCTTGGCGATCCCGAAGTCCAGCAGCTTGACCCGGCCATCGGCATCGACCAGCAAATTCGACGGTTTCAGGTCGCGGTGCACGACCAGGTTGCGATGTGCGTAACGCACGGCATCCAGGACCTGCAGGAACAGCACGATGCGTTCGCGCAACCCCAGCTTGCGCGCGTCGCACCAGCGGTCGATGGGTACGCCGTCGATGCGCTCCATCACGAAGTACGGTTCGCCGTCGGCGGTGATGCCGCCGTCAAGCAGGCGGGCGATGCTCGGATGCTGCAACCCGGCCAGGATCTGCCGTTCTCGGAGGAAGCGTTCGCGCGCGGCCGGCGAGTCGGCGCTGGCGCGGATCAGCTTGAGCGCGGCCTGCTGCGCATAGGCGCCGTCGCCGCGTTCGACCGCGTACACCGCGCCCATGCCGCCGCGGCCGATCACCCCGACCAGGTTCCAGGCGCCAATGCTGGGGCCAATCATCGGGTCGCGCGCCGGGTCGGCGGCGTCGCGCGCAAGCGCCTCGCCCCAGGCCGCGGCATCGCCTTTGAATGGCTGGCCCTCACGGGCGTCCGCCGCTAGCATCGCGCGCACTTCGGCGAGCAGCTCGGGATCGTTGCCGCAGAGTTCGCGCAGGCGCTGCTCGCGCGCTTCGCCTTCCAGTTCCACCACGGCATCGAAGGCTGCCATCGCGCGCCGTTGGCGCGCCATCGAGGTCTCGGTCATGCCGCCATTTCCTTCATCAGGAACGCGCGGGCGCGCCGCCAGTCGCGGCGCAGGGTGCTCTCGCTGATGTCGAGCATCCGGGCGACTTCCACCTCGGTGTAGCCGCCGAAATAGCGCAACTCGACGACTCGTGCGGCGCGTTCGTCCAGCCTGTGCAGCGATTCCAGCAATCCGTCCAGCTTCAGCACCTCGAGCGCCGCGGCGTCGCCGGCATCGGCGACCGCGCCGAGGGTGAGTGCGGACTGGCCGCCGCCGCGTTTGTCGGCCTTGCGCGCGCGCGCATCATCCACCAGCACCTGCCGCATCGCCCGCGCCGACAGCGCCAGCAGGTGGTTGCGGTCCTGCGCGGCCAGCTGCGCACCGCCCAGTTTCAGGTAGGCCTCGTGGACCAGCGCGGTGGTCTCGAAATTGTCCTGCATGCGCCGCAGCTGCAGGCGGGCGGCGCGCTTGAGTTCGCCATACACGGCCGAATAGACCGCACCCATGGCATCCGCGTCGCCGTCGCGCGCACGCGCCAGCAGGCGGGTCACATCGGGCAGTTGGGCGGGCTCCATGGCGCCTCGTTCGGCATGCATCGCGACGGGCGGAGTGTGGCATAAGCGCGGTCGGCCGAAACCGGCACGAACGGCCAGAATTCGGCGTGCCTGCCCATCGCCAGCACCTTCCGGCATCCCGGACGACGCGCGTCAGTCCATGCAGGCGTGGCGCGCGTCTCGGCCAGTGGGGCAATCGACGAAAGTGACCGGAATGCCGTGCGCTTCCAGCACGGCCGCCAGCTGGCGCAGGCGCGCCTCGAAATAGCCGCGTCGACGCGCGAGGCGCTCGGGATCGGTTTCCTCGGGCGCGTAACGCTCGCGCCAGGCATCGTCGGAGAACAGCGCGACGCGCGCCTCGCCGCCGATGAGGTGGATGAGGGGCTCCGGCGGCGCATCCAGCCAGGCGTCCCCACCCGGCGCGAGCAAGGCCGTCTCGATGAGCGGCCACAGCGTGTCCAGGCCCATGTGACGGTACTGCAGCGCGGTCATCGCGGCGAGGTCATGCACGGTGAGATAGCGCGCGTGCTCGATGCGGGCGGCGAAGGATTCCTGTGCCAGCAGCGCGGTCTCCGCGCGCGCCATGCCGCGATCCACGAGCACGTTTTCCAGCTGCTCGCCGACCATCGCGGCGTTGTCGCCGGACAACAGGATCGGCAGCACGCGCAGCAGGCCGCCCTGCAATGCGGGTTCGGCCTGCAGCGGTTGCGGGATGTCGCCGTGCGCATCCGAGCCCAGGGCAATGATGCGCGGACCGCCGCCGCGTCCCGGCGCACGCAGGCGCAATTCATGCAGGCGCCGATGCACTGGCCAACCCGCGCGCAAGACCTCCGCCGGATCGAAATGCGCGCCCATCGCGATGAGATCGAGCGAGGCGGCATCCGGCACCAGCAGGGCCAGGTCGTGGCCTATGCGCTCGAGCAGCAGCCCGGCCTCGTCCTGCGTGAGTGCCGTGCGCGGCGCGGGTCCGTCGGGCATCCACTCCAGCGCCATCACGGCCATCACGGACGGGTCGTTTGCGGCTTCGGTCATCGCGTGCGCGTCATCGGGGTGGACGGTAGACTCGTATTCTAGCCGTGCGCCACCGCACGGCACCCGAGGAGCCTTCGATGTCGCAGTCCCGTCGTGTCGCCGTATTGGGCGGCGTGCGCATTCCCTTCTGCCGCCAGAACACCGCTTATGCCGATGTCGGCAACATGGGCATGTCGGTGCGCACGCTGGGCGCCCTGGTCGAGAAATTCGGCCTGCAGGGCAAGGAACTGGGCGAAGTCGCGATGGGCGCGGTGATCAAGCATTCCAGCGATTGGAACCTGGGCCGCGAGGCCGCGCTGTCGTCCGGCCTCTCGCCGTTGACGCCCGGCATCACCCTGCAGCGCGCCTGCGGCACCTCGCTCGACACCATCGCGCACATCGGCAACAAGATCGCGCAGGGACAGATCGAGGCGGGCATCGGCGGCGGCTCGGACACCACCTCCGACGTGCCGATCGTCTATGGCGACAAGTTGCGCCGCCGATTGCTGAAGGCGAACGCAGCCAAGACCTTCGGACAGAAGCTGGCGGCGTTCAAGGGCTTCCGCTTTGGGGAACTCAAACCTTCGTTCCCGGGCGTGGCCGAGCCGCGCACCGGCAAGTCGATGGGCCAGCACTGCGAGGACATGGCCAAGGAATGGAACATCAGTCGCGAAGCGCAGGACGAGCTCGCGGTTTCCTCGCACAAGAAACTGGCGGCCGCCTACGACCGCGGCTTCTTCGATGATCTGGTCGTGCCGTTCCGCGGCGTGTCGCGCGACAACAACCTGCGCCCCGATACCAGCATCGAGAAACTGGCGACGCTCAAACCGGCCTTCGACAGGACCTCCGGCCGTGGCACGCTGACCGCCGGCAACTCCACGCCGCTCACCGATGGGGCATCGGCATGCCTCCTGGCGAGCGAGGAATGGGCCGCCGAGCACGGCCTGAAGCCGCTGGCGTATCTGTTGGATTCGCAGGTGGCGGCCGTCGATTTCGTGCACGGCGAAGGCCTGCTGATGGCGCCGACCGTGGCCGTGCCGCAGATGCTCGCGCGTCATGGCCTCACCCTGCAGGACTTCGATTTCTACGAAATCCACGAAGCCTTCGCCGCGCAGGTGCTGTGCACGCTGAAGGCGTGGGAGAGCGACGAGTACTGTCGCAACCGTCTCGGCCTGCCGGGTGCGCTGGGCAGCATCGATCCGGCCAAGCTCAATCCGAATGGTTCGTCTCTCGCCGCGGGCCACCCCTTCGCCGCGACCGGCGCGCGCATCGTCGCCACCGCCGCCAAGGAACTGGCGCAGCGCGGCGGCGGCCGCTGCCTCATCAGCATCTGCACGGCGGGCGGCATGGGCGTGGTGGCGATCCTGGAACGCTGAGCCGGAACAAGCCCGCACGCCGGCGACAATGATCATGCCGGCAACACGGTTGCGAGGACGATGAACCAACCCCTGCCCGAGGCCTGGCAGACGCCGCCACCGCCGCACTGGCGGCGCAAGCTGGGCGCTTACCTGCGGCTGATGCGCGCGGACCGGCCGATTGGCTGGCTGCTGTTGCTGTGGCCAACCTGGTGGGGCCTGTGGCTGGCCGCCGGCGGGGTGCCGGATTGGCATCCGCTGATCGTGTTCACGCTGGGCGTGTGGCTGACTCGGGGCGCTGGCTGCGTGATCAACGATTACGCCGACCGCTGGCTGGACGGCAACGTGGAACGCACCCGCGGCCGACCGCTGGTCACCGGGGAAGTCAGCCCGCGCGAGGCGCTCATCCTGTTCGTGGTGCTGATGCTGATCGCCTTCGCGTTGGTGCTCACGCTCAACCGGCTGGCGATCTGGATGAGCGTGATCGGCGTGCTGCTGGCGGCAAGCTATCCCTTCCTCAAGCGCTACACCTACCTGCCGCAGGTCTACCTCGGCATGGCGTTCGGCTGGGGCATCCCGATGGCCTTCGCCGCGATCCAGGGCGCGGTGCCGCCGATCGCCTGGCTGCTATACCTCGCCAATATCCTCTGGGCCACCGCCTACGACACCTGGTATGCGATGGTCGACCGCGACGACGACCTGCGCATGGGTTCGAAATCCACCGCCATCCTGTTCGGTGAGCTCGACCTCGTCGCCCAGGGCGTGCTGTACGCGCTGACGTTTTCGGCGCTTGCCCTGGTCGGCCAGCGCGCCGGGACGGGTCTGTATTACTGGATCGGCTTGGGCGTGGCCGCGATGCTGGTGGCGTGGGAGTTCCGTCTCGTCCAGCGCAGTGGCCGCGGCCGCGACGCCTGCTTCCGCGCCTTCCTGCACAACAACTGGGTGGGGATGGCGGTCTTCGCCGGCATCGTGGCGGACTTCGCCCTGCGCAAGGGGGGCTGAAACGCGTGGCGTCCATGGCGCCGGGCAGCCCCCGACGCCATGGCGCGAAGGCATCAGACCGATGCCAGCTTGCGGACGCGGAAGGCCGCGAAGATCTGGAACAGGCCGTAGGCCACCGCGATGATGCCGATCCACAGCGAGGTGGTGACGATGCCGGCCAGCGGCTGCGCGAGGAACATCACGCCCAGCAGGATGCCCAGCACGCCGCCGAGGATCAGCCACCATTCGCCATCGATGACCTTGCGCACGCGGATGGCGAAGACGATGCGGTAGATGCCGGCGACGATCAGCCAGATCCCCAGCACCAGCACCAGACTGCCGGCCATCGCCAGCGGGTACATCACCGCCATCACGCCGAACACCAGCGAGATGAGGGCATAGAACGCCAGCCAGCCCTTGGAGACCGGCGTCTCCTTGCCGAACAATGCGATCACGCTGATGCCGGCCTCGACCAAGGCCATGACGCCGGCCGCCCAGGCCATGGCCGCCGCGGCCTCGACCGGCCGCATGATCGCGATCACGCCGAACACCAGCGCGACGATGCCGTACAACAACAAGACCCACCAGCCGCGCCCGATCTCGCGCGCGACGCCTGAAACCGATTCCTGGAACGTGCTCATGAATAGCTTCCCCTGAGAATGGTCATGGAGCACATGCAGCGTGCTCCACGTCATCCTATGCCGTTTGGCGGAAGGTGTCGCATCAGGGGACCCGGGCGCAGACCCAGGCATCCACCCGCGTCGCCCCGGCCGCGCGCAATGCGCATGCCGCGGCCTCCAACGTGGCGCCCGTGGTCATTACGTCGTCGACCAGCACGATCCGGGCGGGCAATGCGCCGTGTCCGCGGACGCTGAATGCGCCGTCGAGATTGCGCCGGCGGGCCGTCTTGTCGAGCCGGGATTGCGCGGCGGTGGCCTTCGGGCGCGAGAGCAGCGTCGGATCGCAACGCAGGTGGAGCCGGCGCGCCAGCGATGTGGCCAATTCCAGCGCCTGGTCGTAGCCGCGCTGGCGCAAACGTGCGCGATGCAGCGGAATCGGCACCAGCACCGCGTCCGGCACCGCGGCGCCGATCAGCGTATCGGCCATCAGGCCGGAGAGCAGGCGACCGGTGGCCAGCGACTGGTGGAACTTGAACATCGGCAGCAGACGATCGAGCGGCGCCGTGTAGGCGAATGCCGCCCGTACCGTTTCCAGCGGCGAGGCACGGGACAGGCATTCGCCGCATGCCATGCCGGCATCGTGCGGAGGCAGCGGCAGGGCGCAGCGCCGGCAGGCGTGGAGGTTCCACGGCAGTGCGGCAAGGCAGGCCGGGCACAGGTCGCGGTCGCTGTCGCCATCCCCCGGCAGGCCGCAGGCCAGGCAAGAGGGCGGCCATGCCTGCCGCAGGACATGGTCAACCAGGGAGCCCCATGAAAAGTTGACAGGTCCGGACATGCTTTCCAGACTGGCCGCTTGCCCGCTTCAGGCCTGTCAGAGATGTCCGAAATATTCATCGGTCCCGCACTCGTTCGCCACGATTGGACGCGCCCGGAAATCGGCGCGCTGTTCGCGCTGCCCTTCACCGAGCTGCTGTACCGCGCGGCCACCGTGCATCGCCAATATTTCAATGCGGATGAGGTCCAGGTCTCGACGCTGCTGTCGGTCAAGACCGGCGGCTGTCCGGAGGACTGCGGCTACTGCCCGCAGGCGCAGCGCTACCACACCGGTGTCGATGCCACGAAGTTGATGGCCTGCGACGACGTGCTGGTCAAGGCGCGCGCGGCCAAGGACGCCGGCGCCTCGCGCTTCTGCATGGGCGCCGCATGGCGCAGCCCGAAGGACCGCGACATCCCGAAGGTCGCCGAGATGATCGCCGGGGTGAAGGCGATGGGGCTTGAGACCTGCGCGACGCTCGGCATGCTGAGCGACACGCAGGCGCAGGCGCTGAAAGACGCCGGCCTCGACTACTACAACCACAACCTCGACACCGCACCGGACTTCTACGGCGACGTGATCACCACGCGCGAATACCAGGACCGTCTCGACACGCTGTCGAACGTGCGCGATGCCGGCCTCAAGACCTGCTGTGGCGGCATCGTCGGCATGGGCGAGTCGCGCGACCAGCGCGCGGGCCTGCTGCATACACTCGCCACCTTGCCGGCGCATCCCGATTCGGTGCCGATCAACCGCCTCGTGCGAGTGGCCGGCACGCCGCTGGCCGAAGAGAAGGAGCTCGATCCGTTCGAGTTCGTGCGCACGATCGCCGTCGCCCGCATCGTCATGCCCAAATCCATGGTGCGCCTGTCCGCCGGCCGCGAGACGATGGGCGACGAGTTGCAGGCGCTGTGCTTCCTGGCCGGGGCGAACTCGATCTTCCACGGCGAGAAATTGCTCACCACCGGCAACCCGGATACCGCCAGGGACGACGCGCTGTTCGCGCGGCTGGGCCTGAAGCCGATGCCCTACGACGGCGCGGACCTCGACGCCTGCGGAGACACCGTGCACGTCGACATCGTCGCGCCCGCCTCCGAAGCGGTCGCCCGGGTGGCCTGATGCGGCCATCCCCGTACGAGCGCATCGCGGAGGCGCGCGATCGCCGCGACGAAAAGCGCCGGCGGCGCCAGCGCCTGACGGTGCAGCGTCGCGATGGCGTGCGGATCGATGTCGAAGGCCGTTGGCTGACCGGGTTCTGCAGCAACGACTATCTCGGGCTGGCGCAGCATTTCGCGGTCGTTGGCGCACTGCAGGACGAAGCCGCGCGGACCGGTGCCGGCGGCGTCGCCTCGCAACTGGTCTGTGGCCACACCGAGATCCATGCCGCGCTGGAGCGGGAGCTGGCCGAGTGGCTGCAGGTGCCGCGCGCTCTGCTGTTCTCGACCGGCTACATGGCCAATCTCGCCGCCATCCAGTCGTTGCTGGGCGAAGGCGACGTCTGCGTGCAGGACCGGCTGAACCACGCCAGCCTGATCGATGCAGCCCGGCTAGCCGGCTGCCGCTTGCGACGCTACCCGCATGGCGATGCCGAGGGTGCGTTGCGGCAATTGCGCGCGCAGCCGGACGGAGCGGCCGTGCTCGCGACCGATGGCGTGTTCAGCATGGATGGCGACCAGGCACCCTTGCCCGACCTGGCGTTGGCGGCGCACGTCGAAGGCGCGATCCTCTACGTCGACGACGCGCACGGCATCGGCGTGCTGGGGCCGGAAGGACGCGGCAGCGTGGCGGCGGCGCGGCTGGGCGTGCGCGAAGCGCCGCTGCAGCTGGCGACCTTCGGCAAGGCGCTGGGCAGCTTCGGCGCGGCGCTTGCAGGGGATGCCGATCTGATCGGGCATCTGGAGGAAACCGCCCGTCCTCACCTGTACACGACGGCGCTACCGCCGGCACAGGCAGCGGCCACCCGCGCCGCGATCCGGCTGGCTCGGCGCGAGCACTGGCGCCGGGAAAAGCTGCTCGGGCTGGTGCTGCGCTTTCGCGGCGCGGCGATGCGACAGGGGTTCCGGCTGCCGGAATCGCTTACGCCGATCCAGCCCCTGCCGTGCGGCGACGATGCGCATGCGGAGGCGATGTCCCGTTCCTTGCGCGAACAGGGCTTTCTGGTCGCGTCGATCCGCCCGCCGACGGTGCCCGAGAACGGCGCGCGGCTGCGCATCGCCTTCTCGGCCCTGCACGCCACTGCCGACGTGGATGCGCTGGTCGATGCGCTGGCCCGCGCCCGCGACGAAACCCGCCGGCGCATCGGCAGCGCGCCATGAGCCCGTCGGCATCGCACCGCCGCATCGTGCTGGCCGCGGTGCTGATCGCGCTGGTCTCCGCGCTGTTCTTCACCTTCACCTACGTGCTCAACCGCGCCACCGCCACCGGCGGCGGCCACTGGGCGTGGACGGCGGCCTTGCGCTACTTCATCACCCTGCCGCTGATGATTCCGCTGATGCGCGGGCGCTGGCGCTCGCTGTGGTCGGCGATGCGCGCGCATCCGGGCGCGTGGCTGGGCTGCAGCGCATTGGGCTTCGTGCTGTTCTACCTGTTGCTGGCTTTCGCCGCCGACAGCGGGCCCTCGTGGCTGGTCGCCGGCAGTTTCCAGTTCACCGTGATCGCCGGGATGCTGTGCGCGCCGTTCCTGTACCGCGATGAGCGCCGCCACGTGCCGCTGGCGGCCTGGGGCGTGGGCCTGTTGATCCTGGCCGGGGTGATGCTGATGCAGTACGCGCATGCCGATGGCGGGCTGGATCGCGCCGCGTGGATCGCGCTGGCCTGCGTGCTGGGCTCGGCCATCCTGTATCCGCTCGGCAATCGCCTGTTGCTGCTGCATCTGGAGCGCAGCGGCGAGCCACTCGACGCCACCCAGCGCGTGTTCGGCATGACCCTCGCCAGCCAGCCGCTGTGGCTGCTGGTGTCGGTGTATGCGTTCTCGCAGGCCGGCGTGCCTTCCGCCTCGCAGGTGTGGATGGCCGCGGGCGTGGCGCTGTCGGCCGGCGTCATCGCCACCATCCTGTTCTTCAAGGCGACCGGCCTCGTCCGCGACAACCCCACCGCGCTCGCCGCCGCCGAGGCGATGCAGGCCGCGGAACTGATCTTTGCCAGCCTGCTCGGCGTGCTGTTCCTGCACGAGGCCTGGCCGCAGGGCGGCGCGTTGCTGGGCGGTGCGATGATCATCGTCGGCATCGTGCTGTTCGCCTGGGTCGCCGCGCGCTCGCACCTCAACGATGCGCGCCAGGTGCAGGCGATGCGCACGGAGCAAAGCCCGTGAGCCTGCACGTCGAAGTCACCGGCAGCGGCCCCGACATCGTCCTGCTGCATGGCTGGGCGATGCACGGCGGCGTGTTCGCGCCGCTGGTCGAGCGCCTGCGTGATCGCTGCACCCTGCATGTCGTGGACCTGCCCGGACACGGTGCGTCGCGCGCGGCGGACATTCCGCTCACGCTGGCCGACAGTGCGCGCGCCATCGCACGCCTCGTGCCCCACGACGCGCTCTGGTGCGGCTGGTCGCTGGGTGGCCTCGTGGCCCTGCACGCCGCCGCACACGGCATACCAATGCGCGCGCTGGCGATGCTGTGCGCGACGCCCTGCTTCGTGCGCAAGGACGACTGGCGATGGGGGATGTCGCCGGAGATCTTCCGCGATTTCGCCAGCGGCTTGCGCGATGACTGGCGCGGCACGCTCGACCGCTTCCTCGCGCTGGAAGCCTTCGGCTCCGACCACGCCAAGGAGGAACTGCGCAGCCTGCGCGATGCGGTGCTGGCGCGCGGCGAACCGGCCGGCTCGGTATTGGCCGATGGCCTGGAGTTGCTCGAAACCAGTGACCTGCGCGATGCGCTGCCGGGGCTGGCTGTTCCGAGCGCGTGGATCGCCGGCCGACGCGACCGCCTGGTCGACCCGCGCGCGATGCAAGCCGCCGCATCCCTTGCGCCGGATGCGCGCTTCGCCGTGATCGACCACGCCGGCCACGCGCCCTTCCTCACCCACGCCGATGCGGTGGTCGACGCCTTGCAGCCCTTGCTGGAAGCGCGGGGATGATGGGTGATTCCTTCCCCGCGCGAGTGTTCGACAGCCGCCAGGTGTGGCGCGCCTTCGGCCGCGCGGCCGCCGGTTACGACGCCGCATCGCGCGTGCAGCGCGAGATCGAATCGCGGCTGCTGGAATCGCTCGATCACTACGCCCTGCGCCACGGCGATGCCGAGCCCGGCGTGGTGCTGGATGTCGCCTGCGGGCCAGCGCGCGCGGCGAATGCGCTGCGCGCGCGCTGGCCAAAGTCCCGGGTGATCGCGCTGGACGCGGCGATGCCGATGCTGCGCGCCGCCCGCGACAACACCCGCGGCCGTTTCCTGCGCGAGCGCGAGATTCCGTGCCTGAATGCCGACCTGCGCGCCTTGCCGCTGGCGGGCGGCAGCGTGGACGTGTTGTTCTGCAACCTCGCGCTGCAATGGATCGAGGATTTGCCGGCTGCGTTCGCCGAGTTCCGCCGGGTGATGAAAGCGGGCGGGATGCTGCTGCTCTCCACCTTCGGCAGCGAGACGCTGGCCGACCTGCGTGAAGCCTTCGCCGCCGCCGACGATCATCCGCACGTCAGCCCGTTCACTGCCATCGCGCCGTTCGGCGATGCACTGGTTGCTGCCGGCTTCCGCGAGCCGGTGCTCGACCGCGACGTCTTCGTCGAATACAAGTCCGCCTTCGGCGACATCCTGCGCAGCCTGCGCGCGATGGGCGCGACCAATGCGCTGACCGCACGCCGCCACGCGCTGTCCGGGCGCGCGCGCTTTGCCGCCGCCGAGGCCGCGCATCCGCGCGAGCCGCAAGGCCTGCCGATGCGTTGGGAGGCGATCTACGCGCAAGCCTGGGCACCGGAGCCGGGCACGCCGATGCGGGATGCGCACGGCGAACTGGCGCAGATGCCGGTGTCGAGCATTCCGATCCGCCGCCGGCGGTAGCGCGCGACTTCAATCGCCGGGTGGCGGAGCGCCGCGCAGGACCCGGAAGACGACGCGACCCTGGTAAGGCGCCCCGAGGACGCGGGCATGCGCACCGCGGGCATGCAGCGCCGCCGCGACGTGCGGCCACGCCGCTTGCCTGGTCACCCAGAGCGCGGAAGGATCGTCGGCGGATTCGGCGATCCCGGCGTCCAGCGTTTGGTCGTAGGACGGGTTGAAGCGCGGTTGCAGGTAGGGCGTCACCACGATCCGCTCGATCCGGGCCGGAATGCCGAGGTGGAGATGCAGGCCGTAACGCGCCATGTCATCGACGAAGAGCACGCGACGGACCGGGGCATCGCTGCGGGCGCGCAGGGTTTCGGCCCAGGCCCCGGCATCCTTGTGGCTGGGCGCCATCGACATGCCGATCTTGACCGCCAGCAGCAGGGCGATCCACGCGGCCATCCACGGCCAGCGCGGGAACGGCTTGCCGGCGTCGCGGCGGCGCATCGCCACCAGCAGCGCAATCGGCACGAACAGCGGCAGCAGGTACAGCGGCATCCGCGAACGCGAGACGCAGAACACCAGCAGCGGCAACGCGATCCACAGCCAGAGCAGCAGGCGCGGCGCGTCGTCGCGGCGCCCGGCGGGATTCTTCCACCAGGCGCGGACGGGCAGGTCGCGCACCGCGCCGATCAGTTCGCGCGTCCAGGGCAGGGTGCCCAGCAGCAGCACGGGCAGGTACACCGCCAGCCATCCGCACCACTGGCCATTGCGGTCGTGGGCGTCGCTGGCGATGCGGCTCATCACCTCATCGCCCAGGAAATAGGCGAACAGCCCTGGCGTTCGGGCAGTGACCGCGGCATACCAGGGCAACGCGAGCAGGAGGAATGCGGCCAATCCGGCCGGGCTGAAAACCCGGCGCCGCCGCCCATCGCGAACCGCCCAGTCGAAGGCGAGCATCGCCAGCAGCGGCAGCAGTCCCGGCGGCCCCTTGGTCAGGAATGCCAGCGCGAATGCAGCCCACATCATGAGGTTCCAGCGGCGCGCATGCGCGTCGTCGCCGAAGCGCGCCTCGACGAAGGCGAGCATCGCCAGCGTCTCGAACAGCATCAGCAGGCTGTCGGTGTTGATGACCTGCGAGGCGGCGAACGGCACCAGCATGCTCATGAAGGCGAGCGCGGACATGTCCTCGCCACCGGGCAGCAGCCGCCGGGCCAATCGCCAGGCCAGCCAGGCGGTGAGCAGGTAGGCCAGCGCGGACGGCAGGCGCGCGGCCCAGGGCTGCGGGCCGAACGCGGCCACGCTGCCGGCGATGGCCCAGTAGGTGAGCGGCGGCTTGGTCCAGTGCGCGACTACATCGTTGCGGCGCGGCGTGAGCCAGTCGCCGCTGTCGAGCATGTTCAGCGCGACGTTGCTGTAGCGCCCCTCGTCCGGGTCCCACAGCCCGCGCACGCCGAGGAAGCCGAAGGCCAGCACTAGTGCGGAAAGCGCGACCAGCCAGCGGCGACGGATGGCGGTCGGCATCGCGTTCGGTCAGCCCGCGACCTGCGAGATCCAGTCCTGGAGGTTGTAGTAGTTGGTCACGCGGGCGATGCGCAGCGTGCCGTCCGCCGCATCGGCAATCTCGAAGAAGGCACCGCCCGGCAGCACGTAGCGCTGGCCGTTCGCCTCCGGCAGGCCGATGTCGGTGGCGAGGTATTCGCCATGCACGGTGTATTCGGCACCGGCGCGGCGACCACCGTCGCCGACCGTCACGACGATGTCGTGCAGGCGTTCGCGGTAGTGGCGATCCATCCGCGCCATGAACGCGGCGAAGGCCGGCTTGCCGGTCTCGCGCGCGCCCTGGTTGAGGTCGTGTGCGATGTCGTCGCTGAGCAATGCCAGCATGGCTTCGCGATCGCCGCGGTTGAAGGCGTCGTAGTAGGCCTCGATCAGCGCCAGGCTGCGGTCGCGGTCAGGCATCGATCCGCCCCCAGGCCGGCGCGAGCGCTGCGGGATCGACATTGCCGCCGCTGAGGACGATGCCGACCCGCTTGCCGCCGAACACTTCGGGCGTGGCGAGCACCACGGCCAGCGCGACTGCGGAGGATGGCTCGATCACGATCTTGAGATGGCGCCATGCCAGGAGCGTTGCCGCGCGGATGGCATCCTCGCCGGCCAGCAGGATGCCGTCGGCATGTCGCGCCAGCAGCGCGAACGTGCGCGGCGAGAGATGGCCGCGCAAGCCGTCGCAGATCGTCTGCGGCACGCGGTCGTCGATCAGCCGCCCGGCGGCGAGGGAATCGTGCGCATCGCGTGCGGCCTCCGGCTCCGCGCCCCAGACCGCCGTCGCGGGCGACAGCGCCCGGCAGGCGAGGGCGGTGCCCGAAAGCAGGCCGCCGCCGCCCACGGGCGCGACCACGGCCTCCAAGGCAGGCGCCTGCTGCATCAGCTCGAGCGCGGCCGTGGCCTGGCCGGCGATGACGTGGGGGTGGTCGAAGGGATGGATCAGGGTCGCTCCGGACTCGGCCACCACTTCGGCTACCGCGGCGTCGCGGGCGCGCATGTTGGGCGCGCAACGGACGATGCGCGCGCCTTCGCCGGCGATGTTGTCTAGCTTCACCTGCGGCGCGCCCTCAGGCACCACCACGATCGCCTCGATGCCGCGCAGGCGGCAGGCCAGCGCGATGGCGGCGCCGTGGTTGCCCGAACTCTGGGTCGCCACGCCGCGTGCGGCGACCGCGTCCGGCAGGGCGAATACCGCAT
>Ga0209793_1000744_pt1 | contig 29236 bp, 28 predicted proteins | sample EBPBio122009_DNA_FD_185863 | JGI IMG/M metagenome (GOLD analysis project Ga0209793, IMG submission 185863) | Wastewater treatment Type I Accumulibacter community from EBPR Bioreactor in Madison, WI, USA - Reactor 1_2/2/2009_ DNA (SPAdes) (version 2) | ecosystem: Engineered > Bioreactor > EBPR >... | reverse complement strand
GGCAGCGCGCGCCACCGCAACGCGGTCGGCAACCGATTGGCCTTCATGCCGCAGGGCTTGGGCAAGAACCTCTACCACGATCTTTCGGTGCGCGAGAATCTGGAGTTCTTCGGCAAGCTGTTCGGCCTCGGCCGGGCCGATCGGTCGGCAAGGATCGCGCGCCTGACGCGGGCGACCGGGCTGTTTCCTTTTCTCGAGCGACCCGCCGGCAAACTCTCAGGGGGGATGAAGCAGAAGACAGGGCTTTGCGCGGCGCTGATCCATGACCCGGACTTCCTGTTGCTGGACGAGCCGACAACCGGCGTCGATCCGCTGTCGCGCCGCCAGTTCTGGGATCTGATCGAAGCCATTCGCAGGGACCGTCCGCAAATGAGCGTGCTGGTCTCGACCGCCTATATGGAGGAAGCGGCGCTTTTCGATCACCTGGTGGCGATGAACGACGGTCATGTTCTGGCAGAAGGCTCGCCACAGGCGCTGATGGGGCGGACCGGCACCGTATCGGTTGGGGATGCCTATGTCAGCCTGCTGCGGCGCACGGGCGGGGCGGATGACGGCGCAGCAGATACGCCGGTGATCTCGCCCGCGACACCCTCTCCCTCACCGGATGGAGACATCGCTATCAAGGCGCGGGGCCTGACCCGACGTTTCGGCGATTTCACCGCTGTCGACAACGTCAGCTTCGACATTCCACGCGGCGAGATTTTCGGCTTTCTCGGCTCGAACGGCTGCGGCAAGACCACGACCATGAAGATGCTGACCGGCCTCTTGCCACCCAGCGAGGGCGAGGCCTGGATCTTCGGCCGCCCCATCGCCGAGCAGGGCATGGATGCCCGCGCCCGCGTCGGTTTCATGACACAGGCGTTTTCGCTTTATGGCGAACTCAGCGTGCACGAGAACCTGGTCCTGCACGCGCGACTGTTCCATCTGCCCCGCGAACTGGCGCGCACCCGCATTGATGATCTGGTCGCCCGCTTCGGTCTGACGGATTACCTTGACCAGCCTGCGGGCGGCTTGCCGCTGGGCTTGCGGCAACGGCTGTCGCTGGCGGTTGCCGTCATCCATTCGCCGGAAATCCTGATCCTGGACGAGCCGACCTCGGGCGTGGATCCGCAGGCCCGCGATGATTTCTGGCAATTGCTGATGGAGCTGTCGCGCAAGGATCGGGTGACGATTTTCATTTCGACCCATTTCATGGATGAGGCGCTGCGTTGTGACCGCATGTCGCTGATGCATGCCGGCCGTGTCCTCATCACTGACACGCCGCAGGGCATCGTCGCACAAAGCGGCACAGCCGATCTGGAACAGGCCTTCATCCACTATATTTCCGCTGCCATCCCGCCCGAGGCGCCGGTGGCCGAGGGGCTGGCAAGCGAGCCGGCCCCGCCTGTCGATGCCACCGGCTTCAGCCTCAGCCGGATGCTGGCCTATACCGCGCGCGAGGCAATGCAGGTGCGACGCGACCCGGTGCGGCTGGTCTTTGCCTTCCTCGGCTCGGCGGTGCTGCTGTTGATCATGTCCTTCGGCATCTCGCAGGACGTGCGCAACATCCCCTTCGCGGTGCTGGACCATGACCGCAGCCCGGAAAGTCGCGCCTGGCTGTCAGCCTTCGAGGATTCGGGCTGGTTCATCCGCCATGCCGATCTGCACGACGTGGACGCGCTGCGCGAGCGCCTTGCCAGCGGCGAGCTGACACTGGCGGTCGAGATTCCACCGGATTTCGGTGCCGACCTGCGCGCAGGCCATGGGACCAGCATTGCCGCCACCATCGACGGCACCGACACCAGTCGCGCGGGCACCGTGGAAAGCTATGTGACCGGCGCCAACCAGATGGCAGCAGCGACCTTGCCGACAGGCCCGGCCTTGGTGACGCCAGCCGTGCAGATGGAGCCGCGCTTTCGCTACAATTCGGCGATGGAGAGCTTGCCGGCCATCGGCCCGACCATCCCACCGATGCTGCTCTTGCTGTTTCCGGCGATCCTGATGGCGGTCAGCGTGGCACGGGAAAAGGAAATCGGCACCATCACCAATTTCTATGTCACGCCGACCGGGAGGGCCGAGTTCCTGATCGGCAAGCAACTGGTCTATGTCGGTATCACGCTGATGAACTTTGCCATTCTGACTGTGCTCGTGGTGGTGGTGCTGGGGGTGCCGCTGAAAGGCAGTCCAATGGTGCTGGTCCTGGCCACACTGGTCTATGCGCTGGCGGCGACCGGCTGGGGACTGATGATCTCGATGATCGCGGCCACACAGGTGACGGCAGCCTTCGCTGCCGCAGTTCTGTCGGTCATGCCAACGATGCAGTTCTCCGGCATGATGGTGCCAGTCTCTTCGCTTGAAGGGCCGGCACAGACCATTGGTTACCTATGGCCGACCACATGGTACATGATGGTCAGTGTCGGCAGCTTCACCAAGGGTATGGGCCTTGCCGACCTGGGCGATGCGCTGTGGCGACTGGCGCTGTTCGGACCAGCGTTCACCGCCATCGCCATCCTGTTGCTGCGCAAACAGGAGCGGTAAGATGCGCGCCATCCTCAACATCTTCTGGCTAATCGGCAAAGAGATCAAGAGCACTCTCGGCGATCCGGTCATGGTGGGGCTGATCCTGTGGTCGTTCTTTTTCGCTGTGATGATGGAGGCGCGTGGCGCGGGCGACACCGTGCACAATGCCTCCATTGCCATTGTTGACGAGGATAACTCGCCACTCAGCCGCCAGATTGCCAGTGCCCTGATGCCGCCCTGGTTCCAGCCCCCCCTCTACATGACCGCCAATCAGGCGGCGGCGGCGATGGACCGGGGCGACGTGATGTTCACGCTGAATTTCCCGCCCGATTTCGGTTCTGACGCCATCGCTGGCCGCGCGCCGGTGGCGCAGTTGCTGGCGGACGCAACCGCCGTCTCGCAGGCGCAGCTTGGCAGCGATTACCTTCGCAATATCGTAGCTGACGAATCGCGCGTCTTTCTGACCGGCCGATCCGACGCGCCCGTACCTGATCTGGATCTTGAACTGCGCCGCGCCTTCAACCCAAACGGCAATCCGGTCTGGTTCAAGACGCTTTCATCGCTGCTCAATCAGCTGTCGTTGCTGACCATCGTTCTGACCGGCGCCGCAATGCTACGCGAGCGTGAGCACGGCACCATCGAGCATCTGATGGTGATGCCGCTCTCGCCGGTCGAGGTGGCACTGTCCAAGGTGCTGGCGGTTATGCTTATCGTATTGGTGGCCTTTGTCGGCTCGCTGCTGGTGGTGGTGCAGGGCATCCTCGGCGTGCCGGTGGCGGGGTCGATGCCACTTCTGGTCATGGGGGCGGCGGTCTATCTGTGGGCAGCGGCGGCGATCGGAATGCTGCTTGGCACGCTGGCGCGTTCCATGGCGCAGTTTGCGCTCCTGATCGTGATGACCATCATCCCCATCATCATGCTGTCAGGCGGCTTCAGCGCCATCGAGAGCCAGCCCGACGCCGTGCGGCGCCTGACCATGCTGCTGCCTTCGCGCCACTTCCTCGCCTTCGCTAAGGCGGTTGCCTTCCGTGGTGCCGGATTGGCGGCGGTCTGGATGCAGCTTGCGCTGATGATCAGTCTCGGCGCCGCCTTCTTCGCGGCCAGTCTGGTGCTGTTTCGCCGCTCAATGAACGTGACGGGGTGAGCTTGAGGTTTTTTATGCCCATGTTCGCGGCCGGTGCGTTCGGCATGAAGGTGTCTGGGGTGGCCCGCCATGTAAGCGACTTCGAGGACGACCTTTTGGAACCACGCTCGGGGCTTATGTCCGATATCAGCGCAATGACGCAATCTTTGCCGCCATGGCTTATGAGGGACGGCATCTTCGGCCTTGAGTTCCGGACGGCGTTTTGATGACTGGTTTGGCCCTTTATGGTAGCCGCAGCGCCGGCCTCGACGTTCCTAGGCATGGCAGGGTGCCAGCATGACGGAAGACGTGGTCAGGCAACGTGATGTCATCGAGCTTCGCCATCTCCGTTATTTCGTGGCTGCAGCCGAGCATGGCAGTTTCCGCAAGGCGGGGGCGGCTCTCGGCCTGTCGCAATCGGCAATCAGCCGGTGTATCGCCGATCTTGAGGGTCATATCGGGGCATCCCTGTTCCACCGACATACATCGGGGGTCACGCAAACCTATGCTGGTCAGCGCTTTCTTATTCGCGCGCGTGAAGTGATCAGGAGTGTCAGTGAAGGCGCGCACGATGTCGCGGTGGTCGGACGATCTGAAGAGGGGAGAATACGGATTGGTATTTACTCCTCGATCGCCTCGGGCTTCCTGGCCGAGTTGCTTGGAACCTATGGTCGTCGTCACCGCAAGGTCGAGATCGAGATGGTCGACGGTAATCCCGTCGAGCATGTTTCGGCGATCCGGCAGTTGAACCTCGATGTCGCCTTCGTCACCGGGACGAGGGAGTGGCCCGATTGTGAACGACAGCTCCTTTGGTCCGAGCGCGTGTTCGCTGTTCTGCCATCCGATCACCGCTTGACCTGCAGTGAGGGGCTGACCTGGCGTGATCTGTCCGAAGAAACTTTCATGGTGAGCGAGACCGCACCAGGCCAGGAGATTCACGATTATCTGGTTCGCTGCCTTGCCGGTCTCGGAAAGCACCCCGAGATCCAGATGCAGCAAGTCAGCCGGGACAACCTTGTGCCGCTCGTTGCGCTCGGCCGGGGGCTGACGCTTGTGAGCGAAGCCATGACCGTGGCACAGTTTCCCGGCGTTGCTTATCGACCGATCCTCGGTGAGGTTCTTCCCTTCTCGGCAGTGTGGTCCGCTAAAAATGACAATCCAGCGTTTCGACGACTCCTTAGCCTGGCAAAGGCATTGGCGATCAAACCTGCCCTGCAGGGCGCGGGCCGGCACGCCGCGCCTTCGCAAAGCCCCGGTCAGTTGCAATGAACCGCTCCAGCATCGGCACGATGAGCCTGACGGGATCGGCGGCGGGCTGGCTCGTTTCGCGGGCCAGCACCTCGGCATAGGCAACAAGATCGCGGTGAAGCGGTGCGGGCAGTTCCACGGTGATCTTGACGGGCTTGTCGTCGGGGAGCGGGCCGAGTTTCAACTTGGTCATGGTCAACCTCCTGTCGGCTTAAATACGAGGTCGCGGGTGACGATGATCCTGACCGGGAAGCCCGGCCGGATCGTGAGCGTCGGGGCAACCTGCAACTGGCGCTGGACGATCTGCTGGCCCGCCTGATTGACGGTATCCTGCGCGCCGTCGCGGATGGCGCGGATAAGCCGGTTCTCGTCGCTCGTCGCCAGCTCCGTGCCGACCGCGAGCAGCGTGGACAGCCCTGCGGCCTTCATCAGATCCCACCAATGATAATCGACACCATCCTCAAGGCCGGCGTAGCCGCTGGCGTCCGCGCCCGGCAGGCGCTCAAGGACAATGGAACCGCCGCCCGGCAGAATCAGGCGATTCCACACCAAGAGCACCCTGCGCTGGCCGAAGGTCACGCCGTCATCATACTGGCCGATGATCCGCGTCCCTTGCGGGATCAGGAGCAGCGAGCCGGTCGGGCTGTCATAGACGTTCTCCGTCACCTGCGCGGTGATCTGGCCCGGAAGGTCGGAACGGATGCCGGTGATGAGCGCGGCGGGGATCACGGCCCCGGCCTGAAGGATGTAGGGAGAGGTCGGCGGCGTGACACGATCCAGCGCGACGGTCTGCCGGTCCACGGGTCCATTGAGGAAAGTGGCATGGCGGCTCTGCCCGTCCGGCTGTCCAAGGCCAAGACCGGCAAGGCCAGGCATGGCCGTTCCGGCCGACGCTACCGTGCGCGGGCCTGACTGGAAGAACACACCGCTCAACCGTGCGGCTTCTTCCTCGGCAAGTCGTCGTTGCTCCTCGGGATCGACAGAAGGTGTCGTGATGGTCGGCGGCACGACTGGCTGGCCCCGGTTCTGCGCCTCAAGGATCGGACGGCCGAGATCTCCCGGCAATGCCGGCCCCAAGACGGGGCCGGTATAATCGCGCGGCAGGCCGGATAGCCCGTCCGCCGTGGGCCGGTTCTCGGTCGAATAGAGTTCACCGCCTCCCTGGCTGGGATCGCGAGTTTGCAGCGCGTAGATCAGCGCGCCGCCGATGCCGAGAAGCGCAACCGCGCCTACGCCTGCCAGCACCTTGCGGGACAGGCGGGTGACGCGGGGCGGCTCGGCGCGCAATCGCATGGGTGCTACCGCGTCAGAGTCGCTCATGAGGGCGATCCTCCCGTTGTCACGCCGGCTGGCCGGGCTGCGGCCTGGGTCTGTTCCATTCGGACGATCCTGACGACCTGCTGGCGATCGCCGCTTCCAAGACGCAACTCCGCCGCGCCGAACAGGCGGTCCACGATCAGGACGTTCTGGTGGATGCGGCTGTTGACGATCTGCGGTTCGCCGTTCGTGCCGAGAACGAAGATCGGCGGCATCTCGCCCTGAACGATGCCGCGAGGAAACACGACATAGACCCGGCGGCCATCGTCGAAAACCGAAACCGGCCGCCAAGGTGGGCTGCTGCCCTGCACCTGCAAGCCGTAGCGGTAGTTGCGAGCGGCCTCAGCGGGGATGATCGGCGCTGACGGCGTGGCAACACGACGCCCCGGCTGAGGGGCGGGATAGGCCCAGGCGACGGAGGGCATATAAAGGGCCTCGCGTGCCCGCAGCTCGATCATGTAGATCCGGCGGTCGGTGGTGATGACAAGGTTGGCAGAGATGTCCGGCCGGGTCGGCTTCACCAGCACATGCACGCGGCGGGTCGGGCCAGAACCGCTCTCGGTGTCACCGATGATCCACCGCGCTGTATCACCGGCGGCGATCGGTCCCGCGCCGGTCAGGCTCTCGCCTGGCTCCAGCGCAATGGTGGTGATCTGCCCGACTGCGGCATAGACCTGATAAAGCGCGCCTTCCGACCAGGGATAGATCTGGATGGCATTGTAGTAGCCCTCCCGGCGCGGTTCGACGCGGGCTGCGGCATTGGCATTCTGCACCCTGCCGTCAGGAGTATTTGCCGCAGTTCCGCCCCGCGCCACCGTCCAGGCCGGTGGCGTGTGGAGTGGCCGGGGCGTGTCGTTGGTGGCGATCGCCTGCGCAGCCGGTAGCGGCGGCACATTGTCGTCATAGGCGAATTGCGGCGTGCGATTGGTGGCACAGCCCGCCAGCATGGTTGCGGAAAGCAGCAAAGCCGGAAGGCCGAGTTTCCGTAAGGCTGGTGAAGCGGGTTTACGGAAAGCCAGAGTTGCGGCCTGACGAGATGCCGAGGAAGTCATTGACTCATCTCCCGCGACCAGTTGATCGCGTTCACATAAATTCCAAGGGGATTGGCGCGTAGACGCTCGGCGTTACGCGGGGTCTGGATCACGATGGTCAGGATGGCGGTCCATCGCTCGATTGCCGAAAGCTGGCCGTTCTCGTAGTGGCGCTCAGACCAGGCGACGCGGAAGCTGTCCGGTGAGGCGCGGATGACCGACGACACCTCAACCGCAACTTGCTGCCGCCCGACGAGAGAGAACGGGTCATTGGCGCGGGCATAATCATTGAGCGCCGCCGCGCCCCGGTCTGTGGTCCAGTCGTAGGCGCGAAGCCAGTTCTGCCGGACGATGATCGCATCGGCAGGAATCGCGCGGACCTGCTCGATGAAACGGCCAAGATGGAAGGCGATCTGTGGATCGGTCGGGCGATAGTCCGCAACCGCCGCCGCCACAGTCTGCGCCTGGCCGAGGTTATCGACCTCGACCACCCAGGGGACGACCGTCCCGCGCGCCGATTGCCAGACAAGGGCGCCTGCAAAACCGGCGGACAGAATCAGGCTGCCGAATGCCATGTATCGCCAGTTCTTCGCCTGCACGCGGGCGGAACCGATGCGTTCGTCCCAGATCTGGGCAGCCTTCTGGTAGGGCGTCTCAGGCTCGGGTGTCTTGCCGAAATGGGTCGTCGGTCGTTTGAAGGGGTTCATGATCTATCGCTTTCCGAAAGACTGACAGAGGATCCACCACCATGGCTGTCGCCGGCCCGGACGGCATGGGCAGCGGCGGTGACGCCGTGGCTCATCGCCCGGCTGCGGCGCATCTGTTGCGCCCAGGCTGGCGGACCCTCAGCGGAGGTTGGAGTTGCAGGGGACGGAGGTTGGCCTCCGCCGAGGGTGCCCATCGTGGAGCTGCCGCCGGTGGCCGCGACACCCCCCCGAACACCATCGGCGTAGCTGGATTTCAGGCTATCGGTGGCACGGCTTGCGGCGCGCTTGAGCGGGGAAATGGCTGCGGAGGCACCTGCATGAGCCACACCGCCGAGCCCGCCAGCGATGCCTGACTTGCCGGACCCGCCCATCGAGCCGAGCGTATAGGCCGACGAGGCCGCGCCGGCGGCCGAGGCGCCGCCACGCGCCAGTGCGGCACTGCCGGAAAGGGCGGCAGAACCACCACGCGCGGCGAGCATGGTTGCGCCCCCGGCGGCAATCGCTGCGCCGCCGACGGCAAGGCCCGTGCCTACGGCTGCGCCGGCGCTGAGTTGCGGACCACCCGAGACAAGGCCAGTCGCAATGCCGGGGCCAAATATGCCGAGGCCGAGAAGGGAAAGCGCGGCCAGCACGATGGCCATGGCGTCGTCGATGGTTGGTGTCGCCCCACCGAAGCCGGCGGTGAACTGGCCGAATAGCGTCGAGCCGATGCCAATGATGACGGCCAAGACCAGCACTTTGATGCCGCTGGAGATGACGTTGCCCAGGACCCTTTCCGCCATGAAAGCGGTCTTACCGAAGAGGCCGAAGGGGATGAGCACGAAGCCGGCAAGCGTCGTCAGCTTGAATTCGATCAGGGTGACGAAGAGCTGGATCGCCAGGATGAAGAAAGCGAGGATGACAAGCGCCCAGGCGAAGAACAGGCAGAGGATCTGCACCAGGTTTTCGAAGACGGCGATCCAGCCCATGAGATCGGAAATGGATTCGAGTAAAGGCCGACCTGCCTCCAAGCCCGTCTGGGCGACACGGCCGGGCCGGAGGAGATCGGCAGCGGAAAACCCGGTGCCGGACGCCATCAGGCCGAGGCCGGCGAAGCTCTCGAAGACGATCCGGGCGAGATTGTTCCAGTTGCTGATGATGTAAGCAAAGACACCAACGAAGAGGGTCTTCTTCACCAGACGGGCCATCACATCATCATCGGCTCCCCATGCCCAGAACAGCGCGGCGAGCGTCACGTCGATGACGATGAGGGTGGTGGCAATGAATGCCACCTCGCCACCGAGCAGGCCAAAACCGCTGTCGATGTAGCTGGTGAATATGCCAAGGAAATTGTCGATGACCCCCGTTCCGCCCATGGCTCATCGCCCTCCAATTGGTGCAGCCGTCGCGGGCGCAGGTGCGCGACCGAGGAAGCGGTCGCGAGTCTCGGCCCAGACGCGCAGGCATTCGGCGTCGTTGGCCGCAGCCTCTCCCAACCGTTGGCAGCGGCGCTGTCCTTCGCGCAGCGGATCGGTCGGTGGCTGGAGGGAAGGTGCGGAAGGTGCGGGCACGGTGGAGACGTCCTCGCGCGTCATCTCTATGACGGTCGCCGTGATGGCGACGGCGACGAACACGATGGCCGCGATCCGGGCCAGCACCTTCCCTTCCATGGCCTCCCTCCTTTTCTCAGTTGAACATCTGCGCGTTGCCGGGCTGGTAGCCGGCCCCCGGCGTCAGAAACCTCTGGCGCTGGATACGCCCCTGCTCGGCGGCGGTCGCCCGTTCGGCCTCGGACAGGGCATCGGCCCTGCCATTGGCCGAGATGACCGCGATCAGGTCGGAGAGCTGCTGCGACTGGAGGGCGAGGAGCTGGTTGCCAGCTTGGGCCGCCTGAAGTGCTCCGGTTGCTCCCTGGCTTTCACCGACGAGCGTGGCCATCTCGGCCCGGTTACTGTCGATATTGCCGACGACACCGGCCTGAACGCGCATGGCGTCCTGCAAGCCGCCGACGGTGTTCTCCCAGCGGGAGCGGGCATCGGCGACCAGTTGGGCGTCGGTCGACGAGAGCGCAACATTGCCATATTGGCTCTGGAACGCCTGGTCGATCTGGCCAACCTCGAACGCGAGATTCTGCGCCTGTCCGAGAAGCTGCTGGGTGCGCTGGACGTTCTGCTGAAGCGCCTGAAGCGAACTGTGGGGCAGGCTCGCGAGATTGCGGGCTTGGTTGATCAGCATCTGCGCCTCGTTCTGGAGGCTGGTGATCTGATTGTTGATCTGTTCCAGCGTGCGCACCGCCGTCAGCACGTTCTGCGCGTAGTTGGACGGATCATAGACGATGCGCCAGGCATGGGCAGGGCTCGTCAGCATGGGGGTGAGCGTGATGGGCAAGGCCAGCGTCAGCGCGAGCATGGAGGCGCTGGCCATCCGGGACATCCGGGGCATCGTCCGCGTCATGGGGTAATCTCCTCTTCTTCCAGGGTGAATTCGAACTCGTCATCGACGAGGATGAGCGGCGACAGGTCCTCGTTGTCGATCGCGAGATTGCTGAGGTCGGGGATCAGCTCGGCCGCCCATTCGACGCCGCGCGCTTTCAGCCAGGCGGCGAGGAATCCGTCGCGGCCATGCTCAGCGTGTATGTCACCGATCAGCGCCTGATCGGATTTCGAGGAGGCGGCGCAGAGGGTGAGGCCCACTTCGCTGAGCCCCAGCTCGAACAGCCGATTGCCTCTGCGACTTTGGCAGTAGTAGTCGCGCTTCGGCGTTGCCCGCGCGAGGATCTCGATCTGGCGGTCATTGAGGCCGAAACGACGATAGATGGATGTGATCTGCGGCTCGATGGCACGCTCGTTCGGCAGCAGAAGGCGTGTCGGGCAGCTTTCGATGATCGCCGGCGCGATGGCGGAATTGTCGATGTCGGACAGGCTTTGCGTAGCGAAGATGACCGAGGCATTTTTCTTCCTCAGCGTCTTCAGCCATTCGCGAAGTTGCTCCGCGAAGGCATCGTCGTCCAGCGCCAGCCAGCCCTCGTCGATGATCAGTAGCGTCGGCCGGCCGTCGAGACGGTCGCCGATGCGATGGAAGAGATAAGACAGTACGGCCGGGGCCGCGCCGGTCCCGACCAGCCCCTCGATCTCGAAGGCCTGCACATCGGCCGAGCCCAGATGTTCGCTTTCGGCATCGAGCAGCCGCCCATAGGGGCCACCGACACAGTAAGCACGCAGCGCCTGCTTCAGGTCGTTGGATTGCAACAGCACGGCGAGGCCGGTGATGGTGCGTTCGTCGACCGGCGCGGAGGCAAGTGAGGTCAGCGCTGTCCAGATGTGTTCCTTCACATCGGGGGTGATCTGGACATTCTCGCGCCGCAGGATGGCGACGATCCAGTCGGCGGCCCAGGCGCGTTCCGCCGTTTCATGGATGCGCGCCAGCGGTTGCAGCGAAACGGACGTCTCGGAAGCATCGGTCAACTCGCCGCCGAGATCGTGCCAGTCGCCACCCATGGCGAGAACGGCGGCGCGGATAGACCCGCCGAAATCGAAGGCGAAGACCTGCGAGCGCGGATAGCGGCGGAATTGCAGCGCCATGAGCGCCAGCAGCACCGACTTGCCGGCGCCGGTCGGCCCGACGACCAGCGTATGTCCGACATCGCCGACATGAAGAGAAAGCCGGAACGGGGTCGATCCTTCGGTCCTGCCGTAGAGCAGCGGGGGTGCGCCGAAGTGATCGTCCCGCCTCTCGCCCGCCCACACCGCCGAAAGCGGGATCATGTGGGCGAGATTCAACGTGCTGATGGGCGGTTGCCGGACATTGGCATAGGCATGGCCGGGCAGGCTGCCGAGCCAGGCATCGACGGCGTTGACCGTCTCGACCATGACGCTGAAGTTCCGAGACTGGATGATCTTTTCGACCAGCCGCAGCTTCTCATCGGCGCGGCGGGTGTCCTCATCCCAGACCGTGACGGTTGCGGTGACATAGGCGACGCTGGCGACATCTGCGCCGAGTTCCTGCAAGGCCATGTCGGCGTCGGCGGCCTTATTGGCGGCGTCGGTGTCGACCAAAGCGGATTGCTCGTTGGTCATCACCTCCTTGAGGATGGCGGCGATGCTTTTCCGCTTTGCGAACCATTGCCGCCTGATCTTCGTCAGCAGCCGCGTCGCGTCGGTCTTGTCCATCAGGATCGCGCGCGTGGACCATCGATAGGGAAAGGCAAGCCGGTTCATCTCATCGAGCAGGCCCGGCGTGGTGGTGCCCGGAAAGCCGGTGATGGTCAGCACCCGCAGGTGGTGATTGCCGAGGCGCGGCTCCAGACCTCCGGCCAGCGGCTGATCGGCCAGCAGCGCATCAAGATAGATCGGCGTCTCGGGCACGGCGACGCGATGCCGTTTGGTCGAGATCGTCGAATGCAGGTAGGTCAGGGTCTCGCCGTCATCGAACCAGCGGCATTCGGGCATGAAGCCGTCGAGCAGCGCCAGCACCCGGTCGGTGCGATCTGCAAATGCGCGCGCCAGTTCCCAGGGATTCACGCCCGAGGTCTCGCGCCCTTCGTAAAGCCAGGACTCGGAGCGCGCAGCATCCTCGGCGGGCGGCAGCCAGAGGAAGGTGAGATAGTAGCCGGAGACGAAGTGGCTGCCTTCTTCCTCGAAGTCGGCTTTACGCTCGGCATCGACCAGCGCCGAGGCCGGATCTGGGAAGCGGCTCTCTGGATAGGTTGCGGCCTCCGAGCGCTGCGCCTCGACGAAGATCGCCCATCCGGAGCCGAGCCGGCGAAAGGCGTTGTTCAGCCGCCCCGCCACGGCGACCAGTTCGGCCGCGACCGCGGAATCCAGATCGGGACCGCGAAACTTCGCCGTCCTTTGAAAGCTGCCATCCTTGTTCAGGATGATACCATCACCCACCAACGCTACCCACGGCAGGTAGTCGGCAAGGCGGGAGGCAGTGCGACGATATTCGGCAAGGTTCATCATGGCTCTCGTCCTCACACCGCGAGATGGCCGGGCAAGCGCAGATGGCGGCGCGCGACCTCGACAAAGAACGGATCGCGTTTCGCCGCCCAGACCGCCGCGATATGGCCGATGGCCCAGATCAGGATGCCGGCGAACCAGAGTTGCAGGCCAAGGCCGACTGCCCCGGCCAGCGTGCCGTTCAGGATCGCGACGCTGCGGGGTGCTCCACCGAGCAGGATCGGCTCGGTCAGGGCACGGTGAACCGGCGCGCTGAAGCCCGGCACTGCGTCGAGTGCCTCGAAACTCGCCGCCATCAGACCAGCGCCCCGCCGCCGAAGCTGAAGAACGAGAGGAAGAAACTCGACGCAGCAAAGGCGATAGAGATGCCGAAGACGATCTGGATCAGACGGCGGAAGCCGCCGCCGGTGTCGCCAAAGGCCAGCGTCAGCCCGGTGACGATGATGATGATCACCGCGACGATTTTCGCCACCGGCCCTTCGACGGATTCGAGAATGGATTGCAGCGGGGCTTCCCAGGGCATGGAGGAGCCCGATGCCCAGGCGGGCGCCGTCATCAGGCTCACCCAGGCGAAGGAGGCGGCGGTTGCGATGTGATGGTGGATACGGAAAGCGCGACGGATCATGCGGTGTCTCCAGTGTTGTGAGCGGTGTCGGGTTCTGAAAAGGCGGGGGAAATCCGGTAGTCGCCGTCCGGCCCCAGTCCTTCGACGCGGGCGAGTTCGACAAGCCGCCGTGCGGAACCACGACCTGCGAGGACGGCCACGAGGTCGATGGTTTCGGCGATCATGGCGCGCGGAACGGTGACGACGGCTTCCTGGATCAGTTGTTCGAGGCGGCGCAGCGCGCCAATGCCGGAACCGGCATGGATGGTGCCGATGCCGCCGGGGTGCCCGGTGCCCCAGGCTTTGAGAAGGTCGAGCGCCTCGGCACCGCGCACCTCACCGATCGGGATGCGGTCGGGGCGCAGCCGCAGCGAGGCGCGCACCAGATCGGACAGCGTGGCGACACCATCCTTGGTCCGCATCGCCACCAAATTGGGCGCCGCGCATTGCAGCTCGCGGGTGTCCTCGATGATGACGACGCGATCCTGCGTCTTGGCCACTTCGGCCAGCAGCGCATTGGTCAGCGTGGTCTTGCCGGTGGACGTGCCACCGGCGACGAGGATGTTCGCACGCGTCTGGACGGCTTCGCGGAGCGTTTCCGCCTGACCGGCGGACATGATGCCGGCCGCCACGTAGTCATTGAGGGTGAACACCGCGACGGCGGGCTTGCGAATGGCGAAGGCGGGCGCGGACACGACCGGCGGCAACAATCCCTCGAAGCGCTCGCCGGTCTCGGGCAGTTCGGCCGACACGCGGGGGCTACGAGTGTGGACTTCGACGCCGACGTGGTGGGCGACCAGGCGCACGATGCGCTCGCCATCGGCAGGCGCCACCCTTTCGCCGGTATCGGTCAGTCCCTCGGACAGCCGGTCCACCCAGATCCGGCCATCGGGGTTCAGCATGACCTCGACGACGGACGGATCTTGCAGCAGGGCTGAGATGGCAGGCCCGAGCGCCGTCCGGAGCATACGCGCGCCGCGGTCCACCGTTGCCTGTTTGTGGTCGATGCCTGCCATCTCGTCCCCGTTCCACCGAGGAGGCGAGAGACGATCCCCGGATGGGGATCACTAAAAGAGACCCAAATTGGGTCGTTTCAACAAGTTTCGACCGTCGTAGTAGCGTGGCGTGCAAATACAGGAAAACGGCGGTGAGCCTCATCAGTCACTTGGTCAGCGGGCCACTGGCAGGCTTGCGGCTGATTCGATCGGACTGAGAGGTAGGACTGCTTTTTAGAATCTTTCGCACCCATGAATGTGGTCGCCTCGACGCCAGAAGCGGGATTTGTGCGCTGACTTGCGTCCAACTGAAGGCTTCAGCGTGGATGCCAAACATTTGACAGGGGCATCCATTTTGGAGAGGGCCTCGTTTAGGAGGATCAAATCCACACTATCTCCGTGGCCGCACTGACAATTGCACTTCCAAGCCATTGATTGACATCTATAATAAGTCAACAATGTTCTCTAGATTGAGTGCCGGAGCGCATGCGCTCCGGCACCTACCAACTATCGGCTTCCGCTACCGTAGACGATGCCATTCGGGCGATCGCCGACCGGCACTGTCTTGCCTACTTCCTGTCTCCTCACGTCGATAATCGACACCGTATCGTCGGCAATGTTGGTCACGAACACCAACGCCCCATCGGCCGATGCCGACACGCCATGAGCGCCACCGCCGGTGGTGAGGGTCTTCACCACCTGACCGGTCGCGGTGCCGATCACCGACACGGTATCGTTCGGCGCGGCCTCGGTGCCTTGGTTGGCGACATAGACATAGGCCCCATCCGAGGTCACGAACGTCTGAATCGGGTTCGGGCCGACGTCGATCCTGCGCGTGACCTCGCGGGATGCGGTGTCGATCACGGCGACGCGGTTCTCGTCGCGAAGCGAGACATAGACCCGATCGCCCGCAGGGGTGAACGCGACCTGCACGGGCGCGGACCCGACCGGAATGCGCGCAACCTCGGAAAGTGCCTGCGTGTCGATCACGGACACGGACCCGTCTTCGACATTGGCGACATAAAGCTGCGTCTCGTCCGGGCTTAGCCGCAGGCCGTGCGGATAATCGCCCGTCGGGATGCGCCCGATGACCTCAGCCCTTGCGAGGTCGACCACGGCGATCTCGTCGCCGCCAGCCAGCGAGACGAAAGCGCGGCCCTGCCGGTCGGCGACCACATGGGCCGGGTGCGAGCCCACTGCAACAGTCGCCTTGGGCGTCGACAAGTTCTGCGGATCGAGGATGACCAGCTGACCCTCGGCGGCGCCTTCCGCGCCGTGACCATGTCCGCCGGACCCGTGATCCGCCTCGGCGGCCGGATCACCGACCGCCAGCAGCAGCTTGCCGTCGGGCGTCAGATCGACGTTGTGCGGTGCGACCGGGATGGAAACGGTCTGGACCGCTCCGGTGCCGAGATCGATGGCGCTGATGGAGTTGCCGCCTTCATTGGCGGACCAGACGGTCCCGCCGGTCTGGGCGAGCGCGGCCAGTGCGTCGCCGGCGTTCGCCGCCAGCCATGCCTGCATTTCGGCGATCTCGCGTTCCTGCGCCTCGATGATCTGGGCCGCCCATTCTTTCGTTTGCGGATCGTCGCCGAATTGCTGGACGATCCTGGCCATGTCGATCGCGCCCTGATGATGCGGGATCATGCCGCGGACGAAGGCGACATCCGGATCGTCCGCCATGACGCCGTCCATCATCGCGTCCATCGCCTCGACATAGGCCCGCGTGAAATCTGGAAGGCTTTCGTTCGCCGGGGCCGCCCCGGCGTTCGGCGCGCTCGTCATTCCCTGCATCATCCCGCCCTGCATCATCTGCTGCATGGCCCCCACGCATTCCGGGGTCATGGCCTGCATCATGGCCCGGCACTGCTCGGGCATCATCCCTTGCATGGCGGACATCCGGCCCGCAGGCGGCGTTGGCGCGGGCGTCTGCTCGACCTGCGCAGGCGGGGTTGCCAGGTGGTGGGCGTCATGCCCGGCCTGCGCGAGAGCAGCTCCCGGCAGGCCTGCCAGCAGGCTGACAGCAAGGGCGATTGTGGTGCGGTTCATTGATCTCATCCTTTGGTTCCGGAGCGCCGGCCCGGGCTAGCGGGCGCGGGTCTCCGTCTGTTCGTTGGTCTTTCGGACTGGCGCCGGATCGGCCGCAGACAACTCGCGGCGATCCCTGCGCATCACGCGGCGATGAGACGTGGCGGCTTCAGGATGCCTTCGGGTGAGCGGTCGTGCGGGTCAGGGCGCAAAACAGTGAACACCTCGCCGTTCACCGGCGGGCCGAACTCCGGCGGCGCGACGAGAATCGCGGCGGTCAGACAGATCTGGCAGCAATCCGCCAGATTTGGGCTGCCGTCGGCTCTCACGCAGCCAGCACCAGGATCCGCGCCATGGTCGTCCGGCAGGTGATGCCCGGCGCAGTGGCTTGCCGTAGGGGCGGCCTGTTGCTGGTCGATGGCGTGACCGGCGGAGCTGGCATGTGCCGGGGCCTGCAAAACCAGGGCGCCGATGGCAAGCAGCAGGATGCAGATCGCAAACCGGCGTAACCGAGAGCAATCTGCCCGGAAAACAGATCGCGCCCGCCCGCTCATGCGCCAGCTTCCTTTCCGGTCGCACGCCGGGTCAGCGCGCTGTCGCGTTCACGTCGCGCGCCACCCGACGCCGGGAGGCAGCCCCGCGGACGGAGGCAAGCCGCCTCGACCAAGTGCTGTTTCGGGTCATGCGCAAGCCGTGCGGTCATATCGGCAACCCCGTGTCAGATTTCCCGCGGACCGAGGAAGCGGCCGAAGCTCCGCGTGGTCGGGCCGAACAGGAACGCTTCATACGGCTCCGGCTCGACACCCGGGAAGTCCATGCCGGGCGAGCCGGCGGGCATTCCGGGAACGGCCAGCCCCGTGGCAAGGGGCCGCTCGGCCAGCAGGCGACGGATCGCGGCGGCGGGCACATGGCCCTCGACCACATAGCCGCCCACCTCGGCGGTGTGGCAGGACGCCAGTTCCGCCGGCACCCCGAGCCGCTGCTTGAGGCTGCCCATATCGGCGGATTCCACGACCCGCACCGGGAACCCCGCAGCCTCGATATGCGCGGCCCAGCCGTCGCAGCAGCCACAGGACGGATCCTTGGTGACGCTCACCAGAGGCAGCGCCTCGGCATGCCCCCGGCCGATGGTGGACATCAGCAGCGGGAGCGCGCCGGCAGCGGCCAGAATGGCGCGGCGGGTGATGGGGTGAGCGTTTCTCATCGTTGAGCCTCGTTTCATGGATTGCGTTGCCTCAAAGTCCCGGTCTGGACACGAGGCACGAAGGAGTGAGCAGGTGCCGCCGATCATCACAGCTTCACCCTCCGCAGCCGCGCGGCATTGGCGATGACGCTGACCGAGGACAGCGCCATGGCTGCCGCGGCGATGATCGGCGACAGCAGGAGGCCGAAGACCGGATAGAGCACCCCCGCTGCCACCGGCACGCCGAGCGCGTTGTAGATGAAGGCGAAGAACAGGTTCTGGCGGATGTTGCCCATGACGGCCTCCGACAGCCGCCGGGCGCGGACGATGCCGGTGAGATCGCCCTTGAGCAGCGTGACGCCCGCGCTTTCCATCGCGACGTCGGTGCCGGTGCCCATGGCGATGCCGACATCCGCCGCCGCCAGCGCCGGCGCGTCGTTGACGCCGTCGCCGGCCATGGCCACCACCTCGCCGGCGGCCTTGTGCCGCTGCACGACCGCGCTTTTCTGGTCGGGCAGGACTTCCGCCTCGACCTCGTCGATGCCAAGCTGGCGGGCGACCGCCTTGGCCGTGGTCCAGTTGTCGCCGGTCAGCATGACCACCCGGATACCTTGCGCCTTCAACGCCGCCAGCGCCTCGGGGGTCGAGGGCTTGACCGGATCGGCGATGGCGAAGATCGCCGCCACCTGGCCATCGACGCCCATGAAGATCGCCGTTGCCCCGTCCGCGCGCAGCCGGTCGGCTTCATCGGCCAGCGGTGTGACATCGACGCCCTGCTCGGCGAGGAATTTCGCGTTACCAAGGGGGATGCGCTTGCCCTCGACCGTGCCGTAGGCGCCCTTGCCGGTGGGCGAGTCGAAGTCCACGACCGGCGCGAGATCGAGCCCGCGCTCTTCCGCCGCGCGCACGATGGCCAGCGCCAGCGGATGCTCGCTGGCCCGCTCGACGTTGGCGGCAAGGCGCAGCGCTTCCGCCTCGGTGAAGCCGGGCGCAGGAACGATGGCGGTGACGGCGGGCCGGCCCTCGGTCAGCGTGCCCGTCTTGTCGACGATGATGGTGTCGACCTTTTCCATATGTTCCAGCGCCTCGGCGTTCTTGATCAGCACGCCGGCCTGCGCCCCGCGTCCGACGCCGACCATGATCGACATCGGTGTCGCCAGCCCGAGCGCACAGGGGCAGGCGATGATCAGCACCGAGACCGCCGCGATCAAACCGAAGGAGAAGCGCGGCTCCGGCCCCCAGATCGACCAGGCCACGAAGGCGAGGATCGCGACCAGGATCACCGCCGGGACAAACCAGCCCGACACCTGATCGGCCAGCCGCTGGATCGGCGCGCGGCTCCGCTGCGCCTCGGCGACAAGCTGGACGATCTGCGACAGCATGGTGTCGCGCCCGACCTTGCGCGCTTCGATCACCAGCGCGCCGGACTGGTTCATGGTGCCGCCGATGGCCTTGGAACCGGCCTCCTTTGTCACCGGCATGGATTCGCCCGTGACCATCGATTCATCGACGGCGCTGCGGCCCTCGATCACCTCACCATCGACCGGCACCTTCTCACCGGGCCGCACCCGCAGCCGGTCGCCGACATGGACACTGTCGAGCTGCACTTCCTCCTCGGTCCCGTCGTCACGAATGATCCGCGCGGTCTTGGGCGCGAGGTCGAGCAGCGCGCGGATCGCGCCGCTGGTGCTCTCTCTCGCACGCAATTCCAGAACCTGGCCGAGTAGGACAAGGACGGTGATGACCGCCGCCGCCTCGAAATAGACCGCCACCGACCCGTCATGCTGCCGGAACTGGTCAGGAAAGATGCCGGGCGCGAGCGTCGCCACCATGCTGTAGATCCAGGCAGCTCCGGTGCCCATCGCGATCAGCGTGAACATGTTAAGGCTGCGGTTGACGAGCGACTGCCAGCCACGCTGGAAGAATGGCCAACCGGCCCACAGCACCACAGGCGTCGCCAGCAGCATCTGGATCCAGTTCGAGGTCCGCTGGCTGATGAGGTGGTCCAGACCGAGAAGATGGCCGCCCATCTCCAGTACGAACACCGGCAGCGTCAGCACCAGACCGATCCAGAACCGACGCGTCATGTCGATCAGTTCCTCGTTCGGCCCGGCATCGAGGCTGACCAGCACCGGTTCCAGCGCCATGCCGCAGATCGGGCACGACCCGGGACCGACCTGCCGGACCTCGGGATGCATTGGGCAGGTATAGATCGTCCCGTCGCGCACCGGCTCGGCCCTTTCCGTCGCGGCGGCGGGGTCGAGATAGCGTTCCGGATCGGCCAGGAATTTCTCGTGACAACTTGCCGAGCAGAAGTAATAGGGTCGTCCCGCATGTTCGGCCTTGTGCGCGGTCGTGTGCGGGTCGACCATCATGCCGCAGACCGGGTCCTGGACCTTGTGGGCACTGTCCGGTGCCGCAGCCGCGTGCCCCTGCTCATGGCCGTGGGCCGAATGATCGTGGTGCTGATGATCGTGTTCAGTCTTGCTGATCATTTTTACGCCTCCTCGGCGTCTTGTCCTCGGTCATCGCCCGACTATGCGCTGGCTGCGGATTCGGTCATCTTGACGGTTTCGAGATGCGGCATGTGGTGGCAATGCAGCATCCAGCGCCGCTCGCTGGCGTCGAGCGCGACATCAACCATCGACATCGGTGGCACATAGACCGTGTCGCGCCTCGCGCCTGAGAGCGAGGCAGCACCCTGCGCTGTCGCGATGCGAGGGAGCTGCGCATAGCCCAACATGGCTTCGCCAGCGGTAAGAAAGCCGCGTCGTGAAAGAGTATTCATGGTCGTCTCCTCGGGACAGCTGGTCCCGTTCATCAACACCGACAGGACGCCGCGGGCCTGGGCCCGGACGCGCGATCAGAGGAGACGGAGCTTGGGAGGACGCTCGTTCAGTCCAGGTGCCCGACTGGCGACATTTTCAGCAGCCGACAAGTCATGGCTGACAGGCGCAAAATTGCTGCCAGACCCTTCGCTTGGCGAGGTCAGGAAGACCGATACACCGGCGCAAAGTATCTCACAGCTCGCGACGTCACCTGATCCGCAGTGCCGTTCACCGTCGCAGGGTTCTGCATGACCGGCATCGACCTGCATCGTCTTGCTGACATGCATGGCGTGATCCGGATTCGCGCTCAGACGCGCCGCGTGCCCAACAGTCACCGTCGTCATGACGGCGATCGCGAGTACGGCAAGCATGGCGACGAGGCGCGAGAACATTTAGGCAAGATAGGCACTGGTCACGGGAATGTCCATCGTTTGCGGCATCAAACCTCTGGAGGAAGTTCATCTTCAACATGTGCCTGAGGCTGACTTCATGACTATATGCACCAAGTCAGCTATCCGATCCCGCTACGTCCTCCGATATCTCCTGCCGCAGCTTCGGCCCCTGTGCGAGACGCCGACCGAGCGCCGTGATGAACGCCTCGTATCGCGCGGCAGATTTGGCCTTTGCCGCCTTTGCCGCCGGCTCGGGCAAGGCAGGCGTCGTCATCAGCCAGAAGCGGATGAACACCGCGAGGCTCTCGACAGCGATACCGACGTCACGTTCCACCCGCGTCATGCGGCGGTCGATCTGGTCGAGGCGTTTGGCGACGATCGCTTCGCGGCGTTCGGCATCGTCCGGCGATAGGAAGGATGCGATGGCCGCCTCGGCGATCATGGATTGCGAGCGATCCCGGCGTGCTGCGAAGTCGGCCAGCGCTTCGGTGATGTCAGGATCGAGATAGATCGTAACCTTCGCCTTCTTCTTGCGTTGCGTCATGGTCCTACAAATCCATACCGTCGTTCGGGTCCATGGCGACCTGCCGGGCGATTCCCTGCACCTGCCGGATCATCCGCCGGTTCTGGGCAGCCTCTTCGTCGGCCTCATCGGGTTGGTCGAAGTCGAACTCGTTCTCGATGGGCTTTTTCTTCTCGACCGACTTCACGCGGCTGAGTTCGGGCTGCAACCGACGTTCGGATTCGGTCGTATCGTCATCATCCCCCATGTGGTCCTCGTGGTCCTCCGAGGGTTCCGGGCGCGCTGGGATCGGAAGTGTGGTCCAGTCGTCGGGCCGGGTTCCTTCGGGGCCTTTCAGTTCAGGTGGTGACAGAACGCGCTCGCGAAACCGGGCGTCCTCGTAATAGCGCGCCTTCGTCGCCCGGATTGGCGGGATACCCGCCACCATGACGATCTCCTCATTCGGCGGAAGCTGCATGATCTCACCCGGCGTCAGCAACTGGCGGGCGGTTTCCGAGCGCGAAACCATCAGGTGGCCCAACCAGGGCGACAGCCGGTGCCCGGCGTAGTTTTTCATGGCACGCATCTCGGTAGCAGTCCCGAGCGCGTCACTGACCCTTTTCGCAGTTCTTTCATCATTGGTCGCAAAGCTCACCCTGACATGGCAGTTGTCGAGGATCGAGTTGTTCGGCCCGTAGGCTTTCTCGATCTGGTTGAGGCTCTGCGCGATCAAAAAGCTTTTAAGACCGTAGCCCGCCATGAAGGCCAATGCCGTCTCGAAGAAATCGAGCCTGCCCAGCGCCGGAAACTCGTCGAGCATCAAGAGCAACCGATGGCGCCCGACATTCGCCTGCAAGTCCTCGGTCAGGCGCCGACCGACCTGGTTCAGAAGCAGCCGCATCAGCGGCTTGGTGCGGTTGATGTCGGAGGGAGGCACGACGAGGTAGAGCGTGGTCGGCTGCTCGCCGCCGACAATATCGCTGATCCGCCAGTCGGAGCGGCGCGTGACCTCGGCCACGACGGGATCGCGATAGAGGCCGAGAAACGACATCGCCGTCGACAACACGCCCGACCGCTCGTTTTCGGATTTGTTGCGCAACTCTCGCGCGGCGCTAGCCACAACCGGATGTGGCCCCGCCTCCCCCAGATGCGCGGTCTTCATCATGGCGCGCAATGTGGAATCAACAGGGCGCTTGGGGTCGGACAGAAACTTGGCGACGCCCGCCAGCGTCTTGTCGGTTTCGGCATAGAGGACATGAAGGATGGCGCCGACGAGGAGCGAATGGCTGGTTTTTTCCCAATGGTTGCGTTTGTCGAGGCTGCCCTCGGGATCGACAAGAATGTCAGCGATGTTCTGGACGTCGCGCACCTCCCACTCGCCGCGGCGCACCTCGAGCAACGGATTGTAGGCTGAGGATTTGGGGTTGGTCGGGTCAAAGAGCAGCACCCGGCCATGGTGTGATCGGAACCCCGAGGTGAGCTGCCAATTTTCGCCCTTGATGTCGTGGACCACCGCCGAACCCGGCCAGGTCAACAGGGTCGGCACCACCAGGCCGACACCCTTGCCCGAACGTGTCGGGGCAAAGCAAAGCACATGCTCCGGTCCATCGTGGCGCAGATACTCGCGATCATACCGGCCGAGGACGACACCATCGGGATCAAGCAGGCATGCAGCCTTGACCTCTGGCTTTTCCGCCCATCGTGCCGATCCATAGGTGGCGACGTTCTTGGCCTCGCGCGCTCGCCAAACCGACATGCCGATGGCGACCGCGATAGCGATGAAGCCGCCCGAGGCCGCAATGATGCCGCCCTTTGCGAAGATCGGCGACGCATAGGCTTCATAGAAATACCACCACCAGAAGATCGCCGGCGGGTAGTAGATCGGCGTTCCGAACAGCTCGAACCATGGAGGGCCAAGTTGTCCCTGATAGCCGAGGCTCCAGGCGACATATTGTGTCGCGCCCCAGGTGGTCGCGAGGATGATGAGGAAGACGATGGTGATCTGTCCCCAGAGGATTTTCGTAGCGGACATGGCGATGATCCTTTCCGGTTGATGTCAGAGGCCGAGGCCGCGCTTGCGCCCGAAGTCCCAATCGACGCCGCCATCGTCGCGGGCGACGCCGGAAACGTGGCGGCCGATCTGCTTTTCGAGAGAGGGCGACCAGGGCACGAGCTGGAAGCCGAGGCCATCGTCAATCATGGCGAAGCGGCCGGAGGCGAGTGCGAAGCGCTGGCGATAGGAGCCGGCGACATATTCGCCACTGGCGGCGCGGTCTAAGGACATGCCGGTGTCGGCTGCGAGCTTCTCGGCGAGGTTGTCGAGTTCGCGCCTGCGCAGCGTGTTGAGCAGCCGGCGTGCGAAGACGACGCGCCCGCCCTGTCGCTCGGCGTGGCCCTCCCCGATCAGATGCTCCGCGCGCTCGTCCAGAGCCTGACGGACCTCGGCGCCGAAGCCGCTGTCGGAAAGTGCAATCGGATCACGGGCGGTGGCCTGCCGGTCGAGCCAGGTCGCGCCCGTAGCACCGACCTGTGCGCCGAGATCGAGATCGGAGCGGACGGCGAGTGCAACGCGCCGAGCACCCTGCGCATCCTCGTAGGTCCGCAACTCGACGATTGAGCCGGGCGGGCTGTCGCCGGCGGCGTCCAGATGCGGCAGCCTGATGTGATGCGTGCGACCGTCGACGCCATCGACCACGGCATAGGCGGTGCCCTTCAACTCGTCATCGAGGCCGCGCTCAACCAGGCGGCCGATGACGGGAACGTCGAGGCTTTCGCCGGCGAGGACATAGCTGGCCGAGCCGCGCTCGATGCCGCGTTCGGTCAGGGCGCGGTGCATGCGCTTGATGATGTCGCCGCGCTCGCCCAGCTCGCGCAGGACGGTCTCGGCCTCGGGTTTGATGGACCATTGCGAATGGCCGATCTGCCCGGCCAGCCCGAGGATTTCGAGGGTACGAAGTCGGCCGACCTTCAGCGCATGGAACTCATCCTGCGCACGGTCGGCGAGCGGGGCGAGATCGACGATACCGGATTTTCCACCATCACGAACAAGCTGGCGGTCGAGTTGTGTCCAGCGTTCCGCCTCGACCTGGGCCTCAAGGCTGCGGCGGATGTGGAGATCGGTGCGCGGCCCCAGCTCCCGGGTGATGAGATCGCGCGCCCGGTCCCGCATCCCCTCCTTGATGTAGTCGCGGGAAATCACGAGATCCTGCCCGTCGTCGCGGGTGCCGCGCACGATCAGGTGGACATGCGGATGCGCCGTGTTCCAGTGATCGACCGCCACCCAGTCGAGGCGCGTTCCGAGATCCTTTTCCATCTGCCCGACAAGATCGCGGGTGAAGGATCGCAGGTCCGACATATCCGGCGCATCGTCGGGCGAAACGATGAACCGGAAATGATGCCGGTCATCACCGCAGCGCTCCGCGAACGCACGACCATCGGCGTCCTCCGTTTCCGACCCGAACAGCCGCGCCTTCTCGCCATCACGGGTCACACCGTCGCGGCGCAGATAATCGAGATGCGTTCCGAGTGGCGCCGACCATGCCATGTGACGGACGACGCGCGCCTTGACGACGGCGCCGCGTGTGCGGGAGGTGATGAGGCGGTTGGCCTGAACGCTGGCGCGCTGGCCGCGCCCGAAGCGGGAGCGATTGCCGGAGGTGACGCGACCGGATCGGGAGACCCCGCCGCCGGCCTTCTTCGCGGCGGCGAGCGCCTGCGCGATGAAGGGCCTGACTTGCTGCGAGCGGGTCGAGCGGATTCGTCCCGGACGGATGCGGAACTCGCGATCATCGGACATGACGCCATCCTGCACGGTGCAAAACAGGAAGGAAAATCAGGAAGTTGGGCGCGATGCGCACGGCGCGCGAAAGCACTGCACGGTGCGGAACGCGCCGAAAACATGAACAAAAACAACCGCCCAACCGGAGCACACCGTGCCCCGTTTTATCCTGCCATCCTTCGGTCGTGGTGCCTGCCGCCACCCCTCGCGCCCTCCATGACACGCCAGCGCACGATGGGATGCGAATTGCGGTGCCGCTGCTCATGGCCGGTCCTCACCGGCATTGCGGGTGACGAAGAGGCCCTCGGGTTGCAAGGCGGTGAGCGATTCCGGTGCCGCCGGGAGGAGCGAAGGGTCGTCGTCCGGCGCACGATCTGGCAAGGCTGGATCGACGGAGGAAGCCCCATCTTCGCGCGCAACGAAGATCGACGCCTCGCGCCAGTCGAGCGGCCGGGCAGCAGCGGCAGCGGTGCCCGAGGGCCGCTCGCCGTGCAGAATGGGCGCAAGCGAAGCGACATAGGCGCGCGTCTCGGCGGGCAGCGGACGATCCGCAAGGCGGTATTCGTCGTAGCGGCCGGGACCGGCATTGTAGGCCGCGAGCATCGCGGCCACATTGTCGTAGCGGTCCCACATCTCGCGCAGATACGCCGTTCCCGCGAGGATATTGTCGCGCGGATCAAGGGGATCATGGCCGAGAGAATGACGGATGCGCAGCCCGGCCCAGGTGTCGGGCATCACCTGCATCAGCCCCATCGCACCCGCCGGCGACAGCGCACGCACATCGCCCGCGCTTTCCGCCCGCATCACGGCCATGATCCATGTCACCGGGATGCCAAAACGCTGCGATGCCTCGGCGATATGGGCGGCGTGCGGATGCACGGCGACAGGACGATCCGGCACGGCGGTCTGCGCCAGAACCGGCGACGGGGCGATGGCCGGGATGAACAGGCCGGAAAGAAGAAGGAGGGTGATGCGGCGACGGGCGCCGCATCTTCCCGAGGCGGGACGGGTGCAGGAGATGATCACGATCACTCCTCCTCGTCCCGCTTTTTCGGACGGTTCCAGCGCAGGCCCCATTCGCGGCCTTCGTCGTCCGACTGGAACAGGCGGGCGCGGATCGGCTGCCGGAAAACGGGATCGTCGAGCAGGACCGAGATGAACGGTCCCGCGCTTTCGCCGACATGCTTCCAGCCTGCGCCAACTTCCGGGCCGTCTTCGTCGCCGAGATGGATGCGATAGGCGGGCGCCTTCTCGGAGTCCGCGTTCTCGGCGGGAGCGAAGGTCAGCTCGACGTCGAGCGTAAGGGTGCGGACATGCCCGGAATAGCCGGACGGGGTGCGGGTGAATTGACCGATCAGTGCCATTGGAGGCTCCTTCAAACGCGGTGGAGAAGGTGCGGAGCGTTCGCACGCTTCGCTGCGGACGCGCCGTCACCGCTCCGGCGCGCGCCAGACGAGGCGGCCATCGCCGTCCTCGTCGGTGAAAAGCGGAATGGCCCGGCCGATTACCGCCGAGGCGGGGAACAGGCCGAAATAACGGCCGTCGAGGCTGTCGCCGACGTCGAGGTTCATCAGGAAGATCTCGTCCTCGGCGATGGTGCGGCAGCCCTGCCAGACCGGCAGGTCGCGGCCCTGGCTGTCGCGGTCGCGGGCTTCGCCAAGCGGAACGGCATCGACCGTGATCGCGCGGCCGTCGCGGCACAGGCGCTGTCCGGGCAGGCCGAGAACGTGCTTGAGGAGCGGCACGTCGCGGGCGACGTAACCGCGCGCGATCATGAAGGCGGCGACGGATTCGGGCGGCATGACGGCGACCAGATCGGGCACCTCGAGCCGGTCCGCCGGCGCGATGGTGTAGAAGCCGACCGGCACGCTGGCCGATGCGTTCCAGACCAGCCTGGGCTCTGTCGGACCGACGCTGGCGATGACGGTGGCGATCGCGGCCGCCGTCAGCATGACGTAGCGGGTGCGGGTCATTGCCCGACCTCCCGACGCCGGAGCCATGCGTCGTGGCGATCCGCCGTATAGGGACGCGGCGCTTCGCTCGCGTTCATCCAGTGGGCGACATGGCGCCAGTGATCGGGATCGACCTCGGCCGGATCGATGCCGAGCGCCTCGATGGCATCGACATGGCGAAGGACGTCCTCGACCTTCGGCCAGGTATCGATCCTGAGCAGGATTTCCGCGCCGGGACGCACGAAGGGCAGCGTCTGATAGGCGCAGCCGGGCGCGACGGCGCGCACGATGTCGATCCGCGAGATGACGGTGCCATAGTCATTCGCCGCCCAGCGGACGAATGCGAACACGGCACCGGGACGGAAAGAGACGGTGCGGCGGCTGCGGTCGAGGATATGTTCCCCGACCTCCTGACCGAACCTGATCCAGAACTCGATCTTCTTTTCCACCCACGTCAGTTCCACGCGGGTCAGGTCATCTTCATGAGCTGCGGCGCCGATCATGAGCGCTCTCCTGATGTATCGGGGAATTCGCGCGCGAGCAGGTCGCGCAGCATGTCGGTGACAGTGCCGGCGCGCCTGATCGCTGCTATCTTGATCCGCCCGCGAAGCTCTGGCGTGATGTCGATTGTCAGCCGGGCTGTGTAGGCCGTCGCAGCGCCGCCACCTGCTGGCGGCGCGTCACCGGCCCTGATCCAACCATCGGGATCGGCCGGGCGGGCAGCGAAGCCACGCTTCTCGTTGCGCGCCGTCATGACGCGCCTCCATCGTGAAACGGCAGCACCATGGCGATGCGCGCCCGCGCGCGCTCGGCCATGTCGGGATCGATCTCGCAGCCGATATAGCGGCGGCCGGAGAGCCGGCAGGCTTCGCCTGCCGCGCCGGAGCCCGCGAACCAATCGCCGACCAGCCCGCCTTCCGGGCAACTCGTGCGGATCAGGATTTCCAGCAGCGCCGACGGTTTCTCGGTCGGATGGATTGCGCGGCCGTGGCAGTTGCGTAGGTAGATGACCGACCGCATGAGGCGCGGCCCACCGTCATGGCTGACATAACGGCCAGCGTCGATCTGGCCGGTATGGGGAGGACGTTGCTTGCGGCGAACCGTCCGCGCGGTGGCGTCGGGCGTGGTCTGGACGTCGTTGTAGATGTCACGCCAGGCGGTCTCTGCCGGATAAAACTGGACGGCCAGCTCATGCACCCGCTTGAAGCGGTCGGCATGAAATCCGGTGCCGTTCTGCTTCTCCCAGACGATTTCCTGCGCGATCCGCAAGCCGGCATCGGCGAAGCGGTCGGCCGTCGCCATGAAGCTGCGCAGCGAGCCGAAGACCCAGAGCGAGCCAGTCGTCCCGAGGGCGGCGCGCGCCAGCGCGACCCAGCCCTCGACGCGCCGATCCCAGGCGAGCGAAGTGTCGCCATAGGGCGGATCGGCGAGGATCATGTCGTAGGGTGCGTGCCAGGGCATTTCTTCGCGGCAGTCGCCGGTGAGAACGCTCATCGTGCGGCCCTCCCGATGCCTAGCCCTTCGATCTCGGCGGTGAGCGCGGCGATCTCACGGGCGGCAGGAGATTGGCGGTCGATCTCGCTGGCGAGCCGCCCGGACTGCGCGGCGTCGGCGAAGACGACGCGCTGGCCGATGGCGCTGGAAAGCATCGGTGGATCGTGGTCGGCCAGTGTTTCGGCCGTCTCGCGGGCGATGACGGTGCGGGCGCCGCAGCGGTTGAGCGCGAAACGGGCGGTGAGCTGCGGCCGGTAGATGCGGGCCTCCGCAAGGAGGGACAGCATCTCGGCCGAGGCCCAGCCGTCGAACGGTGAGGGCTGCACCGGGATCAGCACCAGATCGGCGGCGAGCGCCGAGCGCATGAGGCCGGCGACACGCGGCGGCCCGTCGATGACGATGTGATCGACGTCGCGGGCGAGTTCGGGCGCCTCGCGGTGCAGCGTGTCGCGGGCCAGGCCCACGGTGCCGAAGGCGCGTGGCAGGCCCTCACGCGCGCGCTGCTGCGACCAGTCGAGGGCAGATCCCCGCGGATCGGCATCGATCAGGGTGACGCGCTTGCCCCGGCTCGCCAGCTCACCGGCGAGATGCAGGGCCAGCGTCGTCTTGCCGATGCCG
>Ga0209793_1000738_pt1 | contig 29607 bp, 34 predicted proteins | sample EBPBio122009_DNA_FD_185863 | JGI IMG/M metagenome (GOLD analysis project Ga0209793, IMG submission 185863) | Wastewater treatment Type I Accumulibacter community from EBPR Bioreactor in Madison, WI, USA - Reactor 1_2/2/2009_ DNA (SPAdes) (version 2) | ecosystem: Engineered > Bioreactor > EBPR >... | reverse complement strand
CGCCTCGTGCCACAACAGTACTGCGCCTTCTGCGACGCCCCTCTCGCAAAACCGACTGGCCCGGCAAGCACGGGCGCCCGGCGCCTCGAGCGGCTGATCGACGATCTGCTGCGCCTTGATTCCGCTGAGCGCGCGCAGGACGACCGGAAGTCTCTTGCCGTGCAGCTTATGAAACACCCAGTGCCCGTCAGAACGGCGACATCAACGGTCCCATTCTTGTCGCATCGGGTTCGCTACAATTTCTTCCAGCGGTTGTCAGAGCGGCAGATCGAGGTAAGAGACCCCACAGAACGCGGCCCGCTGACCTTCTGGCTCGGGCTGGCCCGCGCCTCCGAAAACCACAAGGGGTTGGTCGGGACGCTCAGAGATCGGCTTGGCGAAACTGCCGGGCCGGGGCCGGCCTCCTCCTCCAGAGAGCCTGATCTGGCCGCCTTGCTGCGGGCAGCAATCCGGCTTCACCAAAGTCGCTGATTTCCTGCTGAAGCCTGGCCGGTCGCCTAACCTTCCATGGCCCCCGATGGGCCTGCCAGGCCTGCATCGTCCAATTGCTCGGGGTCTGGCAGGTCGCGCAAGGACTCCATCCCGAAGGCAGCCAAGAACGCCTCGGTGGTGACGAAGGTATGAGGCGCGCCACGGCGGGGTTCGCGAGGGCCGGTGCCGATCAGGTCCCGCTCGGCAAGTCGGCCGATCAGGTCACGGCTGATCTCTTTTCCGAAGATGTCCTTCAACCCGTCGCGGCTGATCGGCTGGTGATACGCAATCGCCGCCAGCACGGCCAGATCGTATTCCGACAGGTTCAGCGCTTGGCCGTCCACATCCGCCGCGGCGCGGATCGCTGGGGCATAGGCCGCGCGCGTGCGCAGCATCCACGCCTTTCCCACCTGTGCCACCTCATAGGGTCGGCCTTCCAGATTCACTGCCAGATCCTCGATCAACAGATCGACTGAGGCCCCCTGCCCCACGACCCGCGCCAGATCCTCGCGCGCCACCGGGGTCGTGCTTGCGAACAGCACCGCCTCGATCCGACGCATCCATTCCCGCCAGCGCAGCTCAGAGGGAAGAACGGCCAATTCGCGGTCAAGTTCTGTGTCCTCGCGCCGCCCCATGCTCAGACCCCGTAAAGTCGGAACGTGTCCCGCCCTGTCAGTTCGCGCACGGCGCCGAGCGCCACCAGTCGGTCGCAGAGCCGTCGCGCGGCCCGATCCGACATGAAGGCCAATGCCCCCGGCACCAGCGCATCGCGCGACAGGAACAGATCGACCGCCCGGCCCGCCGCCTTGGCGCGCAGCTTCGGGGCCACTGCCCGAAGGCGGGCCGCCGCCCGGGCCAGATCGCCAGCCAGCGGCAGCGCCTGACCGACGGCAGAGACAACGGCGCGGTGACAGGCCAGCCGCAGATCATCGCCCCGCAAGCGTATATCGCGGGGCTTGAGCGTCAGCGCCAGAAGCGGCAGCACATGCGTTGCCCCCAACGCTTTTGCCAACGCGGCATCGGCCAGGATCAGGGCGGCGGCCTCGGCTCGCGGACTATCGGTCAGCACCGCCTCGACGACCTGCGCCGCGCGGTCCACTGGGGTCGGTCCGGTGGCATCAAGACAAAGCGCGATCCGCTCTGCCGTTACTCCGTCCAGCGTATTGACCAGATGCGCGACCGAAACCGGCCGCGCCGCCGCGCGTGACCACTGCCGTGCGATCCGCCCCGCCGGGCCGGGGTCGTCGCCCGGTCCCGTCAGGTGCAGGGCATCGCGCAAGGCGCCCTGTCCTTCCCTTCGCCCCGCCATCGCAGCGCAGTTCTCGGCCGCCGTCAGGGCCAGACGATCGCGCCACAGCGCCAGAGGCACATCCCCCGACGCCATTGCCTGACCCAGATGCGCCAGCGCGGCCCCGGACCGGAAGGCCGCAGCCTCCGGCGGCTCGGACGGCGCAGAGACGATCCAGCCCGGCAGCGGGGGCAGCATCGGCAAGGTTTCCAAAGGCTCGGCGCGCGGTTTTCCCATGTCGGCAGCTTATATTGTGACGGCGCTTTCTGCCAGAGAAATGCACCTATAGCGCCGCAGCTTTGTCGGCTCCACAATGTCCAATAAGTTTGCATTATCGGACGCAGGTAGAGTATGCTCACCGGCATGACCGAAACACCCGAGAAATCGCCTTCAGAGCCGCTGGACCGTCCCGATCGCCATGAGCGGGACGACGGCGCTGATATCGAGCGCGACACGATCGCCCTGCCCTCTCATGTCGCTGGCTCGGGCACGCTCGACCGCCTCGTCGAAACCGCACGAGACTATGCGCGGGCTGCGGCCTCGGAGAACACGCTGAAGGCCTATGCGAAGGACTGGGCCGCCTTTGCCCGCTGGTGCCGGATGCGCGGCGCCGAGCCTCTGCCTTGCGCGCCCCAGCTGATCGGCCTTTACATCGCCGATCTTGCAACGCCGGGCGGCAAGGCCCCTGCCCTTTCGGTGTCGTCCATCGAGCGCCGCCTCTCCGGCCTTGCCTGGGGCTATTCACAGTGCGGAGAACGGCTCGACCGCAAGGACCGCCACATCGCTACGGTGCTCGCTGGTATCCGCCGCAAGCATGCGCGGCCGCCGGTCCAGAAAGAAGCCATCCTGCCCGACGACCTGCGCGACATGCTGGCCACCCTGCCCCACGACCTGCGCGGCCTGCGCGATCGCGCCATCCTGCTGATCGGCTTCGCCGGTGGTTTGCGCCGATCCGAGATCGTATCGCTCGACCATGGTAAGGATGACACGCCGGACAGCGGCGGCTGGGTCGAGATCCTGGACGACGGTGTTCTTGTCACGCTGCGCGGCAAGACCGGCTGGCGCGAGGTGGAGATCGCACGTGGCTCTAGCGACCAAACCTGTCCGGTCCATGCCCTGACCCAGTGGCTGCACTATGCCCGGATCGACTTCGGCCCGCTCTTCGTCGCTGTCAGCCGCAACGGTCTGAAGCCCACCACAGAACGACTGTCTGATAAACACATCGCCCGTCTCATAAAGGCCTGTGCCTGCGAAGCGGGCCTGCGCCCAGACTTGCCGGAAGCGGAGCGTGTCCGCCTCTTCTCCGGCCATTCGCTGAGGGCAGGCCTCGCCTCATCGGCAGAGGTCGACGAGCGGTACGTGCAGAAGCAGCTCGGCCACGCCTCGGCCGAAATGACCCGCCGGTATCAGCGCCGCCGCGACAGGTTCCGCGTCAACCTGACCAAGGCTGCGGGGCTATAGCGGGAAGCGATCTCGGTTTGAGCGTCTGGTCCACCAGGAATGATCTCGGCAGGTGGTCTCGGGAAGAATCGTTCCGCGCTTCGTCAGCCCCATCGCACGCAGATCCGCAAGCTTGCCACAATCTGGCGTTCCCGCGCCCGAGGGACTGCTAGTAGACGATCTGCGGTTCCCACCCACATGTTGATCTCTGTTGACAAGGCTGTGGATAATATTAGTCACGCCACATCAATATGTTGCAGAACCAACCTAAGACGCTGCGCGAAGGTTCGGAACGGTGCAAACCGCTTCTTGGCGCCAATTTCCGTTCCGACGGCAGCAAACTTTTCTTGCGCTTTGACAAACCTAGCGGCATAGACTGGACGCAATAAGCTAAGAATTCGGGCGGTTACCGTTCCTAACCCCACCGAAAGGCAAGAGCGGACAGATGACACAGGCGCTACATCAGCACCTCTTGGGCTTTGCGAAGGATCTTACGGCGGCGCTGAAGGCGCTCTCCGAGAACTCGTTTGCACCCCATGAGGTCAAGACTCTCCGGACGTTCTCGGCCGGTGAAGCAAGCTATTATCTTGGTGTCGCGGATGGATATCTGAGAAAGGCCCATCACGAGGATCGGATTCCCGAAGTTGAAATAGGTCCGGGCGGGCGCCGCAAATACTCTGCGCAAGAGATCCATGAGATCCGCCGGGTGCTGGCTTCAACCGCAAAGAGTCCCGACCAGTTCCGTCCCGGGCGCCGCACCTCGGATGACCCCACCCAAGTCATCGCCTTCGTCAACTTCAAGGGAGGTTCCGGCAAGACTTCGACCGCAATTCATGCGGCTCAGGACCTGGCAATGCGTGGTTACAGGGTGCTAGCCGTGGACTGCGACCCACAGGCGTCGCTGACCACCTTCTTTGGTTATCAGCCTGAACTCGACTTTTTCGACGGCGGTTCGCTGTATGATGTCATCCGCTATCGTGACCGGGAGACGGGCGAAGGGCCGAAGCCTATCACCGCGGTGATCAAACGCAGCTATTTTCCGAACCTCGATCTCGTGCCCGGCGGTATCCAGGTAGCAGAATTCGAGCATGAAACACCGGCCGCGCTCAGCAAAGGCGAGTTGCCTGTCTTCTTCGACAAGATTCGCTCCGCGCTGCAAACTGTGAAGGATGACTATGACGTGGTCATTCTCGACTGCCCGCCGCAGCTGGGTTACGTGACCCTGTCCGCCATCTGCGCCGCCCAGAACATCGTCATGACGATCATCCCGGAGCGCGTTGACCTCGCCTCGGCAGCACAGTTTCTGAACATGGCGTCCTCGTTGACCGAGGTCTTGCACGAAAGCGCCGGGGTTGGTCTGTTCGACAATTTTCGCTTCTTGCTGAGTCGCTTCGACACGAACGTGGCGACCCAAGTCGACTTCGCCTCCTTCATTCGCGATCTTTTCGGCGATGCGGTTATGAAGTCCGCCTTCCTGAAGTCTGCTGCGATAAGCGAGGCCGGGGTTTCACAGCAGACTGTGCTCGAGGTCGAGCTCGGCGAGATGCGAAACCGGAAGACTTATGAGCGGGCGATCCAGTCCATTCATGAAGTGACCGAAGAGCTTCACGAGATGCTCCAACGCAGTTGGGGGAGGGCCTGATGCGAAAGGATCTGCTCGCCAGCAGCCTCAAGGCTGTCCGGGATGGCAAAGCCGCAGCAATTGAGGAGGACCAGAAGCCCCGGAAGCTTTCCGGGGTGCTCGACGTTCAACGCGGCTTAGACCAACTCAGCGCGGGCGCCGCCCGTCAGATCGACCCGGCGCAGATATCAGAAAGCGCCGTGCAGGACCGGTTCGATGTTCAGGATGGACTAGAAGACCTGGTCAGTTCGATCAGAACGTCCGGACAGAAGCTCCCAGTGCTGCTCCGCCGCTCACCTCAGGGCCCCCTGCCCTACGAGGTTGTCTATGGTCGGCGCCGGATCGAAGCGTGTCGGCAGCTCGGCATTCACGTTCTCGCTCATATTGCGGAACTCAGCGACCGGGAGGCGCTGATTTCGCAAGGGCTTGAAAACGCCGCTCGCCTACAGCGCAGCTTTATCGAGCAGTCCGTCTACGCGGAGCAACTTCTGCGTCACGACTTCTCTCGCGAAGATATTATGGAGGTGCTCGCGGTCGACAAGACGACGATCAGTCGGATGCTGGGCGTGGTGTCTGACATTCCGCGTGCCGTCATCGACCGGATCGGCCCGGCTCACGACTCTGGCCGCCGCCCATGGCAGCAACTGCGCGACATTCTGAAGGATCGGAGCGACTTGGACCAGGCTGCCCTAATTGCGCTGATCCCACCAGACGTTTCTAGCAGCAGTGAACGGCTGCACGGCATGATCCGGGCGCTAACGCAAAAGCCTGCCCCGGCCCCGACAGCCAGCGTCAAGCGCGCGCTCGCTGAGGGGCGGGTCAAGATTGAGATCGTGCCTGGCAAGATCGTCATACGTTCCCCAGGCGAAGAGATGGCCGCGTTCTCCGCGTTCATAGATGAGCGGCTCGAGCGGCTCCTCGCAGAGTTCCGGAGTGCGCGGGATGACTAAGTTGACCACCGGTCAAAATAGGTCCGGGTTGAGATATAAATTGACCACTGGTCAACACCTCCCGGCCCGTACTTGACAGCCTACCACTGGTAACGAGCAGGAAAAGGAGCAGACTCAAGGCAAAAAGAAACCCCCCGAAAGCGGTGATGCTTCCAGAGGGCTCCGATAGCTTAGACACCTATTTCGTAGCCCGAAAAACGAATCAGCGCAACACCGATTTCGGTGAACGGACTTAGTTTGCCGTCTGAAATCGCATGAAGCACATCACATCCACGGCCCTTGCGGCCGGGGCGCAGGAGAGCTGTGCCAAATCCGCGGAGCATACGCTTCCTGGCATGGGTTCGATCACCCTGCAGCCAGCCTTCCGGCCGGTGTCGCGGCGCGATGTCATGTCCGCGGTCAACACCTGCGCGCGAGACCTAGGCCTCCGTCAGGGCGCCGTTGTCGTCCTGGACGCCTTGCTAAGCTGCCTGCCCTGCCAAGGCGCGGATGGACGCGAGATGCCCGTGAACCCCGCCACCCTCCTCACCGTCTATGCCAGCAACGAAACCCTCTGCTTCCGCGCCAAGGGTCTGACTGACCGGCAATTGCGCCGTCATCTCGACACCCTCGAGACGGCCGGCCTGATCCGGCGCCGCGACAGCGCTAACGGCAAACGCTTCCCGGTGATGCAGCACGGCAAGCCGATCGGCGCTTTCGGACTGGACCTTTCGCCCCTCTTCGCGCAAGCCGACGAGCTACTTGCCTTGGCCCTCCGCCGCCGCGACGAAGCTGATGAGCTGCGCGGCTTGCGCGCTCAAATCCTGCGCCTTCGGGCCGCCTGTGCAGAGCTTCAGCTGAGCGATGCCGTTGCGGCCTTTGTCGACGGGCTGCGCAATCTCGTCCGCAGGGTCTCTCTGACCCTCACCGAAGCCAGGGCCGCGCTTGCGCAATTGACCACGGTCCTGACCCATGCAGAACCGCGCACTGAGCCTGATTTCGAGACAGAAGAATCCGTGAGCCGCCCGCCCTCACCAGTTGCCCAGGCCGAAGAATCGGCCTGCAACGGTCACGACAATCCTTCTTCCCCGCCGACCCACCAGATCGAAACCGACACCAATCCCGCCGCAGAAACCGGACAAACGCCCGCCTCTGACGGACGATATGTCCGCCACACAGAGCAAGAGTCAGATACAAAAAAAAGAAGCGCCAGAACCAGCGAGCTTCCAGACTGGAGCCACCTGACCGAGGTCAGCGCCTTCTACCCGCAGCCCGAAAGCGCCCAACAGGCAACCCTCATCGCTTTCGAGTTCGGGAAGATGCTGAGAATAAGCCAGGACATCCTTGCCAGCGCTGCGCAGCGACTCGGGCTTTGGGAACTTCTCAAGCTTGAGGATCGGATGGCGAGACAGGCAGGGAGCATTCTCAATCCCGATGCCTATCTGAGATCGGTTCTGCGAGCCTGAGGGACAGGCCCTCATCCTGCACCGTCCCATCTCGGCAATGGACCAATCGCGGAAACTCCTATAGGTTCGTTCATTGTTCTCATGCCAATGGTCCTCCGATGTGCAACCTCTACTCACAGACCAAGAGCCAAGACGCGATGCGTCAGGTATTTCGTGATGTGCTGGTCGAGGAAGAGGACCTGATCGACACCGCGGGCAATCTCGCGCCTGCGCCCGGCATCTTCCCGGATTACGCTGCCCCTATCATCCGGCGCGGCGAAGGGCGTCACTGGCTGTTGACCACGGCCCGCTGGGGCATGCCCACGCCACCGGCCTATCTGACAGGAAAGCGCACAGATCCGGGTGTCACCAATATCCGCAATGTCGGCTCTCCTCATTGGCGGCGCTGGCTCGGGGTCGAGCACCGCTGTCTGGTGCCTTTCACCAGCTTCTCCGAACTCGATGCACGTCAGGAAGCGCCGCGCAACCACCCTGTGTGGTTCGCGCTTGGGGAAGATCGGCCGCTGGCGTTTTTCGCGGGCATCCGCACCGAATGGACCTCGGTCAGGAAGCTGAAGGAGGGGGAGGTGACAATCGAGCTTTTCGGCCTCCTGACCTGCGAGCCGAATGCCGAGGTCCGGCCCGTGCATCCGAAAGCCATGCCGGTGATCCTGACCAGGCCCGAGGAGTGGCGGCGATGGTTGACCGCGGACACTCCAGACGCGCTGAAGCTCCAGCGGCCGCTTCCTGATGGGGTGTTGCAGATCGTCGCGGAGAGTGGCCGTGCGGATCCTGCATGATCGGTCAGCGGTCGTTGACGGCGATGCGTTTCAACTGCTGAAGGGCAGGGTCCATGAAGTGGAGGGCAGGGGGCGGATCGGCTTTGCCCTCTTTCAGGCGGCGCGGTCGGCCGGGCCGATCTTCTGGATCGTGCTGGGGCATGACCGGGATCGACCCATGCCCTGCGCCTTGCCGGAGGGCGTCGCGGAGCGCATGCACCTCGTCGAGACCCGTAACGAGATCGATCTGCTCTGGACCGTAGAGGAAACCCTGCGCGCACTGCCGGTCGCGCTGGTCATCGCCGCCCCGGAAAAACCGATCTCACTGACCGCGGGCAGGCGACTTCAACTCGCGGCCGAGGCGGGCGGAACGACCGGCCTGATGCTGATCCACGAGGGTAGGGGCAGCAACGCCGCCGAGACCCGCTGGTCTTGCGATCCGCTGCCGGGACCGCAGGACTCGACTCGGCACCGCTGGAGTCTTAATAGGAACAAACAGGGAACAACTGGAACCCATGATGTGAACTGGAATGGCACGACGGCTGCTGTCCATTTGGTTGCCCAGGTTGGCGAGCGACATCAGCCTGAGGAGCCGCCCGGTTGACGGGCCTTTCGCGTTGACGCTGCGGGCGTCGAACGCCGACTATCTGCATTGTCTGAACATCGAAGCCAGCAAGGCGGGGCTTCACCGCGGGATGCCTCTCGCTGATGCGCGGGCGATCTGTCCGATGCTGTCCACGCGACCCGCTGATCCGGTGGGGGAGGGCAGGGCGCTCGAAGCCCTGCGCCGATGGGCCAGCCGATATGGACCGCATGCCGCGAAGGATGGAACCGATGGCCTGATCGTCGATACCTCCGGGGTGCCGCATCTCTTCGGCGGCGAGGCGGATCTGCTGGAGGATCTGTCCGCAAGGCTCGAAAGGGCAAGAATAGAGTCGAACTCCGCTATCGCGGAAACTCGTGGTGCGGCCTGGGCACTCGCGCGTCGGGGCGGCGGCGTGATCCCGGAAGGCGGCCTCCTCGCATCTCTCGGCCCGATGCCGGTCAGCGCGCTGCGGATCGGGCCGGAGATTGCCGAAGGACTGACCCGCCTTGGGCTGCATCGGATCGCCGATCTGACCTCGGTGCCCCGGGCACCGATGGCGCGGCGGTTTGGCGCCGAGCTTCTGCGCCGCCTCGATCAGGCGCTCGGCGCGCAGGCGGAGCCGGTTGCGGCCGAGCCCGATCCGCCGCAGTTCGCGGTGCGGATGACCCTGCCCGAGCCGATCGGCCTGACCGCGGATGTCATGGGACTACTGGACCGGCTGCTGATCCGGCTTTGCGACAAGCTGGCCTCCGCGCAGAGGGGGGCTCGTGCGGTCCGGCTGGAATTGCGGCGTGTGGACCGTTCGGCCGCCGTGATCGAAGTGGGACTGGCGCGCGCGATGCGCGATCCGGCGCGGATTTCGGCGCTGTTCCGCAAGGGGGTGGATGAGGTCGACGCTGGCTTCGGGATCGACGGCATGAGGCTCAGCGCCACCGTTACCGAACCGCTGGCGCCGGAGCAGATCGGCAACGGGAAAGCCCGGCAGGAAGATGAACTTTCGGACCTGATCTCGCGCATCGGCAACCGCCTCGGTTTCGACGCGGTGCAACGGTTTCTGCCTGCGAGCAGTCGCATCCCCGAGCGCAGCTTCCTGACCGTTCCCGCCGCTTATGCGGCGCCGGAGCCGTTTCCGTCCGGGCGTCGACCCCGGCGGCCGGTCACGCTCTTCCCGCCCGAACCGCTGGCCGGGGTCTCCGGCAACCCGCCTACCCGGTTCAGCTGGCGGCGGATGGGGTTCACCACTCTGCGCGCCCAAGGACCGGAACGGATCACCCCGGAATGGTGGTTCGACGATCCCACCTGGCGGAGCGGTGTGCGCGACTACTGGCGGATCGAGACCCTCGAAGGGCCACGGCTCTGGCTTTTCCGCACGCCGCAGGCCGCCTCGGGGTTCGGGGGCTGGAATGCGCAGGGGGTGTTCCTGTGACATCCTATGCCGAACTTTGCGTCACCTCGAACTTCACCTTCCTGCGCGGCGCTTCGCATCCCGAGGAGCTTGTGACCCGCGCGGCGGAACTGGGGCTTGCCGCCATCGCCATCACCGACCGAAATTCCGTCGCCGGTGTCGTGCGGGCCTATTCGGCGCTGAAGGAACTGGCGCGGCTGCGCGAAGAGGTCCGAGCCGACAGCGGGGCAGGGGAGGGGGGACCGGCTGTCCGGTCGCAGCGGGTGATCGATCATTCCAGTCGCCAGACCGTCCCGCATTTCACCGGCGAGACGGTCGCCCCGGTGTTTCCCGGCGCGCCCTTGCCCCGCCTGATCCCCGGTGCGCGGCTGGTGCTGACCGACAGCCAGGTGGAATGGGTGGCCCTGCCCACCGATCTTGCCGCCTGGTCGCGGCTGACCCGGCTGCTCTCCTTCGGCAAGCGACGGGCAGAAAAGGGCCAGTGCCGTATCAGCATGGCCGACCTCGAGGACTGGGGCAGGGGGATGATCCTGATCGCCCTGCCGCCCGATCCGCTGGAAGGGCAGGGGGCAAACCCCTGCCTCCGCCGCATCGCCTCACGCTTTGCCGGGCAGTGCTTCCTTGGCGCGGCCCCGGTCTATGACGGACAGGATCAGGAACGGCTGGACCGCCTGGCCGAGATGGCGCAATCAACCGGCCTGCCTGTGGTCGCAGTCGGCGATGTGCTGATGCACCGCTCGGCCCGGCGGCCGCTGGCCGATGTGCTGACCTGCCTCCGCGAGGGCTGCACCATCGACAATATCGGCGACCGCCGCCTCGCCAATGGCGAGCATCGGCTCAAATCCGGTGCGGAACTCGAGCGCATCTTCCACCGCTACCCGGCCGCGCTCCGCCGCACGGTGGAAATCGCCGACCGCTGCGCCTTCAGCCTCGACCAGCTGCGCTATCAATATCCCGACGAGGCGCGGGACGGCGAACCCGCGCAAGCCCGGCTGGAGCGGCTCACCCGTGAGGGGCTGGCCTGGCGCTATCCGGGCGGTGCGCCGCCGAAGATCGTCTCTCGCGTCGAGAAGGAACTGCGCCTGATCGCCGAGGTGGATTATGCGCCCTATTTCCTGACGGTTTACGACATCGTGGCCTTTGCCCGGTTAAAGGGCATCCTCTGCCAGGGCCGCGGCTCGGCGGCCAATTCCGTCGTCTGCTATCTGCTCGGCATCACCGAGGTGCCGCCCGAGTCGATCACCCTGATCTTCGAGCGCTTCATCTCCAAGGAGCGCGGCGAGCCGCCCGACATCGACGTGGATTTCGAGCACGAGCGCCGCGAGGAGGTGATCCAGTGGATCTACGACCGCTACAGCCGCGACCGCGCCGGGCTGACGGCGGTGGTGATCCATTTCCGCAGCCGCGCCGCGATCCGCGAGGTCGGCAAGGTCATGGGGCTTTCCCAGGACGTGATCGCCCGCCTGTCCAGCCAGATCTGGGGTTGGTCCTCCGCCGCCCCGGGCGAGGACCGGCTGCGCGATGCGGGCCTCTCCATCGAGGACCGCCGCGTGCAACTGGCGGTGCAGCTGATCGGCGAGATCATCGGTTTCCCCCGGCATCTGTCGCAGCATGTCGGCGGCTTCGTCATCACCCAAGGTCGCCTCGATGAGCTTTGCCCGATCGAGAATGCCGCGATGGAGGATCGCACCGTCATCGAATGGGACAAGGACGACATCGACGCGCTCGGGCTTCTGAAGGTCGACATCCTGGCCCTCGGCATGCTGACCGCGATCCGCAAGGCCTTCGGCCTGATCGCGGATCACCGGGCGCGGCATCTGACGCTTGCGAACATCCCGCCCGAGGATCCGGCGGTCTATGACATGCTCTGCTGCGCCGATGCGATCGGGGTGTTCCAGGTCGAAAGCCGGGCGCAGCTGAACTTCCTGCCGCGGATGCGGCCCCGCAAATTCTACGATCTGGTCTGCGAGGTGGCGATCGTCCGCCCCGGGCCGATCCAGGGCGGCATGGTGCATCCCTTCATCAACCGCCGGCAGGGCAGGGAGGCGGTCGAGGATCTGGGCCCCGCGATGATGGAGGTGCTCGGCCGCACCTATGGCGTGCCTCTGTTTCAGGAGCAGGCCATGCAGATCGCCGTGGTCGCCGCGGGCTTCACCCCCGCCGAGGCCGACCGGCTGCGCCGTTCCCTCGCCACCTTCAAGCGCATGGGCACCATCGGTGGCTTCCGCGACCGCTTTGTGTCGGGAATGCTCGAGCGCGGCTATGATGCGGAGTTCGCGGCGCGCTGCTTTGCCCAGATCGAGGGCTTCGGGAGCTATGGATTTCCCGAAAGCCATGCGGCGAGTTTCGCGCGGCTTGTCTATGTCTCGGCCTGGCTGAAGCGCCATCACCCCGCAATCTTCACCTGCGCGCTGCTGAATGCGCAACCGATGGGCTTCTATGCGCCCGCGCAACTGATGCGCGATGCCCGGGATCATGGCGTCGAAATTCGCCCCGTCTCGGTCAACGACTCACTCTGGGATTGCACCATTGAACCGAGGGCGGACGGCGCGCTCGCTTTGCGCCTTGGCTTCCGGCAGGTGAAGGGCATGCGCGAGGAGGATGCCATCTGGATCGCCGCGGCGCGGGCCAATGGATATCCCGATGTGGAAAGTGTGTGGCGGCGGGCCGGTATCCGCCCCGATGCGCTGGACCGTCTGGCCGAGGCAGACGGCTTCGCCTGTCTTGGCCTCTCGCGTCGCGATGCGCTCTGGCAGGCGCGCGCGCTGAAGGCACCCAAACCCTTGCCGCTCTTCGGCGCAGACGGGGAGGGCGAGCGCGAGCCGCTTGTCGACCTGCCCCGGATGACGCTTGGTCAGGAGGTGATCGAGGACTACCTTGCCCTGCGCCTCAGTCTGCGCGCCCATCCTATGGAACTGCTGCGGCCGAACCTGCCCGAAAGCCTGCCCGCAGACCGGCTGCGGTCCGCGACGGGGCGCATTCACCTCACCGGGCTGGTGATCACCCGCCAGCGGCCGGGCACCGCGTCTGGCGTGATCTTCCTGACGCTCGAGGATGAAACCGGCACCGCCAATGTGGTCGTCTGGCGCAAGGTTTATGAGACCTTCCGCGCCGCCGTGGTCGCCGGACGGCTTTTGCGCGTTACAGGTCGGATCGAACGCGACGGGCAGGTCACGCATCTGATTGCCGAACGGGTCGAGGATCTGTCAGATCGCCTCGCCGCCATCGGCCATCATCTCAGAATCGGGGCGGAAACCGAAAGGGCGGGGCAGACCATACGCCCGCCGCGCGCCGCAAGGCAGGCCCGGCACCCGAGGGAACAGGCGAAGAAGCTGTTCCCAACCCGGGATTTCCATTGAAGGGAGGCGCCATGGGCAAGACGGCCCTATGTCAAGGCATGGCCTCAGTAGAACATTGACAGAACAAACCAGATCAGAGAATCTTTGTGCCTGACCCGGGGATTGCCATGTTCGACACCGCTCCACAACAGGAGGTCTTCCCGCTCGAGGTGCAGCTGAAGCGGATCGACCCGGCCTGCAACATGAAGCGTTTTTACCGGATGACGGTGCAGCCGGACTTGTTCGGGGGCTCCTGTCTCATCCGGGAATGGGGGCGGATCGGACGGCCCGGCCAGATGCTGATCGAGCCGCATCCCGACGAAAGGCAGGCGATCAATTCTCTGCTCAAGCTCGCCCAAGTCAAGCGGCGGCGCGGCTATGGGCCCTGAGGCGGCCCGCTCTTGTCGCCTCCGCTTCGATCAGGCGAAGAAAGGCAAGCCTGACGGCTTCCGGCAAGGCGAAGTAGGCCTTGCGCAATCGAAAACACTCAGCGCGGTTCCGTGCCCTGGTCCCTGAGGGCAAGGTGTTCTGCCGCGTCAGGCCCGGCCGCCTTCCGCAGTTTTCGGCCCGCAAGGTTCCAGTCCAGCTTCGGCTCATCCCAGTTTCGCGTCGAGGTCAGTTGCCGGTCGAGATAGTCCCGAAACTCCTCCTCCCCAAGGCACAGCTGAAACGTGTAGAGCCGGTTGACGATCTCGCGCATTTCACTGTCGCTGATCCGCGAAACCTCCGACCAAGGGATCTGACGGCCATTGGCATCCGTGACGATCACGTCGGAATAGTCGCCACGGTGGCTGACGGGGCCCGGGCCGGCATGAAGGGTTTCAAGCTGCGTATTACGGACACAGATAAGCGCCATGGCCTTGGCCATGACAGAGGCGATCTGGCGTTCGAGATCGGTCGGCATGACATCCTCCATCGCAAGGCGCGCGCGGAGTCTGCCGATCCCGCCGCTCTGGTCAGATTGCTAAGGCGTCGAGCGATTTGCCCGCCGCAAGCGCGTCGCTGATCCAGCCGGGTCTGCGACCGCGGCCCGACCAGGTGAGTTCGGCGTTTTCGGGATGGCGATACTTCGGCACCGAAGGCGCGCGCTTGCGGGGGGTCCCGGCATCCGCAAGGTCTTCGAACGAATAGCCGAGTTCGCGGGCCAGTTCATCGACCTTCGCGCGCGCTTCGGCCTTCCGACGATCCTCGAAGGAGATGATCGCCTTGGCGACCGACTTTTCCAGCTGCTTCAGTTCGCCCAGCGAGAGCGCGTCGAGGTTGATTTCGGTCATCCGTGTTTCCCTGATCCGCCCGCTATTGTTAGAGCAGGGGATCAGGCGCGGCAATTCTTCAATCCGGAGAATTGCCACCTGATCCTGAAATGCGCCAATTGGGTCGGATTTTCGGCTGCGCCGGTCGTCGATCTGACAGCGTCGCGGGTCCGGGACGGGGCCAGCTGCGTCCGCTTGGTAAGCGCCGGGGTGCGAAGAGGGAGAGCGGGGTTGGTTTGCCGCGACGGGTCCGGGTTCGGGGGAGAGGCCCCCGGCGGCCCGTCGCGGAGCAACTGTCATGAACACTATCGAGATTCTGGAACCCGCGAGATTGGCCCGCGGCGGCTACAAGGTGGATGTCAGCCGGGGCGAGCGGAACGGGCGGGTGTCGTCCGAATGGTTCAGCCGCCCGGACGATGAGCGCTATCTCTCGCTCGACGATCTCTGGGCCTCGGTAAAAGGCCGGTCCGAGCGCAGCACGACCCGGATCGTCGAGACGGGGCGGATCCATGTCGAGGCCAGCCGCGACAATCCTGAACGGCTGGACCTGATCCTTCCGAAGGCCGGGGCACCGATGGCACCGACCCATTGGGCCTTTAGCCAGCTTGCAAGCCTTGTCGGCGCGCCCGCTGCTTACCTGCGGCAATTGCCGGCCCCGCTGGCCGGGATCAATCTTCAATACGGGCTGTCCAGCCATCGGGCCGAGCAGATCAAGACTTTCGAGACCGAAGACGGCAGGACGGAACTGCGCGCGGTCACCGGACCCGATTACGGCCGGATCCACGATCACGAACTGGTGGGCGCGGTGCAGCGCATCGCCGGGAATGGCACCGGGGATACGCGGTGGAAGGTGCCGGGCACGCTGGACTGGTCGACGGGGGTCTACAACCCAGATGTCGACATCACCCGAGATACCACCACGCTCTATGCGTCGGACCGTGATGTGTTCCTGTTCCTGGTCGACGATCACAACCCGATCGAGGCGGGCAAGCTACCCGACGGATCGCCCGACCTCTATTTCCGGGGGTTCTACTGCTGGAATTCGGAAGTAGGCGCGAAAACCCTCGGCATTGCCAGCTTTTACCTACGTGCGGTGTGCCAGAACCGCAATTTGTGGGGCGTCGAGGATTTCCAGGCGATCACCATCCGGCATTCCAAATATGCCGCGTCGCGTTTTGCCCAGGAAGCTGCGCCCGCACTGACTCGCTTCGCCAATTCCTCGCCGCAGGGCTTCGTCAACGGTATCAAGGCGGCCCGCCAGCAGATCGTGGCGCGCGATGACGAGGACCGCGAGGTCTTCCTGCGCAAGCGCGGTTTCTCCAAGGCGGAGTCGGGCAAGATCATCGAGAAGGTGCTGATGGAAGAGGGCCGCCCGCCGGAATCGATCTTTGACTTCGTGCAGGGCATCACGCGGCTTGCCCGCGACAAGACCCAGCAGGATGCCCGGCTTGAACTGGAGGGCAGGGCGAAGAAGCTGCTCGACCGGGTGGGCTGAGGCACAACCTGCCCGGTTGCCCACATTCATGCCGCGGCGGTCAGCCCGATCGGCTTTGACCGCCGTATTTCTCCATTCCCGGCCAGACCTGCGATCCGTTCTTCGAAGCGGGGCAGGGCCTGGCCGCCAATCCCGCGAGGAACATCATGCATAGTTTCGACGACAAGGTGGACGCGGCCGTCCATGCTGCCTTCATGGCCCTTGGGCTTTCGGTCGCCACCAGCATGACGCTGGCCATCCGGCTCAACGATTTCATCACCCAGGAATTCCAGTTCGTCGTCACCGATGATGATGACGACGATGAGCCCATTCTTGGGACCGACGACGAGGAGCAGAGCGATGCTGAATGATCAGGAACAGACCATCGTCCTCGAGGCACGGGAAATCCTCGGCCGTTACTTGAACTGCAATCCGGTGCTGTCGAGCTGGCAGGCGCTGCTGGACTATTGCGCCCTGTCGGTCCGCGGCGAAATCGAAGCCTTCCACGTCCTCTATCTCGACCGCAAGAACCGGATCATCTCGGACGAGTGCATGGGTCTCGGCACGGTCGATCATGTCCCGGTCTATCCGCGCGAGATCGCCAAGCGCGCACTCCTCCTCAATGCCAGCGCGCTGATTATTGTCCACAACCATCCGTCGGGCGATCCCGAGCCCTCGGAGGCGGACATCAGCATGACGAAGAAGGTGCGCGAGGCCTGCGACACCCTTGGCCTCACCCTGCACGATCACATCATCGTCGGGGCGGGGCGCGAGACCAGCCTGCGCGGCCTGGGGGTATTCTGATGTTCAGCCATGCCTTCGATTTCGCCTTCAGCGTCAACTCCGAACTGGCGGATGCGTCCGATGTTTCCCCTGCGGTCTTGCGCGCGGCCCTGGTCCGGCGCGCTGCCGCTCTTTCGGATGACGAACTGCTGGAAGCCTGCGGCCGCTTCGACACGGCCGAGGTTCCCAGGGACGACTGACCTTTCCCGATGCTTTTTCGGTGTGCTGCCTGAGGCCCGGAAAGTCAGAGGCGGGAAGGGGTTTTCGTGACGGGTTGGCAGTCAGGAGAGAGGCTCCCGGCGCCCGTCACGGAGATCGGTCGGATGACCAACATGCAGAAGATCACCCTCGCGTCCTCGCGGGATATTCCCTTCAACAAGCTCATGCTCAGCCAGTCGAACGTCCGCCGCGTCAAGGCCGGCGTCTCGGTCGAGGAACTGGCCGAATCCATCGCCCGCCGCGGCTTGATCCAGTCGCTGCATGTCCGCGCTGTGCTGGGCGAAGACGGCACCGAGACCGGCCACTACGAAGTGCCCGCCGGCGGCCGTCGCTTCCGGGCGCTGGAACTGCTGGTCAAGCAGAAACGCCTCGCCAAGACCGCCCCCGTGCCTTGCGTCGTCTCCGAGGCGGGCTCGGATGTGCTGATCGACGAGGTCTCGCTGGCCGAGAACATCGAGCGCGCGCCGCTGCATCCGCTCGACCAGTTCCGCGCCTTTCAGGCCATGCGCGAGAAGGGCATGACCGAGGAAGCGATTGCCGCGGCCTTCTTCGTCGATGCCAAGGTCGTAAAACAGCGCTTGCGCCTCGTCTCGGTCGCCCCGGCGTTGCTTGAGATCTATGCCGAGGACGGCATGACGCTGGAACAGCTGATGGCCTTCACCATTTCCTCCGACCCGGCGCGCCAGGTCCAGGTCTGGGAGGCGGTGAAGGACAGCTGGTCCAAGGAGCCCTATCAGATCCGCCGCCTGCTGACCGAGACCACGGTGCGGGCATCGGACAAGCGGGTCACCTTCGTCGGCATCGACGCCTATGAGGCGGCGGGCGGATATGTGCTGCGCGATCTGTTCCAGCAGGATGACGGCGGCTGGTTGCAGGATCCGGTGCTGCTCGACCGGTTGGTGAACGAAAAGCTGAAGGCCGAGGCGGCGACCATCGCCGCGGAGGGCTGGAAATGGATCGAGGTCGCCGTCAGCTTTCCCTACAACCATGCCTATGGGATGCGGCAGATCGCGGGGACCACGGTGGACCTCACCGAGGACGAGCGTGCCACGCGCGAGGCGCTGCGCGACGAATACGACCGCCTGGAAGCCGAATATGCCGAAGCCGATGAATTGCCCGACGAGGTCGACGCGCGGCTTGGCGAGATCGAGCGCATCCTCGGCGCCTTCGAGATGCGGCCGATGATCTTCGATCCGGCACAGATGGCACGGGCCGGGGCCTTCATCAGCCTCGACGCCGTGGGCGGTCTCTGCATTGAGCGCGGCTATATCCGTGCCGAAGATGAGGTGACGCAGGAGCCGGAGGCGGAAATCGTCGATCCCGAAACCGGCGAGATCCTGCCGCGCACCGACGCCGACCCCGTCCAGCGGGGCGCAGCGATCAAGGTTGGCGGTGCGTCGACGACCGAGGAGGACGAAGACGAGGGCGATGCGATCAAGCCGCTGCCCGAACGGCTGGTGATCGAACTGACCGCCCATCGGACGCTCGCACTGCGCGACGCTGTGGCGAACAATCCCCCCATCGCAATGACGGCGCTGCTGCACAAGCTGGTACTCGATTGCTTCGACGGACGGGTGACGGGCAATGCGCTGCAAGCGCGGGTGCAGGAGGTGCATCTCGCCGTGCAGGCACCCGACCTTGGCGACTCGATCCCGGCGCAGTCCATCGACGTGCGCCATGCGGCCTGGAAGGCCGATCTTCCGCTCGGGGAGGACGATGACCGGCTCTGGACCTGGCTGCACGGGCTCGATGAGGCCAGCCGTCAGGCGCTGCTCGCCCATTGCCTCAGCTTCGGCGTGAATGCACTCTACGAGCGGCCGAACCCCTACAGCGGCATGGGGATCAGCCAGCACGGGCTCGATCGGCGCCTGCGCGAGGCGGACCGGCTGGCGCGCGTGACCGGTCTCGATCTGGTCGAAACCGGCTGGAAGCCGACCGTCGCCAATTACCTTGGCCGCGTCACCAAGGCTCGCATCATCGAGGCGGTGCGCGAGGGCATCGGCGAAGGGGCCGCGCAACTGATCGACCATCTGAAGAAGGCCGACATGGCGCGCGAGGCCGAACGGCTTCTGGCCGACAGCGGCTGGCTGCCGGAACCGCTTCGGCTGGACGACCCGGACCTGGGCCAGGCGGCCAAGACTGAGGACGCCGGCGTCGAGCTGCCCGCTTTCCTCACGGGCGATGACGAAACCCAGCCCGACGACGAGGAGGAGCGCCAACACCTGATTGCGGCGGAATGACCTCGAGCGGGGTGGCTTCGGTCACCCCGTTTTCTCATGTGGGGGATTGAGAGCAGGAGCGTTTAGGCAAGACGCTCGGAATACCGTGTCTTGACAGCCCGGTTGATGAATTCGTGTAGCCCATCGCCCGCGCGCGCCAGCACGATCATGCGGTCGAGATTGGCTTGGCCGGCGGACACCGAGGTGTAGCGATAGATCGCTCCATCCTTGAACGCGACATCCACATGTGTGGAGCCAATTTCGTAGGCCCGGATGCCGGAATCCTGATCCCAATCACGATATGGCGTCATCTGGGCCTCACCTGACAACATGCTTAAGAAGCGTAGTGCCTGTTCGCGTTTCGTTCAAGATTGGGTGCAGCCGAGACTGCCCCGGGTTTCGACTGTGCCTTGCCAGGCGATCATTGAAGTGGCGGTTGGGGGGCAGGGGGATCAGGGTGCTGGTTCGCCGTTGGATCATCGTCAAGTTGCGCTGGCAGAGGTGGAGTCTCAGCCGGGATCGACCAGCATTTGTGCCCGGTCGTGGCCCTCGTTCGAATGTCGTCCTTTACCTGCCATCACGCTGACAGACCTGAACCAGGTGGAGCGGCGAGTGCCGCGAGGCAGCAGGGCAGGGGGAAATGCGCAAGCTCTAGCCTGACCCTAGCCAGAGGTGGTTTCATCGCCGATGGTGCCTGACCTGTCTTTCCTGACGGGCCTTCAGGGTCGCCTTGATCTCCGTGGATTGTCTGTCCCAGCCCGCGTCCAGTGGCCTCTGGTGATGGGCTGATCTGCCCGAAGGACGTCTTCGCCTCGACCGCTTCGGCGCAACAGCGTCGTCACAACTTTCTTCCCCTGCCGGACCCCACCCCATGCGACAGGTCGCATGAGGACCCCGGGGTTGGCACCGCCATTCCTCGCGAAGCAAGAAAGTTCCTCCTGTGCTGTCAAGGTCCCCAAGGGGACTGCGCCAGCGGTCGCCTCCGGGCTGTCGATCGCCATCGAGGCCGCAAGGACGCGGGCCCGAAACAGCAAGACGGAGAAAGAACATGGCGACCATCGGCACCTTCAAGAAGACCGGCACCGAATACACCGGCGAAATCTTCACCCTCAGCCTGCAGGCCAAGGGTGTGCGCCTCGTCCCCGATCTGCGGGCCTCGGGCGAGAACGCCCCCTCCCACAGGGTTCTGGTCGGCCGCGCCGAGATCGGTGCCGCCTGGACGAAGAAATCGAACGAGGGCCGCGAATACCTGGGCCTGAAGCTGGACGATCCGAGCTTCGCCGCCCCGATCTACGCCAACCTCTTCGATGACGAAGACGGCGACGGCTATAGCCTCATCTGGTCCCGCCCCAACACCCGCCGCGGCGACTGATCGTGCACAAGCAAAGGCCCCGGTCGAAAGACCGGGGCCGATGGCTTCTTCCAGATCAGCGATAACCGATAGTCGGCGCCTGATGGGCCTCAGCGGTTCGCATCGTCCTGGAACTGACCGATCCGAGCCAGAATTTCGTCGAAGGCTTGAGCCTTCGCGTCGAACATCATCGGGGCCATGGCCCGGTAATCGGCGCGGAGATCCTTGATCCTCTCATCACTGGGCACGAGCCGCAGCGATCCGGGCTTTGCGGTGTCATAGCTCGCCCATGCTGAGCGGAAGAAGATCGACTTGTGCCGCGCAACCTGTGCCAGGAGGTCGAAATCCTGCGCGGCCGCCTTCCCTTCGTCGGTCTCAAGCAGCATGGCGATATCGTAGAAGTGTCGCGAGAAATATTGCGGCGTGGGTGAGCCATCCGGTCGATGGGCTTCCGCATGGAGGGCCGTTACCTTCTCCCAGAACGTGCGTTGGGCCGAGAGGACGGTCACAGTTGTGTCAGGGTCCTCGAAGAAGGCGGGGAAGTCATCAGCCGCATAGGGCCGGATCACCTTCTCCTCGGTCGGCCAGGGATCGCCGCGGGCTCCGAGTTCGAGTTTCACGCGGGGGGTGATGTAAGACATTCCGGCATATTCGATGTTGGAGAAAGCTGTCGGGTAGTGGAAGTTCACTGTCTGGGCATCGGCAGGATCGATGACCAGAGACCATTCTCCCTCGTCAGGTTCTCCCAACGCTCCGACAAAGGCGGCCTGCAGAGCAGGGAGAAACCTGCCAGCGATATGGGCCGCGACATCGCTCCCGAGGTCATCGATCAGCTTCTCGGCCTTTTTCCGACCGAGTCCCGCCTTCTCGGGATCACGCTCGCCTGCGTATCCCAGGTCGGCGCGATCAAATGACAGGTCGATGTCTTCGGAGAACCGCCGGATCGCGTTGTATGCCTTGGAGAGCGACGTCCCGCCCTTGAAGACAAGTGAGGCCGTCTCGCCCTTCGGTAAGGCAAAGATGCGCCTCAGGGTCCAGCAGACCCAGAAGTCCTTTTCGATGATCGTATTGGCGATACCCCGCATGGCGGCGCTTTCTCCGAAGAGTGCAGCCCGTTCGGTGGAGGGGAGACGGGCGACCTTATCCACGAAGGTCGCCCAATCCATGACCGGCAATCGACAGAAGAGTAGCGCGCATCCAGGCAGGCGCTTGAGCTGCGCTCTTGCTGAGGATCTTCTTGTCGCCGTCCGACAGGGTACGGGCCGCGACTTGCGCCACATCTGCAGCGCGGGACACGCCGACATGCCGCAGCGCTTGAACGACGGTCCCGGCAGGACTGCCGGGCGCAATCAGGTGCTTGGGTGAGGCATGGCGGAGGTCCACGATGCGCTTGCCCAGCACGACGCGCCGGGAGGGGCCATCGGTGAGCCAGGAGCTTTGGGCGGCAACCTGGGTCGAAAGGCCGAGCGCATTGGCCGCGCGGGCACCGTCGATTTGCAGGTGCGATCCGGTTTCCCGGGCGAGAGCCTGGGCAACATCGTCTGGCGCGGGGGACAGCGCCCCGAGTTTGGGGTGCAGCTTGGGAAAATCATAAAGCCCGCGGGCAAGCCGCCTTAGCTGTTCGGACTTCGCCAGCCGGGACAGGGCTTGGTCGACGGCAGCGCGGGAGGCGATGTCGAGGAAATCGCGCGGCGTGAAGACGCTGCCGCGCCCGTTTGCACGGACACGCTTCATGACCCGATCGGGAACAGAGGCGGATGAGATCGTCATGTGTCAGAAAATAGGCTATGTTTTTCTGACAATCAAGTGTGCTGGTCTTGAGCTTGGATCAGTGCGGTGGCAGGGCAAGAGCGTTTCCACAAAAGATCATCGCACATCCCGGCAAAGCCGGGACCGGGCTCTGGTCGTGCCGACGGGAGCCTGCCAGGCAGTCTCCCCTCCAGTTGGGCAACGATCCCTTGCGCGACGGCCAGTCTGGCCGGAAGGAAAATGGTGCCGAAAGGTTCGGCACTTCAACCTGATGCCAGGAATTTCCATGTGGCAGGCAAGCCCGCCCGTATTCATCAGTTGCAGCGTTCCGCTTTTCCTTTCCGGCCCGAACCCCGCCAATCTTCTGGGACCCGCATAGCGGCACAGCTGGCGAGCGGTGGGCATCCTGTGACGGGGCAGGGCACCTGTCTGGGGTCAAAGCCCCATCCCCCGCTTCCATTCGCTGTCCTTGGTCTGATCCGTCTCTTTGACACTCAACCCCAGAGGGGTCGGCTACGCGGGCGTGCCGCCCTCGCGGATTCGAACAAGTCGAACGCACGAGGGTGATTGCAGATCCGGTCAGACACTTCGGGCGCCTGTCGCGCGGGGGATGGTCCTCCGCCCCCAAGAAGACAGGAGCCGATCCCATGTCCAAAAAGGATGCCACCGCTTACGCCGCCAGCCTCGCCGCCACGCTGATGGTCGCGATCACCGTGTTCCAGGCCGGGGACGGCACGCATGGGGCGATGCCGTCCGATGAATACGACGGCGACGAGGCGCTCGTCGCCCTGGAAATCGACCCCTGGCAGTGAGGCGCGAAAGCGCCTCACCCCTTCCGGGTCGCGCTCACCAGCGCGCCCGTCCGGGGAAACGGCGCCGAACCGAAGGGTCCGGCAAGGGAGAGGTCGAGGGGGGAGCAGGCACGGCGAGCCCGATGAGACAGAGAGAGCGGCGGCGGGCTCGCCTGTAACCCGCTCTCCACGGAGATCCCGAAATGACCATCCACCTTCCCGGCCGCGCTGCGCCGGCCCCTGAACACTCGTCTGAACTGTCCCGCATCCTGGCCGACCAGGCCGAGCGTGACGCTGCTGAAGTGGCCCTCCACGCCCGGAACAAGGAGGTGCTGTTCGACGGGCTGCGCCTCGTCGGCATTGCCCATGTCCTGATCAGCTTCGATGGCTCGGGCGACAGCGGGCAGATCGAAAGCATCGAGGCACGCAATGATGCCGACCAAAGCGTCACGCTGCCGGCCGCCCAGATCACCTTTGCCGGCATCGACTGGCAAAGCGGGGCACCCACCGAGCGCCGTCTGACCCTTGAAGGTGCTGTCGAAGAACTGGTCTACGACCTCCTCTCCGATACCCATTCCGGTTGGCAGGACAACGACGGCGCCTATGGCGAATTCTGTATCGATGCCCGCGCCCGGACCATTCACCTCGAGTTCAACGAACGGTTCATCTCGTCTGAACTCTTCACCCATGATTTCTGAGGGGCGGCGATGGCACATCCGTATCACCACGCGCTGTCCTCAGTGAAAAAATGGGGCGGGACGGTCGACGACTACCTGACCCTTCATGAATTCTTCGATGCCTCGAAGCTCATCCTGGCAGACTTTCGGCATCGGGCGCTGCGCCATCATGCCGAGGGAATATTCCTGCTGGAGCAGGTCCACGGGAAAACCCTGACCCTGTCCACGGGCCGGGTGATCCCCACCCGCTGGGTGGGTGAACAGCATGCCCGCGAGGATCTAGGTTTCATCCCGAGTTTTGCCGACTGGGCGCGGTCGATCAGGGCTGAGGCCTGGATGGGCCGGACCCAGAAGATCGAAGCCGAGGTCGATCCACATCTGGTGATGCCGGTGCGGGAGGTCACCTGACATGAACCGCGCCTATCAGAACCTCGGGCTAACGCCTGAGGTCTCGCCGCTCACGGTCCTGCGCACGGCGATCCGGCGGTTGCACCCCGACACGCTCGCGGTCCGAAGCTGGCGCGAGGCGCGCAAGCGCTACTACCGCGAACTCTTGCAGGCCCATGCCGCAGCGCAGGTCGCCACTGAGGTCCCTCAGCCCGCGGAAGTGGGCTGATTTCCCTCCCCCTGTCGCAACCCACTCCGACCCTGCCGTCGTGGCACGGGTTTTCATTCTGAAAGGAGCCCATCGTGGCTGACTATTTCACCCAATTCTCCTGCGTCCTGGACGTGGGGACGCCTGACAAGGCCGTCGCTGCGCTCGATCTCTTCCTACGCTTGCGTGAGGAAGACGAGGCCTCGGAAAATCCGGAGTTCTCGGGCTTTGCCCTTTCGCTGCCGGATGGCCCGGGCAGTTCCGTCCTCTGGTTCCATGACGACGGGCAGGGCGATGTCGAAGGCGTCATCCGCTTCGTGCTGCGCCTCGCAGAAGCGCTCGACCTCTCCGGCCTCTGGGGGTTTGACTATGCCCACGCCTGTTCCCGGCACCGGCTGGAAGCGTTCGGCGGAGGTGCGCATGTCATTGACCTCGGTGCGCGCAAGAGTCTCGGCTGGCTCAGCACCCATGAATGGCTGACTGCCGCCCTGAACGGTGAGAACATCGACGCGCTGGAGGCGCTCGTCGCATGAACACGGCTGACCCTTCCCGCAAACCCGTCTCTTTCCCCATCCCGGAATTCGGCCGCAGTGCCGATGGCCTGACCGTCGCCCGGATCGGTGATGCCGCATATGCCATGATCCCCGCGGCTGATGGCCGGCATTTCCTCGGCAGCAGCTGGCGCCTCTCCAACCCCCTGTCGGACTGGAGACGGGCCGACTTCTACGGCCATGGCGGCGATGTCGCTGACGAGGCTGCGTTCCACGCCTTCGTTCAGGAACAGGCCGAGCATCAGGGCGAGAAGGCCGCTCTCGGCCGCCAGGAATGTCGCGCGCATGCGAGCACGCCGTGGGGGCCATCGCAGGGCGCGGTCCGCTACGGCGAGGGCGTGGTCTTCCACTCGACCTCCGGCCATGGCGGGTTCCACCTGACGGCGGACCGCAATGCCGAAGTCCATCCCTTGATGCGCGCGACTGGAGGTTGGTACGAGGAGGATGCCGCCTGGGCCGCTGTTGCGACGGCCTGGCCGGATCTCTTCACGGGCCTTGAACGCCGGCAGGCCGAAGAGTCCCTGCGCCACAGCTGGCCGGATGCCTGGGAGGCGATTCATGGCCGGGCGCTCAAGCCAGGCGAGTCCCGTACGCGCGACGGCGAAGCCTTTGCCCGCGATCATGCGAGCGATTGGGTCGTAATCTCGGCGATTCATTCCGACCAGCATCGCGGCTTCACCGAGGTGATCGCTACGCGCGGCGGGCGGCGCGATCCAAATTCCGAGGAGCGTCGCTTTCTTGTCCCCTCCGTGGACTACAAAGTAGGCACCTTTGGCTTCGTCATCGATGAGGCGCGCCATGCCGTCTATGACGGCCCGTCGAGCTTCATCGGCTGGGGGGGCAGGGCCAGGGGGTGAACCCCAGATGGCGGGTGTCGATCCTGGTGGCCGGGCACCAGCCAGAGGAAGAGACGGGAGGGGGATTCCGTGACGGGTTTCAGGGTGGGAGAGCATCTCCTGCCGCCCGTCGTGGAGTGATCCCGATGACTGCACCCATCTCCCAAACTGCCTTCCGAGGCCCCGGCGACAACTTGATCGGCGGGGTTCTTGCCCGTCTGCGCCTCTCGGACCGCTTGCCCCTGCGGGTCAGTTGCCGCTGCGTCGCGCATTGGGACGATCTTGCGCTTGATCGGTTGCACTTCGAGCGCGATGTCGACCTCGGCACCTGCGGTGAGGTCGCCGCTGCCATGACCGTGGCCTGCAAAGCTGTCGCTTCCGGCCATGTCGACGCCGGGCGCGATGCGGCCCTGCGCCTGGTGCCGCAGTTCGTCACCATCGTCGATGCTGAACACGGCCTCGTGCTGGCGGGGGAGGTGCAGATGGGCAGAGTCCGCTGGTGCGCCCCGGTCGACAGCGATGCCGAAGCGCGGCGCGTGGTGAACGAGGCCTGCGGGCTTCGGGCCAAGGCCCGCACGGCAACGGACGCCGACGATCCCGCATCTGCCGCTGCGCTGCTCACCCGCGCCCAAGCGCTGGAGGGTCGTCTGGTCGACCCGTTCTGGCGCGACCTCGCAGCCGCAGCCGTCGATCTCGCCCTTGCGGCCTGATCTTGCCCCTTCCGGAAACCCGCCCCCGGCAATTGACCGGGCCATGCAAATGAGGGAACCGCTCATGCCCCAAGTGATCGCCACGACCGTCTATCGCCTTGAGGAACTTCCCGAAGGCGCCAGGGACAGGGCCCGCGCCTGGTATCGCGAGGACGGCTTCGACTACGACTGGTACGATGCCATCTACGAGGATTTTCAGCGCATCGCGGAGATCCTCGGCATCCGCCTCAAGACAAGGGTTTCCCGCCTTGTCGGCGGTCGCACTCGGGAGGATCCCTGCATCTGGTTCAGCGGCTTCTGGTCGCAAGGCGATGGGGCTTGTTGGGAGGGCACTTACTCCTACCGGAAATCCGCCACCGCCGAACTGCGCGCCTATGCGCCGCAGGACCAGACCCTGCATCGCATCGCTGAGACCTTGCAGGCGGCGCAGCGGCGGAACTTCTACCAGCTGCGCGCTGACGTTTCACATCGCGGCACCTATTATCATGCCTTCACCATGGCCGTCTCTGTGACACGGGACAGTTCGGCTGTGGCAGAGGTCATTGGTGATGCTGAGGCCGTGGTCACGGAAGCGCTCCGCGATCTCGCCAACTGGCTCTATCGCCAACTGGAGCAAGAATACGACCACCTGACCTCTGATGAGGCCGTGGACGAGACGCTGGTCGCCAATGGCCATACCTTCACCGAGGAAGGACGGCGGTTCGGATAGCAGCAGGCCACGTCGGCACGCTTGCAGAATATCCAGAATATCTGTATATTCTGTACAAATGGAGGTTCCGGCATGCAACAGCTACCCGAGTTCAAGGCCGCCGACCTAACGCGGCACACCAGTGAGCTTTTCGATGCGGCGATCCGCTCGCCCGTCGCCATCACCAAGCATCGCAAGCCGAAATTCGTGCTGATGAGCATGGATCAATACCAGCAACTCGCCAAGGGCGCGACCCAGCAGGTCCATATGCTGGATGAGATGCCGGACGACCTCAAGGCGCTGATGATCGAAGGGCTCGAGCGGGACTTGAACCAGGATGCCGAATAAGCCCACAGCAGGAGAGGTCTTCCGTTACCCGTTCCTCTGGAAGCGGGAAGAACTGTCCGGCGAAACCGAGGGCCGCAAGAAGCGCCCCGTCTGCATTGCCGTGACTGTCGCCAAACAGGATGGCGAGACGGTTGTGTTCATCCTGCCGATCACGACACAGCCGCCGCAGCCTGCGCGACATGCCCTCGAGGTGCCCGAGATCGAGTCGCAGCGTGTCGGTCTTGAAACCAATGTGCGCAAATGGATCATGCTCGACGAGGTCAACACCGACATCGTCGAGCGCTCCTATGTCTGGGATGACCGCAAACCGCTTGGCGCCTTCAGCCCGGCCTTCACAGCCAAGATCCGCTCCACTTTGCTTGCGCTTGCCAAGGCGGGCACTGCAAAACTCGTGGACCGCATGAAGTAACCGCCGATGACCTTCGGTCTCACCGGTTCCCGTCAATCCACTTCGACATCAGCCCTCGGTCCCTAAAGCATTCGTCCGGCACGGCGCGGCGTTTGATCCGTGCAAGCCGTTCGGCAAAGGCGACTTGCTTGGAGGTCGGATGGTTGGTGTCAGCAGGTTTCAGCTTCGCCTGCGCCTCGATCCAGGCGCTGAGCGAGCGGCGGTCCTGTTGGACTTCCCAGGGCAGCAGGCTCTGGTTCTTGAGCGCCAGCGACCGCGCATAGGCGATCTGGCGTTCGGTGGCGGGCAGGGCAAATGTGGCAGCGTCCATGATGGATCTCCCATGCGGATCGTCCCGCCAATATAGAACATATAGTGAACAAAATCAACTCCACGTCTGCCGGAGAGCGAGTTGGGCTGGAAATCGGCGTGTTCGGGCGGATCGAGAAAGCCGCCGGGACGCGTCATTCACCCTTGATTCGGAGGATTTCCGATGACCCAAGTTGCCACCGTCCAGAAACCTGTGACCCTCGTCCCCGAGGCGCGCCGCATGGCGTTCTTGCCCGTGCTCTTCAGTCCCGCCCTAATGCTGATCGGCGAGCGCGCCGTCTATCAGTTCATGTCTTGGCTGGCCCCCGACGACTACGCCGGCGGGCTCTGGCATTTCCACGAGCGGGGCAGCCAGCCACTCTTCCTGTCGCCCGATAGCAACAAGCGGTTCCGCATCGCCTGCGAGACCAACGGCTACATGGGCGAGGTCTCGGCCGAGGCCGCCGGGATCATCGCCACCCTGTTCGCGCTGTCCCATCTCTCGTTCCGACATGAGGCCGACCAGCTGGCCGATGCCTATATGCGGCTTTACGAGTTCGCAGGTGACCACCCCGAGGCGGGCGAGATCTTCAAGGCGATTGACTGACGCGGCGCCGCACAAGCCGACTGACAATTCCTGACCCTTTGGCACCCTCCGGCGGTTTCGTCGGGGGGTGTTTGCATTTGGCCGTCGTATTTCGGCGCAGGCGGCATTCGCCATGGGTCGCCCACAGCGGTATGCGGATTGCCACGGCTGGACGGCCCAGGGTTTCGAAGTGCATTTGCCAGGCGATCATTGTGGCGGCAGGAATTGGGGCGGGGCGTGAGAGCAAAGACCTCACCGTCAGATCATCATCGAGTTGCTCCGGTTGAAGGGGAGTCTCAGCTTGCATCGACCAGCATCTTTGCCCAGTGACTGCCATCGTTCGAACATCGTCCTTTTGCTGCCATCACGCTGCCAGACCTGCACCCGGTGGAGTGGGGGAAGCCGCGAGGCAACAGGGCAGGGGGGAGGCGCAAGCTGGCCTGTGGCCGCCAGAGGTGGTTTCATCGCCGGTGGTGCCTGACCTGTCATACCTTCCGGGCCTTCAGAGCCGCCTTGATCTCCGTGGATTGTCTGTCCCAGCCCGCGTCCAACGGCCTCTGGTGATGGGCTGATCTGCCCGAAGGACGTCTTCGCTTCGACCGCTTCGGCGCAACAGCGTCGTCACAACTTTCTTCCCCTGCCGGTGCGGGGGGTAATCCTCCCCATGGTTAAGGGGATGCAGAAGTAGAATTTTCTCGGCAGGATGGACGAGGAGATTCCGATGAAGAAGAGCCGTTTCACCGAAGCCCAGATCATGGGCGTGCTGCGCCAGGCTGAG
>Ga0209793_1000737_pt1 | contig 29611 bp, 34 predicted proteins | sample EBPBio122009_DNA_FD_185863 | JGI IMG/M metagenome (GOLD analysis project Ga0209793, IMG submission 185863) | Wastewater treatment Type I Accumulibacter community from EBPR Bioreactor in Madison, WI, USA - Reactor 1_2/2/2009_ DNA (SPAdes) (version 2) | ecosystem: Engineered > Bioreactor > EBPR >... | reverse complement strand
GATTGGTACGGCCTATGCGCCTATGTTGGCAGATTGGCTTTCCGAGCACCGCAATGAGAAGGAGTTCCCGATTCTCATCGCCGAACCGGGAAAGCTCCGCATCCGCCTGCGCACCGATTCGCATACTGCCGAGAAACTCGAACTTTTCTCGATCACGCACTGGCTATGCAGGAAGCGCTCTGCGGATCATGAGGCAGAGCAAATCTGCTCCCATCGGCAGGCCGGACAATCTTGTTGTCAACTGTCCAGAGAAACGGTTTCCTAAACCAGTGCGGCCTATGGCCATCCCGGATGGCTCGGCCAGAACGACCTTGGCCCAAACAGAACGAACACTCCGGCTTCAATCCGTCGCATAATAGCCTATCTGAACATGTCGCCGGTCTTCGGGTTAACCCGCCGATAGTGGGCCCTGGATGGCTTGGCCAGCCCTGTTTTCTTTCGTCCACCTCGCCGCGTTGCCGCGATATAGAAGATGGCGATGGCGCCAGCAGCGATGAGCAGGATGGAAACCAGCACCATGAAGTTCACCCATCCTGCCGTCATCGCCCTCTTCCCGCCAATCCCATCTATATGTCTGGTTCAGTAACCCAACCATGCCACGACAATTACCACGATTGCAAACAAGGCAATGAAGACGACGCCGAAAATCTTGAAGGCGCGGTCATCATTGATCGAAACCATCTCCTCGTAGGCATCATCACCCATTTCCTGGCGAGCAAACCGCTCTTGGAGCAATTTCCTCGCCTCGTTGCTCCCATGTTGCGTCTGCCTGTAATATCGAGACATAGCCGCTCCAGCCCGTTTCACTCAGTCTCGCGCAGACAGCCGCCATGTGCAATGACGTTTCCGCCCCGGATCAATAAGCCCACATGAGGACACTCGCCAGCGCTCCACATTCTCAGGTAGACCCTGACAAGAGCCCCTCTGTCGAGGGACCCCGCTTCGATCGAGCAGAGTCCCCGATCACGTCAAGCGGCGAGATGCTGATTGAAGAAATCGACCATCCTATCGAACGGGCATCAGGGACCACGGAACTGAGGGGATTGAAGGGAGCCTTCTATAGCGGCCGCCTCGAAAGCGAGGCGGCCACGGCCATCAAGGATTACCGGACCGGAGAAACGATCGCGGTCCGGGTGGTGAACGGGCTGCCCTATGCGGATACGAACGACTGGTTCCGGCTCGGTGCCGCCTTCAAGCCTTCGCACGGGCTTCATCCAGATGCGCGACCATGAGGATCGCAACGGCCAGGAGGCAGCACGATCCGGCCGGGGCGCGAACACGCCTTGCATCGTGGCTCACGGTCGCCTTCTATCTGACGATCGCCTCGAGATAACGGCCAGGAATGAACCCGGTGACCTCCTCGTGACGGATCTCGCACCACGATGAATCGAGGACCCGCCTTTTCCCCGCGTCGTTCAGTTCCTCGTACTGGTAAGCCTCCATGTAAGGCTCGCAGCCCAGCACCAGGATTTCGGTGGCTCCGGCGGCAAGGGAGCCGGCGCTGGCCGCGTCACGATTGCCGGCGCTACGCACCGCAAGCCGCTTGCCGGCGGGTATGCCGATCAGCCGGTAGGCGGGGCCGGACACGCCCACACCCGGCAGATCGTCCTCGTATGGTTCGTCTTCGACGAGATCATCCTGTGGCGCCGGAGCGCCGCCCGCCCGTTCGAGCGCGACCGGGTCCGAGAAGCCTTCGCCCGCGAGCGTTGCTTCCATGCGCCCGGACGCGGCGCCCGCGAGCTGGATCACCAGCCTGTACTCGCCGTCGAACTCGCTGCCGCGAATGAACACGACGAGCTCATTGCGCGTGAAACGAGCCGTGCCGACCTCGCCTTCATGCCTGAAACCGCCGCCCATGCTCAGCCAGACGCTGAGCGTGCCGTGGACTTCGCCGAGCGACTGGCTGGAGCGGATGATGTCGAGCGTGCCTTGCTGGCGATCCGGGCCGATCAGGTTCCACAGGCCGACAAGCTGCGCATCGACCGACCCGCCTACGTTGCGGTCGGCGTAGTTGATGAAGTTCTCGAAGGCGGCAGTCGGCGCCTCATACATATCGATCGGCCAGTAGACCGGCGCGCCCACCGCTTCCGTCAGGCCGGGCGTTTGGGAGGAGGTCATGCGCGCGTTCCAGTTCCCGGCGGTCAGCGCGGTATCGTCCTTCCATCCCCAACGACCACTCCATCCCTGGCCGTCTCCCGACAGATCGAATTGCATCAGCCCCCACTGGCCGTCATGGCGGTTGAAGGCACCACGCAGCGTTCTCCCGTCTGGCGAGACGCGTGCCTCGATCATGCCGGTGGTGTCATAGTCGCCATAGACACGATCATCGTCCTGCAACAGCCGAAGTTCTCCGAAATCGGTGCTCCAGCGTCCTTCCCACGGACCTGCCGCATAGGCGGTGGCGATATGTGCGAGCAGGAATGCCAGCATCGCCAACGCAAACGCGGCGACGCGACGGGCAAATCTCGAAGCAACGCGGTTCATCGTCGTCTCCCGTCTATTCCAGCCCCGGCCCGTCGTCGGGGCGCGTCAGCACATGGTCGAGCCAGTGACGGCCATCGGATGCAACCGGATCATCCGCGAAGGCGGCACGGGGTTTCTTGCATTGCTGCACCTGGAAGCAGTTGCCGGTCATGCACAATTCGATGATGTCGTTCGGCTTCGCCGAAAGCTGCGCCTTGGCCGGCGTGGGCGAGCCTTCAGGCCAGGCGCCGTTCTTCGCATCGCATTCCGCGCTCTGCGGCGTACCGGAACACAACATGTGCATGACGGGCTCGGGCGGGATCGTCGTGCCAGGTGTCGGCTCCTGCGCGAATCCTTCGCGGAAGCCCTGCGCGAACCCGTCCGGATAGAAAACGAAGGCGTTGAAGAAGCATGCGTCCAACAGATCGTTGCCGCTCATCGGCAGAGCGATTTCCGGCGTCCGGGGCCTGCCGTAGAGGCCGGCGATGGCAGCGAAATCTCCGCCGGCAGCGGCCGCTTCACGCTGGCCGCCGCCTTCGCTTTCGTCCGGTTCGCTGTCCTGCACCGCAGAGAAATCCACCTTCTCGACGATGCAGGCGTTGCGGCCGTGTTCCGTGCCGCCGAAGCCGAGGCATCCGATGCGGCTCTTATCCGACATCCTGGCAATGTCGGCATCGCTCAGCCGCTGGCCTTCCGTCGGCCGCAGGGTGATTTCCTCTCCGGGACGGGAGACGGTGACGACGAGTTGGGCACGCCTGTTGCCACCGCCTTCGTGTCCCGTGTCCAATCGCCAGGAGCCGACCGGGAGGTACCACGGCAGCTTCTCGTTGTTGAGCACATCGCGCCCCGAAGCGAAGAATGCGGAGCCGCCCGGCTCGTCGGAAACGCGCGTATAGGGACGAGCGACAGGAAGGCCGCCTGCGTCGCGGAACTCGACCCAGACTTTGGCAAGCTCGAAATCGAAATCGACTTCCTTCGTCTCACCCGGCGCGATGCTAATCAGCTTCTCGCGTGTAACGGAGCGCGCAAAGGTGCCGCGCAGCACGTAGTCGCCCGGACCGATCGCTACGTCGAGGTCGGCACGGTAGCCGAAAGCGATCTTTGTATCCTCGTCGGCGACGCCGGCGACTACTGGAACCAGCTCGTAGACCCCTTGTCCGTTGTCGCTTCTGTTGGCGGCGGGTGTACCTTTGCCATGCTCGATCCGCTGACCCGAATGGACAAGAGTGTTGACCCTGAGTTTGGCCGCAATGGCGCGATCGATGACAAGCGTATCGGCTCCTTCGGGCACCTCGATCTCGAAGCGCGCGCGCAACGTGGAGCGATCCTTTTCCCGCACGACAATCACATCGTAGATGCCGGGGTCGAACATGCCTTCGGCGGTGTAGTCATGCTGGTGATGCCACTCGCGCCACGCGTCGTAGGTGGCTTCACCGCGCGGCTCGATACGGATATCCAGTTCGTTTGTTTGAAGTTTCGGCCCATCCGGCGTGTCGCGGAAAGTGAACTCGACACGGCGTTTCGTCGGCAGGGCCGGCTCTTCCTCGACGAAATCGCTGTCGTCGGCGACGATGGTCTCGCGCAGCGCGTCAACGAGTTGGCCGGCGTCGTCAGCCGGGATGTAGCGGCCGCCGGTGTTCTCGGCCAGGCACGCCACCTGCCGCCCCTCGTCGCCCGTCAGGCCGAAGCCCACCACATGGGCGGTGAAGTCGATGCCGGCCGCCTCCAGCTCGCGACCGAGCGCGCAGGGATCGGCGTCGCAGGTCTCGATCCCATCGGTGATCAGCACCACCGTCGCCGCACGCTCCGTATAGAGCATCTCCTCGGCCGCCTTGCGCACGGCGTCGGAAAGAGGCGTCATGCCGCGCGGGTTGATGCGGTTGGCCGCGTCGATCATGCGTGGCACGGTCTGGTTCGCGGGTCCCATCGGCACCAGCGTCTCGATGTCGGAGCACTGACCTCGCACACGATGGCCATAGGCGATCATGCCGATATTCATGCCGGGGGAGACCTCGGAAAGCACCGAGAACAGCGTCTCGCGCGCGATCTCGATCTTGGTCCGGCCGTCTATCTGGCCCCACATCGAGCCGGACCCGTCGAGCACGATCAATGTATCGGGCGTTGTCTGAGCGAGGACGGGCGAAACCATGAGGGACGCAGCGGCAAGGCTGAGCGCGGTGACGAAACGGCGGATCATTGGCCGAACACCTTCCGGTAGTTGTCGAGGGGAAGCGTCGCGAACAGTGCTTTGGTGGCCGCGTAGTCGATGGAGTCGCCCTCCATGAAGTCGGTGGCCGAGAACTGGACGCCGGCTGTGCCGATCATGCAGGTGATCATGTTCTGGCCGACGACGCCGATGCAGTCGGCACCGTCGAGCGCATCCATCTCGGCGGGCGACCCGCCGGGAAGGTTTCCGGCATCCGCCATCAAACGTAGCCGTGTGACCAGGCCGATGACGTTCTCGCGCTCGCTGACGAGCAGCGAGATCGTCACATTGGGGTATTCGGGCATGGTGATGTCGAACGTCACCTGGAAGGGCTGGTCGGCTTCGTTCGACATCACCTCCGCCTGCAAGTTGAAGGGATTGCTGACCCCTTCTAGGATCGCAGCCGGAACCAGATCGCGCAGCGTAAGCTCCGGGGCTTTCACAATCGGATCGGAAAGGTCGGCCTCTTCCGCAAGCGCGGGCGTGTGGAGGCCGGCGACGGCCAAGAACAGAAGGAAGAATCGAAATTTCATCATAAGCCTCGCATGGTTTGGCGAGACGCTAGCGGACGGTCTCCCAACCTTGCGTCACTCATATGAGTGACGACGACACACGTCCGGGGGCGGAAGGTCGCCGGGAAAACATCCCTGGAGACCTCGACATGATGAGACGATTCCTGATCGCGGCGGCCTGCGCGCTCGCCGCCACGACCGCATCGGCAGACGACCGCCGCATGCAGACGGGCTGGCCCACCGAAGGAGAGGTACAGGTCGCGCAGGCGTGCGGCTGGTACATCTTCACCGGCTGCTCGCGCACCTACGAGGGCGCGCTGCGCCATGCCGGCAACGGCCTCGAAATCCTGCGCACCAGCGATTACCGGCTGCTCAGCCCCGGCTGGTATTGCGCAGCAGTCGGTCCCTATTCGCGCAGGCCGTCGAACCGTGAAGTGCGCGAAGTGCGCCGCCATGTGCCTGACGCCTACGCCAAGCGCGCCTGCTGAGCGCGTGAACCGGGCGCGGCCTGCGCCCGGCTTTCCTTTCGTGCCATCTATTCGATGATGTAGACCCCGCCGCCGTAGGCATCGACAATTTCGCCGTTTCGGTCGACCGGCACGGCAAGCTTCTTCGCATGTGACAGCCCTTCGAAGCTGAACTGGAAATGGCCGCCGATGGATGGGCTTCCGTTGGGCCCGAAGCAGGCTAGCATGAGCGAAAGCCGCGCACCTGCCGCCGGCTTCACCCCGCCGGTCAAACGCATCGGCACCTCGGTCAGCTTTCGCCGCCGCGGATAATGCTCTGACCGTTCGCCCGTACGGCGCGCATCTCGCTGACCGTTCCGGAGACATGACACGTATCGTCGTCCAGCCGAACGTCGAGATCGACGAGGACGGCTTCCGCCGTCGCGCTCGTCAGCGCCTCCTCGTAAGCCGATGGCGGCATCAACGCCAGCACGGGCGTTGCCGAAAGCACGCCCGCCCCGAGCAGCGCAGTGGCGAACAGCCTCATCGCGCTTCGCCCGACAGCCGCATGCGGAACGGCCCCGCGACGCCGCCCGTGCGATGGTTCCACACCAGGAAGCTGCCATGGGGCACGGCGTATCCCGTCACGGCGGCGACGATCTCCGGCGTGGTCACGACCGCGCGCCACGGATGGGTCTCGGTCGGCTCCGGCTCGCGCAGCATCGCGCCGACCGTCCCGCCGGCGAGCTGCCGGTCGTCCGCGCCAAACCTGACCCCGTCGAGACGCCGGTCGAGGATGACGGAGACGAACTCGTCTTCGCCGTGGGCGAAGCTCGGATCGCCCTTCGTGGCAAATGCCATTTCGGTCGCAACCTCCACCAGCGCGCAGTCGCGGCCCGAAAGGATCGAGCCGGGCGGCACGAAATGGCGCATCAGCTCGCGCATCGCCGCCCATGCCCGGAAACCCTCGTCAGCCGGCAGTCGGCGGCGGTCCATGCAGGCGTTCTCGTCGCCCGGCCGCGCACGCTCGCCGCCGAGCAACCCTTCCGGCGGCGTGATGAACGCGACGACGCCGGCAAGCTCGCCGATCTGCTGAAGCTCGCCCGTGCCCGGCGCCGCATAGGTGTAGGGAGCGCCGGCCAGCCAGTTCGCAAGCTCCAGCTCCGTCTCGGGCCGCGCATCATAACCTTCAGTCTGATCGACGACGGCGGGAGGCGCAACCCGCTCGTCCGGAAGAAAGTCCGAGGCGAAGGACAGACCGCCGTCCGGCAGGTCAGGGTCGAGGCCGAGATCACGCAGTTCGGCCAGCATGCGGGCGCAGTCGGCCGGCGACGGTTCGCGCGTCGAGCCCATGCCAAAACCCCGGTCGATCGCGTAGCCGCGCACGAACTGCACCATCTCCGTGCCGCCCTTCGCCAGCAGCGCGGAGGTGAAGGCGTCGTATGCGCGGCAGGCGCGGCTTTCCGCCGGGTCGCGGCCGGGTCGGCGCGGTTCGCGGTCGGCGTCGTGAATGACCCTGACGACACCCCAGCCGCCATCGTCCAACGCCGGGTCGACCCCGAAATCCCACAGGTAGAGCATCGCGTCGTAGCAGAGTTCCGGACGCCGTGGCCCCGTCAGCGAAATGCCGACTTCGACGAAGATCCCGTCGAGGAACCCGCCCATGCCCATTCCGCCCGAGAAGGTCAGCATGGCCGAGACGGTGTCGAGCGCCGCGCAGGGATCCGGTGCATTCGGCGCATGCCAGTCGCCGCCTCCGTCGACGAAGGTGTTGAAGACGTTCACCGAGTTGTCGATCAGATAGGTGTTGCCACCCCCGTTCTGACCGGATTGGCCGTCGCCGTGTGTTTCGGGCACGAGCACGATGGCGTTGAGCCGGTCGAGCGCCCTCTGGCATTTCGCCTCGGTCTGCTCGCCGCCGAAGGCGAGTCCGACATCGGCATAGATCGAGCGGATGGCCTGCACCAGCTCCGTGCCGGCCTGCGCGTTCAACTCAGCCGTGCGTCGTTCCAGCGCCTGGCAGACGGCGTTCGGCTCCGACGCCGGTCGCACCGGGATGTGGATCGGGTCGTCGTTGACGACCTCCAGGTCCTTGGGGTCGGGCCTTGGCTCGGGATCGCTCGTTTCGCCGCCGCGCTCGATCAGCGTGAACACGCCCGAGAATCGGTAGCCGGCAGCCAACCGCTCGCCATCATCATCACCTACGCTCCAGACACCCTCGAGTATCAGTGCGCGATTGTCGCTGCCCACCAGCACGAAGAACGGGGCTGCATGGGAAAGGGGCTCCGGAAGGTCGCGCCAAGGCAGCTTGTCGCCTGCCGGCGCTGTAAAGGCCGCAGAGACCGGGCCCAGCCATTCGCGAACACTATTCGAGGCGGTCTCCGGGACGGACAGGTGCTCGATATCCGCGATCGAGGGGCCTGCCCCGCTCATCCGTTCCATTTTTACGTCGAGCCCGCCGGTGATCTTGAACGACAAAGCGTCGTTTTCGATGTTGATTGTGATATTCTCGGGTGTCGCGCTGAAGTTCGCCACCGATCGCACGATGTCCGGCACATTGTCCCCGATCGAGTAAACATAAGGGGTCGAAGCCCGGCGCCAGTTGTGCCCTTCGGCCACCTCGGCAGACTTCGGCTCCGACGCTTCGGCCGCCACGCGCTCGAAGGCTGCGACGACCACGTTCCGGGGCGTCTGCCCAAGCGTGACGAACTCGGCCATGCTGCCGGCAAGCCCCGGCCCATCCGTGAACAGCAGCGCCTTGTCGCCCGCCACCAGCAGGCCGCTCTCGTTGCTCAGCGTGTTCTGCGCATCCACCCAGCCGAGGCTGGTGCCGTTGCCACCGAAGAAGAATGCTTCCGGCGTGCCGATCCATTGCATCAGCGAGGCGGCGCCTGTTTGCGGTATCGTTCTTTCGAGATGAGCGCGAAGCCGCTCGATGTCGACGTTGGCGCTGGTCAGGCTGGTCGAGAACGGTCCGCCATCCTCGATGGCGTTGAAGGCGCCATTCTTCCCGGAGATTTCGAAACCGGACAGGAGCGGCCGCAGCGACGGGGCGAGACGCCAGGTGCCCGTGGCCGGCTGCGAATGGTGCGGTTGACCGACCATGCGCCATTGGCCGACAATCGGCCTCGACGAAGCCGGGTCCTGCGCCTGCTGCGTTCCGCCGCCGCCGATGCCGCCGTCATCCTTGGCTGGGTCGAGGCCGGCTTCAGCCATGTCGTCCAGCATCTGCTTGCACTGGACATCGAGCGGGTGGCCTGAAACGCCGATCTTCTGGTCGGCGAGGATCGCGTCGAGCTTTGCCGTCAACTCCGGCAGGTTCTTCTGCCTGAGCAGCGAGTCGTCCTTGGCCCACGCCTCGCAGGCGCCGCGCACGGGATCGTCCGGCCGTGCGACATAGGCTCGCTCGTCCAGTGAAGGCACGAGGATGGCGTCATTGGCGCCGACCTTCTCGAACAGGTAAGTGTTGTCGGACTGCGCGCCGAATGCGGCAGCCGCCGTCATCTGGACCGCAAGAATATTGTTGCCGGCTGCGCGCAGGCGCATGCGCAGGTCCGAATAGGCAGGATACTCCTTGCCGTAGGCGCGAAGCCCCTCCAGCGCATCGTAAGGCCACTGGTCATCGCCCGTCGGGTCGAGCCTGATCGCGTTCGCCAGCGGGCCATGGTCGCGGCCAAGCTCGCAAAGCGCCTGCGTGCGCTGGAACGCCTCGCAGGTATCGTCCGTGTTCCAGACCTTTATGTCGCCCGAGACCGGGCCGAGATCGTCACCGGCCAGTTCCAGCATGATGACGTTGCCTCTGCGGTTCGGGCCTGACGACCACACCCATGTTCCCGCAAGGGGAGATTCCACCGCCGGCTTCGTCGCATCGCCGTCGAGCGCCGGCACAGGGCGCATCGCCGTCGAGCGCCGCACCAGCCGCATCGGCTGGCCTCCAAAGGCGCCGTCGCCCGGATGCGCCATGGAAAGCGAAAGTTCGTCGTCCGCGATCCGCCGGATGCGCGTGTCCGCCTCGACACCGAAATCGTTGGTCTTGCCGCTTTCGCTGCGGCCGGCGACGAAGCCGGCGCGGCCGTCCCACTGTCCGTAGAAGGAAAGACCGAAAGGCTGGCGTTTTTCGACGACCTCGTGGAACCAGGTGAAGGCACGCGCGGGATTGCGCGGGAAGTTCCCGTTCGTATTGTCGGCAAAGGCGTGCAATGTCGCCTTCATCTCGCCTTCCTCGTTCATCTCGATGTCGGCCTCGATGACCAGCGGACCCGAATTGCCGACCCACTGGCCGTTCATCATCTCCGGCGCGACGCGTGTCGGCGCGACCTGGCGCAACGGGCGGTCGGCCGGCGCGAAGGTGACGTAGACAGGCTGCACACCGCCGAGCCCCGCGCCGGTGAACACCATCTGTAAATTGCCCGAACGCGTCGGCGTGATCTCGACGCCGGCACCGATGCGGTCGGCAAACTCGCCCTCGCGAGTCAGCACCGTGTCGTAGAAGGCATGGGGCTGGGTCTGGATGCGCCCCGCCGTTCCGGTCATGGCAAAGGCGCGCTGCGAGCTGGCCACGTTGTGCCATCCAGTGAGTGGCTGTCCCGCCGGCACGGGCAGCGCCTGGTCGGAGAAGGCGGACAGCGTCACCGCCACGCGGTCGTCGTCCACCGGCTCGATCCGCGCCTCCAGCGTCAACCCGCCATCTACCCCGATCCAGTTGCCGACGAGGGCCTGCGGCGCGGTGCGGACGTCGCGCTTGCGTGCCACCAGCGTCATCATCTCGGTGGTGCCGTCAAGGCGGTCGAGGCTGACGACCAGCTTGGCCAGCGGCGCCGCTGTTCCTTCCTCCAGCGACAGTCGCAGCGTCGCGCCGGAATTGCGGTCGGTGCCGGTCAGGACCGGCTGGCCGCGCGACGATGTCAGATTGGCGTTCAGCGGAAACGGCCCGTCCTTGGACAACCGTTCGCAGATGTAGTTGTGGAAGCGGTCTCCGGCCTTCGCGCGCTGGCAATCGTCGGTCGGCGTGGTGGTGTTGCTGATCTCTCCCGAGAGGGTCCGCATGCCGCCGGGGGAGCCCGACTGCGCCTGCACGTCGAAGGTGAAGGTGAAACCGGGCCCGTTGAAGGTCTGCCATCGGCCGAGAATGTCGGCTGCGGCGGGCAGGCTCATGACCGCAAGCGACAGGGCCAGAGCCAAGATGAGCGTGGCAGCTCTCGTCAGACACGCAATCGTAGCAAGCATCGTCGGCCCTCCGGCAACATGGGAAAATCCGGCCTTGCCGGATCGTGAAGCCATGTCGCGCGATTGCCTGCCGCCGTGCGTCACTCATATGGGTGACGCTCGCAACGCGCATCGAAGGCAATGAAGCTGCCGGGACGCCATATCTGGAGCGACATCATGAAAGTCTGGAAGAAGAATTCGCTGGCCGCCACGGGATTGTTCGCGCTTGCACCTGTCATCGCGGCGTGCAGCGGAAGTGAAGCCGCCTCCGATCCGAACAGCCTGACGATAGCGGTTTCAACCGAGGTCTCCGGCTCCGCCTGCCGGCCCGTCGCCGACTACTCGATCGGCAAGGAGCACGCGCTGCGGCTCGTGAACTACCGGCTCACCATGACCGGCCCCGGCGACCGGGACAGGACCCAGATACCGACGGGCCAAGTGCTGAACGCATCCGGCAATGTGAAGAAGGCGCGAGGCGTCTCCATTCACAACCACGACGCCAAATGCGCCGAGATGACCGTCGTGTGGGACGAATTCGAGTGCGAGGGCGAGGACCGTCAGAAGATGGCGTGTCCGCCGATCGTGCTCACGGGCGGCAAGGAGTTCAAGAGCGTAGAGGCCGTGCCTCCCGCATCTGAATGAGCAGGCGGCCGCGGATCGTCACAGGTCGATCTGCGGCCGCTCGTAGGTGACTGCGCGCTCGGCGGGCGTCATCTCGAACGGCTTGGCCTGCCGGAAACGGTGAGCCGAGGCAATTATGTTGCCGGGGAACGTGACGATGCGCGCGTTCAGGTTCTGGACGTTGCCGTTGTAGAGCCTTCTGGACGCGGCGATCTGATCCTCGGTCTCCTCGAGCTGCTTCTGGAACGTCGCGACATTCGCGGTGGCGGTGATTTCAGGATTGTCCTCCACATAGGCGATCAATCCCTTGAGCGAACTGGCGAGCGCGGCCTCCGTATGCGCCATGGTCTCCGGATCATGTCCGGCCATCGCCTTCATCGCTTCTGTCCGCGCATCAAGGATGCGGTCGAAGATCGCATTCTCGTGCTTGAGGGCCGACTTCACAGCGGTCACGAGGCCAGGCACGAGGTCGTGACGCCGCTTGAGCTGCACCTCTATGCCCGCCCAACCCTGGTCGACCTGCGTCACCGCGCGGCCGAGGCCGTTGTAGACAAGGATATAGATGCCCAGAACCGCGACCAGCAGCAATGTCAGGATAAGGCCCGTCATGTGGTCTCCTATTCGGCGAAATGCTTGAACGACACGGCTGCTTCCGCGAACTGCTCGACCAGCGCGCCGAACCGCGCGGCGACGACGTCATCCTCGTCACTCATGACTCGGTCGTGGCCGGCGAGATAGATGGTGGCGCCATCGATGACGAGTTGCGCCTGATAGCGGTCGTGCAGATCGATGAGCACGGATTGGGTCGCCGGCGTCAGCGCGCGCAACAGCGCCAACTGGCCGCCGTCGCCGACACGGTCATCCGCGATCGCGATCTTGAACCTGCGGTTGAACTCCACCGATTCCGTCTTGATGTCACGCCAGCCGTCCCGGTCGAAGGGTTCGGCGAGCAGGTGCGCGCGGATGCCGGTGTCGCGTTCGAGATTGTAGGCGATGGCCATGTTGAACAGCTTGCCCTGAAGACCGCGGCCGCCGAAGCCGTCCTTCTTGATGGCCTCCACGGCGAGCGTCGCGTCGACCTCGTATTGCTGGAGGCCGAGCCAGAACGGTATGTCGGTCTTCGTACCGCCCCAGAACATCGCCTGGAACTGTAACGGGATGAGCTGGCCGGGACGCGATCGGCAAAGTTGCGGTATCTTCTGGTAGACCCGCGCGGCGAAGGGATCGACCGGGCGGTGGCTGCGCGATCCGCGCCGTGCTCGCATCTGCGGCTCAATGAGGCGAAAGGCCCAGCCGTTCTTCTCGGCAAGGCGAAAGAACAGCCAGTCGCGCTTGCCTGCCGTCTTGGCGAGTGTGTCGCCACCGATCAGGCCACCGACAGATATGGCGAGCGCAGGTATGCCGAACCATGCAGCCGGCCGCCAGAAGAAGGCGACGAAGATGGCAATGGCGGCCGCAATCGCCAGCAGCACGAGCATCGTGTTGATCCAGCCGGGCAGTTTGACGCCTTCTCCGGGCTGGGCGACTTTCTGCCGCTCGAACGGCAGCGTCCCGACGAATGGATCCCAGATGTCTCGTGTGCCGGCCATGCTTTGTCTCCACGCGGGATGCAGTCGCGGGAGTTTGCCAAGTATGCGCCCGTCACCGCGTCACCCATTTGAGTGACATTTGGACACCGGGCACGCAGTCCCCTTTCGTTCATTTGCAGTTCAGCTTGTTCGGGCAGATAATGCGTGGAGACGTGGGGGCAAGCGATGCAGGCACTGGAAGCATCATCGAGATATATCGTGGGCGGCGGTAATGAACTGCTGCTGCATCGCTCGTGGCGGGCAGGCCCGCGCGCTCCGGCCGCCTTCGTCGGTCACAGCCAGCCGACGCACTCCGGTAATGTCGTCGGTCTCGCCGAATCGCTCTGCCGTCAGGGCTTCAACGTGCATGCAGGAGACCTGCGCGGCCACGGGGCCTCGGTCTCCGCGCGCCAGCCGCTCGGACATCTAGACCGCGACGACGGCTGGGAAAGGGTGATCGGCGACATGCGCCAGTTCACGTCGATCGCGTTCGAGGGCGTGCCATGGGAAGACCGGCTGATCGTCGCGCCGAACATCAGCGGGCTGCTGACGCTCGAACTGCTCAAGACCCAGCCGGAGCTCGCGCGCAACATCGTGCTGATCTCGCCACCGCCGAACCAGAAGGCGATGCCGCTGCTGGCGCGATTCTTCGCCAAGGCAAGGGCGCTGATCCGCGACCCCGATCTTCCCGATGAGCACACGCTGCATCATCTCTATACGTTTCTCGGGGCGCAGATCGAGAACCGGAAGCATCTCGCGGATGTCGTTTCCGCCGATCGCGCGGTAATCGATGCGCTGCTGGCGGACCCCGCCGGATGGCCGACCCCCACGCTCGCCTATTTCATGTCGATCTTTCGGGGGTTCCAGCAGGCGTGGGAGTGGCCGAGGAAGGCGCGCATCAAGGAAGGCACCCGTATCCTGCTGATGTATGGAAGCGACGATCCCATGATGGGCAAGGGCGGCTTCGTGAGGCCGATGACCGACTGGTTCGCCGCCCGTGGCATCGAGGACGTGGCGTCCTTCCGCGTAGAGGGAGCACGGTCGGCGGTCTTTCTCGACGAGCGCCGGCTGAATGTGTCGGACGCCATCGTCCGCTGGTTCCGCAATGACGAACTGCCGCGCCAGGCGGTGGAAAACGAGGCAGCGAATGTCGCGGACATCTCTTCGCGAATGCTCGCCAAGCTCGGCAATTCCGACATCGACGGCGAACTGAGCGCCGACACGCTGGTCGAGCTTTGCTACAACGCCATTCAGGACGAAGAACGGTGGGCCGAAATGCTTCACCGGATGGCGCTGGCCATCGCCCGCGGCGAGCGTGGTGACGCGGAAAAGCTCGAGATGCTGGTCACGACGCTGATGCCGCACTGGGACCGCGCCTACGAACTGAACCGCCAGATCATGACCAATGCGGCGCTCGGCGTGGTGTTGCAGGATGTCCTCGCGCGCTTTTCCGTTGGTGTGGGACTTGTAACCAACGATCTCGGTATCGTCCACTATAACGCCGCCTTCAAGGAGACGCTGGAGCGCTGCCTGGGCGGCCGCAATGTACCGGACGACAGGGAAGCGGTAGAAGCCGCGTTGCGTGCGCTCGCAACCCCGCAGTTCAGGACCGGGGTCGAGCGGGGGTGCGGCGAGACGGTGCTGGTGGTAGACGGCGCGCCGATCGGGGTCCATTTCCGCCCACAGACCCTGCGCCAGACGGGATTGCTCCGTGGCGGGCCGTCAGGCGTGCTCGTGCTTCGCAAACCGGACCAGAAGACGAGCGACGGTGATGACGCGCGCAGCGCGTTGCTCCAGCTCTCCTACGGTCTCACGCAGCAGGAAGCCAACGTGGCCTTGCATATAGCGGCAGGCCGTTCGCCCGAAGAGATATGCACGGACCTCGGGCTTTCGATCCACACCGTCCGTACACACCTGAAGCGCAATTACGAAAAGGTCGGCGTTCAGGGCCAGACGGAACTCGCCGCACGCATCATGGCCAGCCCCGTTGGCTGGCTGAGCGCCTGAGCACTGGAAAGTACCTCTTTCCATCGTTTCAGGGTTGACCTCCAGCTTCCGATCATCCGTAGATACAGGAGGTTTCTTGCGGGGCGAAAAAGATTGCTGTCGAATATCGTCCTTGCCCTCGTGTTGATCCTGCCGATCGTGATTGCACTCGCGCGCTCGCGAGGGGTGGACGTAGCTGCCTTCGCCTTCAACGCCGGCCGGAATTCCCTGACCGAGATGACCGCGAGCGTGATCTGCGGCAATATCGGCATCGGCACGTTTGTCGCGATCTTCCTGTTCACGCGAGCGAGCCCCGTCATCGGCCTCTCGATCGTCGCCGCCTACACGATCGGCCTGCTGCTGTGCGCGCTGCTCGCACGACGTATCCATGATGCGTCAGCCCGTGTCGGCGCCTACGGGCTGGTCGACCTTGTCGTTGCGACCCATAGTGTCCGTAATCCGCTGCTGGTCTGGTTGCCTGTCGCCGTTGTCTTTATACTGCGCATCATGGTGCAGCTTGCGGCACTTGCGCTGATCCTGGCAGAAGCATTCGGTCTGTCATCGGTGGCGGCGCTCGCGGTGGCGACGGCCTTCTCCGGCTGTTATGTGATCATCGGCGGCTACCGGGCGGCGACCGAGACCGACCTCTTCCACGCCGCGGTCATCCTTTTCCTGATGCTGCTCGCAGCAATCTCCATGCCACCGGGCTCAGGCATCGGCAGGGAGCTTCTCGATCTTGGACCATATTCACCGATCCTGCTCGCCGGCATCTTCCTTTTCCTGCCATTCAGCGCCGTTCTGGGCATAGACAACTGGCAGCGGATCGCCACCGCCAGAACCGCCGCGACCGCAATGAAAGCCTATTCCATCGCGGCACTCGTCTGCGGCGTAAGCTATGCGACGATCGCCGCTGTGGCGTTGCTGCCGGGTTCGCAGGACGATGTGCTCGCCAGCTTCCGCATGTTGATGCCATCCGGCACGCCGTGGCTCGCCGATGTTCTTTTCGTCTGCGCCATCATCTCCACCATCGACACCTTCATGGTGCCGTTGACGACCACCTTCGCGCGGCGGGGATTGACCTTGGGGCAGCTCCGGCTGCTGGTCGTGACTCTTTTCTTTCTGATCGCAGTTCTGACCGGCATTACGGGCGATCTGTTGTCGAACGTCATCGCCGCCTTCAACAGCCTCGCGGTATTCCTGCCGGCCGCCTGCGGAGCGCTGTTGCTGCGTGCTCCGAAACCCGCGGCGGCGGTGACATCCATGACTTTCGGCGTGACGGTCAGCCTGCTGCTGACGACCGTGGATATCAACTCGGCTGCTCCGATCGGCTTTGCCATAAGCGCCGCAATTTATTGGCTGGTCCAGCGGCGGCCGTCCGCAGGGCATGCTGCGGCCGGCGGTTGAACTCAAGGCGCCCAGCATCCCCCTCTGCATCGGCGTGAATTGCAGACTTGGCAGGATCACCGCGAAGGCCGCGAGCGCGGCGGGTTCGGGCCAGCCGGGAATAAAGAGCGGGCCGGCGGCGCTGCCGGTGCAAATTGCCGTGCTCTCCAACCAGTGAACCAGGTTCAGTAAGAATGCGGGCGCGCCATCCCATCCGACAAAGGCCATGGTCGGCTGATTGGCTTTCACACCGTCCCCGTAGCTACAAGCCTTCGGCAGACGACATCATCTATTACGCGCCTTGGGCCAATCTCGCAATCTTCGATCACGGCTTCAGCGGTTCGGCACATTCGATGGCGGCATCGACGCCCCGCGCGCGATCAGCCATTCAGGGCTCATTTTGAAATCGCGGAGTAAAGACACCTGTCAGGCACGCCATTCAACCGGATATTTACGAGTGCTTTCATACAAAATGGAGTAAAATATGAGTGAGAATACCGAATGAAAAGTAGTCGTCATCATCGGCACAAGCTCGAAGCGAGCAACGAGCATTGATCACCGAGCGTGAACGCGGTCTCCCGGCACCATCTCATTGTTGAAGGTGGCGGCGACGGGCTACCCGACGGTAAGAGCAACGTGTCAGCCTCAAAAAATGGCCTCAAACTTACATCAATGCGAGACAAAGAGCGACGGCCTTACCGCCTGTGTAAATCGCCATAAACCAAAGTACTGCCGCAATAATAAGCCGAAAGAAAGTTGCGCCTCCGTCCCCACAAACAGGAATCCTGTCCGTATTCCACTCCTTCTTCTCGTAGTACTCGTCAATCAAATTGCGGCTCTTTGACATCATTGTGCAAGGCCCATATTCAGAACAAAGAAGCACAAATCCAAGTTACATAGCCTCAGAGTCAGTATCTTTTACAAGATATACGGATGTATCCAGACCGCACGTCGCGCCGGTCGATCAGACAAAGTAGGCGACGAGCGGGAAGATGAGAAGGAGCGCGATGATGACGCAGGCGATGTTCGCTGCGATCGTTGCCACGCGCTCCGCTCTCGTTTGCTGCTTGTCCATTCGATTTTCCATATATGAAGAAGTCCCACAGGAAGGGCGTCCCGTGTCCGCCCGGTGAACGACGGCTCAGGGATGTCCCACCGGATGGCCGCGACCGGCCATGCCCTTCGAGGCTATGCCTCGGGCATAGAGGGCACCCCATCCGAGCCCCAGCAGCGCCGAGACGACGGAGCCGGCAAGGACGCCGAGTTTCGCAGCCGCGAGCATGTCCTCGTCGGTGAATGCCAGCATCGAGACGAAGATCGACATGGTGAAGCCGATACCGGCCAGCAGCCCGATGAGGAAGACGCCGCCCCATCCCATGCCGGGCGGCAGGCGGCACAGGCCGAGGCGCACCAGCAGCCAGCTTACGGAGACGACGCCCAGCGGCTTGCCCGCGACCAGGGCGATACCGACGCCGACCATCACCCAGAGCGGTGCGCCGCCGGAGAGATCGACACCAGCAAAGCTGACCCCGGCATTCGCCAGCGCGAACAGCGGCATCACGCCATAAGCCACCCATGGGTGCAAAGCCGCCTGCACGCGCACGACGGGCGGAAGGAGCTCGCGCTGGGCGCGGCGCAACTCCTTCAGCGGGCCGGCCATGTGGTCGATCTTCCGATCCTGTTCCCAGCCGAGGAGGTCGTTGGCGATCCGCGAGAGGGCATCCAGCGGATTCTCACGCATCGGCACGGGCGTCACTGGCGTCATCAGGCCGAGCACGACGCCCGCCAGCGTCGGATGCGCGCCGGTCATCAGCAGGCCCGACCAGATGATCGCTCCCGGCAGCACATAGGCATAGGCCGAGCCGATGCCCATGCGCTGGAAAGCAAGAACCATGGCGATGCCGAGAGCGGCAACGAGGAAGCCGCCGTAAGCCAGGCCGCCGGAGTAGAAGAACGCGATGATCAGGACCGCGATGATGTCGTCGATGATCGCCAGCGTCAGCAAGAACACGCGCACATTGCCTGGTATGGACTTGCCGAGCAGCGCCAGAACGCCGACGGCGAAGGCGATGTCCGTGGCCGTCGGAATTGCCCAGCCTTGCGCCTGCGGGCCGGAACCGGTCAGGGCCAGATAAACCAGCGCCGGCACGACCACGCCGCCCATCGCCGCCGCGATCGGCAGGGCGGCCTGCCGCAGGTCGCTCAGTGCCCCCTCGTGGATCTCCCGCCGTATCTCCATGCCGACGACGAGGAAGAACACGGTCATCAGCGCGTCGTTGATCCAGAAATGAAGAGGCCGGTCGAAGACATATTCGCCGAGACCGACGGAGAGCGAGACATGCCAAAGGTGGTGATAGCTGTCCGACAAGGCCGAGTTCGCCCAGATGAGGGCGATGGCCGCCGCCGCAAGCAGGACGACGCCGCTCACCGCCTCGATATGCAGGAAGCGTTCGAGGGAGGCGAAAGCACGTTCGGTGAGGATTTGGGCGCGGGGAAGCGTCTGCCCGGAAGCAGCTCTGGTCATGGGTAAGGTTTCTCCGCGCGGCGGCCCGACCTGCGCAAATAACCTGCCTTCCTGCACCGTGCGAGAGGCACCCATACGCCTTCTAACAGACCGGAAGCGATTTTCCAACCTTCGACAGGCTCACCCGCAAGGATCGGAGAAACGCCGGCTAGAAACTTCGTACCGCAGCCGACAAAGACAGGAACACCGGCTGTGGCAGATGAAGCAGGATGAAGCCCCGGCCCGGCGCTCGCTCACTCAGGATGACGTGCGGGGTCTCGTTTCGCCTGCTGATCTCGGCTTCGATCCTGAAGCCGGCCTCACGGGGTATCGGCGACGCAAAGCGGTAGACGCCCAGAAACTCCCTGCGGATCAGTCCGTCGAAGCAACGTCCCCAGAAGGTGCGACTGTCCGCCACCGGCACGCTGCCCGGCAGTCCGGCGACGGCGTCGAGATCGGCGATCACAGCGTCCAATCCGTCTTTCGGATGCTGCCTGCCATAAGGCCATTTCACCACGCGCGTTTTCCGGAAGCCGTGTCCTCGACTGATCTCTCCACGCACCGAAAACCAGTACAGACCGTCCCAATACTCCAGGGAGGCGGAGACGCGATTGGTCGCGAAGCCGACCGGCGCTTCGTGCAGGAGCCCGAAATCATGAACGGGCGTGATCCCCGCCCCGGCACGCAAGCTCCCGAATACGGCATCCAGCATGCCTCGTCCTTCCCTGCTTCCTTTGTGCTTGTCGGCAGGACGATAAGCGGCAACCGATTGACAGACGATTGACAGCCGCAATCGGCCACACGTTTACGACGTGGCATCCAGCGTTTCTGGAAAATGCCTGATCAGATGCGCGCTGACCGGCCCGTCTTCCAGCCCCACTCTCACGGCATAGGCATCCGGCGGCACCAGATCCCGGACATGCGGCAACCAGCGTTGCCACACATGCGGAACGGGAGCGAGGACGATCGCCAGATGTACCCGGTCCTGGACGATCAACACGCCATGCCAGGCGGACAGGCTCGTGGACCAGATGCGGCGGGATGCGTGGAACGGCCGTTCCGGGTCGAATGCCGGGAAATCGGCGCCTATCGCCGTCATGCGCCCATCCGCGTGCAACACCAGCCACTGGCGGCTGAACCGCTTCCGGGGCAGAGAAAACATCACCAGCGGAATGCCAAGACACAGCAGGATCGCCAGCGCCAGCCAGAGCGCCTTCATCCAACCAGGCAGCGACCGCAAGCCTTTCCAGGTCGTCGGCCAGAGCAGCGGGTCATCCATGATCGGATCGACCATCGCAATCAGCACGACCCCTCCCAGCAGAACGCCGGTGACGAAAGGGGCGAACAGCGGCTGTTCGTGCAGCAGGCCTGCGAGATCGTGCGCGGCCCGAAGCGCCGGCGACGGGTCCCTGCCGTTTCGCCCCAGCGGGCTGCGGCAACGGGGCGCGTAGATACGGGCGGCGATCCTCGTCTCGCCCGCCTTTCGCCGGCGCTGTTCGCGTCGTTGGGCGATCATCAGCATGGCCAAATAGACGGCTCCGCCCAAAGCGCCGAAGCCGATCAATGCCAGCACGATCCGCACCTCATATGTCATTGGCGTCGTGCTCCGCTTTCATTAGACTCGCCGGCAACGGCATGGAGAGAATTTCGCACACTCATGGCAGCGACAGGAGCATCGGTGGCGCAGACAGGCAAGGCACGCAAGATGTCGGGCGCGCTTTTGCTGTTGTTCGGGGCATTGGCCGCGGCAATAGGGGGGTGGGCGCTTCATTCGGAGCGCGGCATGCGCGCACGCGCCGTCGAGACGGTCGGTACGGTCACCGCGCATTTGCCCGCACCCCGCTCCTCCTACACGCGGCTCGGCTTTCAGCGCGATTCCAGGCCGGTGCCCCGTATCGACTATCGCGACCGCGAGGGCGCGGCGCAGCGTGCGTGGTTGTATCCGTGGCACACGCCCGGCCTGCCGGTCGGCAGCGAGGTGGCGATCCTCTACGACCGGCACGCGCCCGGCAATATCCGCCTGCGCGACGAGCCGGAGGATCGGGGCTTTCCCGTGGCGCTTGCAGCCGTTGGCGTCGTCCTGATGCTGGCCGGCGGACTGGTCCTTGCGAGGCGAAAGGACCCACCTCCTGTCGCCGGTCCGAAGGATGAGAAAAACGAGCCGGATTTCATAGGCCCCCTTCCCCGAGGCCGTTCCCTCGCGCTCTACAGTCTGGCCGGATGGCCCGTCATCGAACTTGAGCCTGTTGGAGGGGGGTGGGCAATCCTGGCCTTTGAGCGCGAAACCGGAGCCATGGTCCTGCGGCACGATCTCTGGGAGCGCCTGCGGCAGGGCAGCATCGATCTCGACGTTCTGGACATGTCGCGGTTCAGGGCCCTGCTTCGCGAGCGCCGCGCGGACATCCTGGCAACGTTGCAGAACCAACCGCTGGCGTGGCGCGAAACCGGCGATCTCGACTTTCCCTATGCGGGAAGCTGGGGCGGGGTGGAGGCCCGGCTGCGGCTCAACGATTTCCCGGCGGAGCCGATGTTCTCGGTGATCGCGCGGCACCAGAACGTGGGCAATCTGGAGGACTGGCCGGCATGCTGGACGCGGCTTGCCTTGGAGGATTGATACGCGTGGACAGGGCGCGACCAAGACATTGCTTCCGTTGCACCCGCCAGTATCACCTGATGCCCGCCATCATTGTGGCGATATGGTCACGGAAGAGCGGTGCAGCCACCGGGCAAACACCATCGCCGCGACGAGCCCGCCGATCCCTGCCAGCATGCCGAACAGGCCTGCTGGCGCCTCCGGGTCGGCATGGAGACAGGGCGTGATCAGACGGCCCCACCATTGCCCCGCAATGAAGCCGGCCGGAAGCAGCAGCCATCGCCAGCTTTTGTGACGCCCGCGCATCGGCAGGGAAAGCGCCGGCAATATCCCCATGCTGACCGGTGCGATCAGGATCATCCCCCTCAGAAGCAGCGCCGCGAGGTCAGACACGCCCGCATCCGGCGCCGAGAACAGGATCGCCACCACGACGATGCCGCCGGGGATCGCAACCATCACCAGCGCGAGGAGGACGAGCATGACGGCCAGAGCCGTGACCGTGGCGATGAGAGCGGGCTTGAGGAAATCCTTGACGACGGCCAATGCATCAGCCTTTCAGCAGAAAGCAGGCCGGGCCGCCGTTGGACCTTGCCGTTTCGGCCCTCATTGGCACGGAAACGCTTCCTTCAGGGCGGCGAGAACGAGCGTCGATGCCGGTTGGGAAAGGCTTTCGCCATGGCCGTCGAGAAATGCGACCACAGGATCGATCAGCCCGTCGGCCGTATTGCCGTCCTCCAGCGAAAAACAGATACCCGCATCGGCTCCGGCGGCAAGGACATGCTGGTCATGAACGCCGATGATGTAGCCGGCGCATTTGCCGTAGGTGTAATAGGCCGCGCCGTCCGCGCAGGCCTCTTTCAGGGCGTTGCCGTCGAAGATAAGGATGGGCGATGCGGCGGCAGGCCCGGCGGAGGCCGCCAGAAAGACGGTCAGGACCGCGGCGGCGATATTGGATGTCGGCATTCGAACCTCACAGGTCGTTGGTCGTCGGGATTGCGATAGCGCACCGGAGCGAAGGCGGCTGGGTGTTTTTCGATCCGGTGTAGCCAAGCACGATTTTTCATCGCACGATACCCTTGAAACGAGGGAGAGCAATCGGCCGTGCGCATGCCTGCGCCTCATTGTTGCGTTCCATGGGCGTCGTGACGGGAGATCGTGTGATGTACACATGGGCTGATGTGCTTCGCCGCATTGCCGGCACGGCGGCCATCGTCGCGCCGCTCGGCCTCCTTCTCTATCTGGGAAGCCGTTATCTGGCCGAGGAACTGGCCGGCGGGCAATATTGGCTGGCCATCGTCCTGACGGTGCCGTCGATCGGACTTCTCGCCAGATATCTTCTCGATGGCCTGCGGGATGGGGAGCTGCCGGTCGGCCGTAGCGTCTTCAGCCGCGCCGCGCAGCCGTTCCAATACTGGTTCTCGATGGTCTGGTTCGCCGGGATGGCTGTCTTTTTTGTGTGCCTGTGCCTTTATGCGGCCGGCAATCTGGCATGGGGCGACTTTTGAGCGCGATGGGGAACAGGGGGCTGCGGCAGGGCGCGGCCCGCCTCCTATTGGCCTTCATTGCCAGGCTCGGTATGCTTGGCCTCGGGCTGGTCTTTGCGCAGGCGGCCTATTCGGCATGGATGGCCGGAGACCCGCCGCCAGCAAGCCTTTTCAACCCGCGCGCGACGGCCGAAGTCATCGAGGCGAGGATCGTTTCGGGTAGGCAGAACGGCAGCATTCGCCATAGGCCCGTGGTCGAGGTGTCCTGGGCATCGAAAGCCACGGAACTGCGCGGATTGAAGGGAGCCTTCTATAGCGGCCGACTTGAAAGCGAGGCAGCGGCGGCCATCAAGGACTACCGCATCGGCGAGACGATCACTGTCAGGGTGGTGAACGGGCTGCCCTATGCGGATACGATCGACTGGTTCCGGCTGGGCGCCGCATTATGGCTGAGCCTGTTCGCGCTGGCGTTTCTGAGCGTGGGGGCGGTGATCGTGATCGCGGGGAAGCGCAGGCCGCGTTAATCCCGTCCCCGCATCGGCGAGTGCCGCTGGGGCGTGTCTTGCCAGCTTGCCTTAAATTGCCCGGGATCGCGTTTCCACCAGCGGAACCAGGCGACGCCGATGACGAGCATGAAAGTGCCGACTACCAGAAAGATAAAGACGAACATTTCCCAACCTGTCATGACGAGACGAAACCTCCCTTGTCCCTAGTGCTCGGGGTCATCCTGCAGAAAATCCCGTGCCCGCTGCGTCAGTGCCACGTTCCCGGTGTCGAGCGCGGCCAGAACGCGCCGGGCGGTCGTGCGATCCAGGAAATTGGCGGAGAATGTCCAGGGGCCTTTCCTCGGGATGAAGGTTATCTGGTGAGCGAGACGCCAGCGCAGGTCGACCGCCTCGATATCCTCGAAGCGGAGACGATGACGCCGGATGATGCGCAGGGCCACGCCATCGGCCCAGATCTCCAGCGATGGAAAGAGCGAATTGTGAGACAATGCGACGAGCGGCACATGGCGGAGGCCGCGAAACGTCGCCACCGGCCGGACCGCGAGATCGGCCGCCATCAGGGCCGGGCCTCGGGGCCGGACGCGGCGAGGCAGCCGCTGCGCCTGAAAAGCCCGCGCGGCATGGGGTCGCGGTCGGCGGAAGGATCGTCGGTGAAGGCCGAGGCGCTGTACCAGAGCCCCTGCCCGAGCTCGGGCAGCAGGATGTGAAGCGGTGCTTCGTCTCCTCGGTTGGGCGGATCGTTGGCGATATCGAGCGCGGTGTCGAACGCCAGGAATCTCAGGAAGCCGCCCACTTCCTCCATGCGCGTTTCTCCCTCGGGGCCGCTCAGCAAGTCACGCGGACCGGGCTCGATATAGGGGTCGCTGACCGGAAATATCGAGATGCCGCCATAGCCCTGCGAAACGCCGAAGGCAAACCAGTAGCCGCGCTGCGGAGTGACGAGATTGAGATAGAGATCAGAGGCAATGCCGGCGTTGGCTTCCGCCGGGACCAGGCGTAGCTTCCAGACCTCTTCGCCCCCGGGATCGCGCAGTTCATAGAGGGCGCGTTCAGCCGGGCAGAAACCGATCGGAGCCGGCTCCGCCGCGGTCGGCAGGACAGAGCCAGCAAGAATGGCCACCACCGCGATGTTTCGCCAGTGGCGAGGGCAAATCCCTATTCGTCCCATACAAGCTCACCTTTGTCGGCATTCGCCGTGTTGATCGCCTCGAGCGAGAAAATCGTCTGCCAGCATATGGGGCCTATCCCCATCATGCCGTCCGGCACCTCGATCCGCACTCTACGGCTGAAATTCAGTTCGAGATAGGCTTCCGGATCGAGACCGTTGAGCTTTGCGGTCTCGATCAACGACAGGATTGCAGGGGCGCGTTCGCCGCCCTTGTCTGATCCCGCGAACAGCCAGTTCTTGCGGCCGAGCGCGAAGACCGATTCATTATGCACCTTTTCTTCAAATGGCGGAAAACAGGGATTCCTGATTGTCGTCGTTGATGCTACGCGGCGTTTTACGGGCCAAATGTCAACGGCGGAGTAAAAACCGGCCACGGGGCGGAGCAAAAGTCGGCCACTGCGGCGCCGGCCTGAGACCGCCGGGAGGGCTTAAGCCCGAGCGGGGGTCTCGGGCCGGCGTAGCGATTTTTCGGGAGGTTTTCAGCCTGCCTTTCGGGCGCGGCTTTGGGCGAGACGATAGCTGTCGCCGTTCATCTCGAGGATGTTGACATGGTGGGTGATGCGATCGAGCAGGGCACCAGTTAGACGCTCGGACCCCAGGGTTTCCGTCCATTCATCGAAAGGCAGATTGCTGGTGATCAGAGTAGCGCCGCGCTCGTAGCGTTGCGAGATCAGCTCGAACAGCAACTCCGCACCGGTCTTCGACAGCGGCACAAAGCCCAGCTCGTCGATGATGAGCAGCTTGTAGGCTGCCATCTGCTTCTGGAACCGAAGCAGACGCCGCTCATCACGCGCCTCCATCATCTCACTGACCAGGGCGGCGGCCGTCGTGAAGCCGACGGACAAGCCTTTCTGGCATGCGGCCAGGCCGAGGCCGAGAGCCACATGCGTCTTACCCGTGCCGCTGGGGCCCAGGGCGATGACGTTCTCGCGGCGCTCGATCCATTCGCATCGGGCCAGTTCCAGCACCTGCATCTTGTTCAGCTTAGGTATGGCGGTAAAGTCGAAGCTATCCAAGCTTTTGACGACCGGGAATTTGGCCGCCTTGATCCGGCGTTCGACCTTGCGGCGATCGCGTTCGATCATCTCCCGCTCGGCAAGCCGGAAGAGATATCCGACATGATCGACACCTTCAGTGGCACATAGCCGGGCCAGCTTCTGGTACTCCCGCTGGAAGGTCGGCAGCTTCAGGGTCTTGAGATAATGGGCGAGCAGGATCTCTGGTGCTTCGGTGCTCATGCCGCTTCTCCCGCATCAGACGACAGGAGGCGCATATACGCTTTTACCGAGGTCTTCTCGACCGTCGCCCTTGGCAGGTAGGGATAGATCGCCAGGTCCAATCGCGGCGGCCGGCGCTCGACCCGGCACAGGATCAGATGCTTGACCGCATCGAAGCCGATCGCACCGAGCTGTATCGCCTGCTTCACCGCTGCATGTAGATCGGGAAGGTCGAAGTTTTCCAGGAGACGGAGAACCTGCACATATTCCCGCCGCCCATGCTTGGCCATGCGGCCTTCCATCAGCCGGCGCAGCGTCGCGAACTCCTCCGGCAGGTCCCAGCCCTGGAGTGGCGCTGCCTGATCCAGCGCATTGATCTTCTGCTCGATCAGCGGCAGGTAATGGATGGGATCGAAGACGACGTCTTCGCGTTCCCAGCATCGCGGATGACGCGCGATAATCTCGCCGCGGCAGCCGATTACCACCTCATTGACATAGCCCCGAACCCAGACGTCCTGATGGCCGTAGGCGACCGGCACGGAATAGTCGTTCGTCTTGTAGCGCACCAGCGACTGGGCAGTCACAACAGCGCTGGCCTGATCGCAGGCATCAAACGACGACGCCGGCAAGGGACGCATGGCCGCAAGATCGCGCTGCAGCCGTTCTCCGATCGTCTCGCTCTCGCCCCGCAGCTTGTCGCGCTGGCGTTTGCGGCACTGCTCTTCCAGAAAAGCGTTGAACGCATCCCATGTCGGGAACTGTGGGATCGGTACCATGAAGTTGCGACGGGCATAGCCCACGAGACCCTCGACATTCCCCTTGTCGTTGCCTTTCCCCGGACGACCGTAGCGATCCCGGATCAGATAGTGGGACAGAAAGCCGCTGAACAGCGCTGCCCGCTTGCGTGTGCCGTCCGGCAGGATCTTCGCCACAAGGCAGCGGTCGTTGTCATAGACGATCGACCGCGGTACGGCCCCGAAGAACGCGAACGCATGGATGTGGCCATCGACCCAGGCTTCGGCCACCGCCGCCGGATAGGCCCGCACATAGCACCCGTCGCTATGCGGCAGATCGAGCACAAAGAAGCGCGCCTTCTGCTCCACGCCGCCAATCACGACCGTCGCCTCACCGAAGTCCGCCTGCGCATGGCCGGGCGGATGCGACAGCGGCACGAACACCTCCTGGCGGCGCTGATCACGCTCGCGCATATAATCCTTGATGATCGTGTAGCCGCCGGTGAACCCGCATTCGTCGCGCAGGCGGTCGAACACCCGCTTGGCCGTATGGCGCTGCTTGCGCGGCACCTTCAGGTCTTCATCGAGCCAATGGTCGATCGTCGAAACGAATGCATCCAGCTTCGGACGCCGGATCGGTGATCGCCGCTGATAGCCGGGCGGCGTCGAATAGGCCACCATCTTGGCCACGCTGTCGCGCGATATGTTGAAATGCTTAGCTGCCTGGCGCTTCGTCATTCCTTCTGAAACAGCCAGCCGAACCCTCAGATAAAGTTCCACGGTGTAGATCCCCTGTCCCCCCTGCACTCGTTGCAGAAAGGAAATAGGTGGCCGGATTTTACTCCGCCCGCAGCAGCATTATGCCGCCGCTACCGTGGCCGACTTTTGCACCGCCGCTCTCAGCAGAATGAGTATCGTGATCCGCTGTATCCGGAAGCAAGGCTGACGATGCTCGGCGCCAAGTCGACGCTGAAAGATCGCTGGCGCCAGGTTCTGTCGGAGGCTATCCGGATCCCGGAAAAACACCTTCTTACCCTTGAGCCCGGGATATCAGAAAACCAGACTGACGAGATGCAGGCCAAGAAGCTGCAGCTCGTCGTGCCGAAGCGGTTGCACAATACCTACCGGCTGACACAGCAGGCGTGGCTGATGGATGTTGCCGACTTTATCTCTGTGGTGCGATCTCGTCAGGAGACCTGATCCACTCGCTTGGAGGTCAGCAAGTGCGTGCGGTCGCACTTGTCCGCCATCAACGCCTATGAGACAGAGCTGGTTTAATTGAGAAGAGAGGATTTTCGGCTCATCGTAGCTCATTCAAAGGAAGCGAAGATGAGACAGAAAACCGGGCCGCAGACATCGTCGGCCGAGAAGACGATCAAGGATATTCGCCGCGCGACGCGCAAGCTGCATTCGTCGGAGGAGAAAATTCGCATTGTGCTGGAAGGTCTGCGCGGTGAAGACAGTATTGCCGCGATCTGCCGCCGCGAAGGGATCGCCGAGAGCCTGTATTATAGCTGGTCGAAGGAATTCCTCGAAGCTGGCAAGAAGCGGCTTGCCGGAGACACTGCCCGCTCGGCCACCAGCGATGAGGTCAAGGCGCTACGCCGTGAAAGCCGCGACCTGAAAGAGGCGCTGGCCGACCTCACCCTGGAAAACCGCCTGCTTAAAAAAAGCATGATCGCGGATGGGGGCGACGAAGAATGAGATATCCCGCCACCGAAAAGCTCGAGATCATCCGGCTTGTCGAGGGGTCTCATCTGCCAGCCAGGCAAACCCTCGACAAGCTCGGCATTCCAAGACCAACCTTCTATCGCTGGTATGATCGCTTCCAGACCCACGGTGTTGAGGGGTTGGAAGACCGGACATCCGCGCCGTCACGGGTGTGGAACCGTATCCCCGACGATATCAGGGATCGCATCATCACACTCGCGCTCGATCATGCCGATCTGTCGCCACGCGAGCTGGCGGTGAAGTTCACCGACATGGAAAGCTATTTCGTCTCAGAGGCTTCGGTCTATCGCCTGCTCAAGGCCCATGACCTGGTCACCTCGCCAGCCTATATCGTCATCAAGGCCAACAACGAGTTCAAGGACAAGACCACGCGGCCGAACGAGATGTGGCAAACCGACTTCACCTACCTGAAAGTCATCGGCTGGGGCTGGTTTTACCTGTCGACCATCCTCGACGATTATTCCCGCTACATCGTTGCGTGGAAGCTGTGCACCAGCATGAAGGTGGACGATGTCACCGACACGCTCGACCTGGCGCTGGCCGCCTCAGGCTGCGACAAGGTCAAGGTCGAACACCGGCCGCGCCTGCTGTGGGATAACGGCCCGTGTTACGTCGCCTCAGATCTCGGCGAATGGCTGGACAAATACAAGATCGATCAGGTTCACGGGGCTCCCGGCCACCCCCAAACGCAGGGCAAGATCGAGCGCTGGCACCAGACGTTGAAGAACCGCATCCTCCTGGAAAACTACTTCTTCCAGGAAGACCTCGAAGCGCAGATCGCGGCTTTCGTCGAGCATTACAATCATCGCCGATACCACGAGAGCCTCGACAATCTCACCCCGGCCGACGTCTACTTCGGGCGCGGCCAAACAATCCTGCTCGAACGTGAAAGGATCAAACGAGAAACCATCAGACAGCGTCGCTTGAACCACCAGGCCAAAGCGGCTTAAATCAACCCGCAAACCTAGCCGGAAACTCCATTCTTCCAAAGCCCAAAAAGTCTCAAATCATTCGACGACGGACACCGCCTTCTGGAAACTGCGTCCACACGCAGTTGCATAGCTCTTGCAGTTGATCATCGGTAGGGTCGGAGGCTTCACCCAACGTGAATTGCGGAAGCGGCTCACGGCACACGAAGGTTCGCGGCTCTGCTGCAGACGCGAGACTGGTCGCAAGCACGACAAGGGCAATGGCCAGACAAAATCGCATCATAACCCCACGAAATCAGAGGCTACAGCTATAGCATCGGCGTCGAGAATGTCACACTGAAAAACCCAGCGTTGTA